>Ga0154020_10000432_pt1 | contig 50332 bp, 42 predicted proteins | sample Klosneuvirus_201_FD_109709 | JGI IMG/M metagenome (GOLD analysis project Ga0154020, IMG submission 109709) | Active sludge microbial communities from wastewater, Klosterneuburg, Austria - Klosneuvirus_20160825_MG | ecosystem: Engineered > WWTP > Aerobic digester > Activated sludge | place... | reverse complement strand
TTCTTTTTGTGTGTTGTAGTCATAGCGATAATCCATAGTGTAAAAAATCCCCGTTTTGTTATCTTTGCCAATTAAAATTCCAGGCGTATTAATGGCTTTGGAAATACGAATTTGGTGCATGTCAGAAAGATCGATTTCTTTCATAAAATAGCGACCACGACTATGATTTTGCTCGTCAGACATCCATTCGTAGTGTGTCAGATAAAGTTTATCATTTAAGCTTAACATTTGTCCCCACCAGTCATTTTTACCATGTGTGTGAATGGATAAACTTGAATAAAAAGGTGCATTTTTATCACTTACATCTACCACTAACAAATCACTGTTTTCTTTGGTTTGGGCGTCATTATCTTTGGCTAGATAATCCACATAAGCATAACTATTTTGGCGAATGGCGATTTTTTGATTGCCTACTAATACGGCGTCAAAACCATAAAACCAATCGTGACTGTAACATCCAATAAAGGGTGAGTAACGTCCTAAAATACTGGGTAAACGGATCTGTGAACGTTCTAAAAGTTGGCCATTTTGAACGTCTACCACAGTGACTTTGGGGTAAGATACAACCGCATCATTTTCTATGGTTTGGACCTGCGAAACAACATAGACTAAGGTGCCATTTTGAAATAATTGTGCGTTGTTGCCTTCTATTTTAAGAGTTGAAAGTGGGGGATAATTTTTAATTTCATCGGTTTGCCTTTTGCTTAAAATAAGCGATACACTGGATTCGTCGTAGCCAAACCAATCAGAAGCAAGCGATAATAATTGGTCATCCATCACTAAAGTGCGCACAATGTTATGGGCCAATGTTTGTTCTTGCACTAATTCAGGGTTATCCAAACCGATATAGCGAATCACGCCTAATGAGAGATCGCTGATAGCCAAAACACGATCTTTAGCAAACACAGCGCGTTCTACATATCCTGTGCTAAGTACTACTTTGCGTAAGGAAAGTGTGTTGGAGTCTGTAGAAAAGAACTGTACGCCTCTATGATAGCTGTTTTCAGATGCGGTATAGCCACTAAATGGCAAAGCGACTATTTGGTGTGCGGGATCATAAGAAAACGCTTTAAATGTGTAACTTGCCGGAGTCCACCCCCATTGTCCACCAAAGCTTACTTTGCCTAAAAGTTTTGGATTTTTGCTGTCTTGAATGTCTAAATAACTTAACAAAGAACGAGCATTAGATGTATTGTATTGATATCCCAATGTAAACAATTTATCTTGTAATGGATAAATCATGGTTGTAACGCCATCTAAAGTCATGGAAGAATCTTTTTTAGGATTTTTAGGATCTTTAAGATCGTATATATTTAATGTGGAATTTGGGTATTCATAATATTGATTGTTTTGTTGAATAAGATATAATTTGTCCTTTAGAAAACGTGTAGATAGATTCCATCCAGAAGAGACAGATAAAGCTGTCTTAGAAATAAGCACAGGTGTTTTTGGTTGTGTAAAATCAATCGCAAATAGTGTGTAGTTTCCTTGACCGTTGTAACAATAGGCGCGATCACAACCAACGGCATAAGCGTAAGGTGCATTAGAAAAATCTAAATTAAAACGTCCGTTATCCGCGCTCCATGAATTAATACTTCCATCAATATGAATTTTTCCGGTGACTTCAGGCAACGATAAATTATTACGTATGTCAATGTAGAGTATATCTGTTGATGCATTGTTATCTCTGTAATCGAACGAATTTGACTTGACCGCTAACAAAATGGCGCTTGCGGTAACATGCATGACCGAACCATAACCAGAATTCACCAATTGGCCTATACCTACTAAAGTTCCGTCGTCATTAATTTTAATTGATGTAATGATTACACGAGGATTGTAGTTTGGCGAGGTATCAGGCAATAAACTGCTTGTTTGTGCCAAATCCGAATCAAATCCATAGTCTTGACTGATGATGTGTAGCGTATTTCCTACAACACGGGCGTCTTGTGCAAATCCACCAATTTTAACTTCGCTTAGAACGCGTGGATGTTTTAAATCTTTTACGTCGATATTGCGCACCAAAGATCCATGAAAAGGTTGGTTATCTTCTAAAACACTATACCAGTCAGATAAAATAACACTGGCGATTCCATTTTTTATGCTCATTTCCACAGGCCAACCAAAAAACTCAGAACGGCTCATAAGTACAGGTGTATCGATGTTGGTGATGTCAAAAATTAAAAGCCCGCGGTAAGCATTGAGCACATAAAGTGTGTTGCCTTCTACACGATAAATATCGGTTTCTTCTGGTTGAGATAAAGGGTTTCCTCCTGCATTAGGAGCTGATTGATTGTTTTCTGCGGGCGCATTATTTGCGTTTGGTGTGCTTGCGTCTGCGGATTTGCCAGCTACTTCTGTGTTATTTCCACCACGTGACAATGGACTGGTTGATATAAAATCAGATTGTCCTTCTGCTCTTTGTTCCGCAGGGATTGTGCGTTGGCATTGCCATTGAGATAAAGAAAAAATCAGAGGCGCACTTAAGAGAAATAGCCGATGCATTTTTGTAATACACTGTTTGAGTGAATTATTCATGTAAAACCTTCCTTGTTTGGTTTTTAAATAGCCAGACAAATGGCTGGCTTTGACTGATTAAGCAAAAACAGTGCCTACTTGTTGATTTGATAAAAATCAAAGAGATAGTGATTTAATGCTTAGCCTAAGTCCAGACATTTTTGTCGTTTGTTATGATTTTTAGAAAAAGATCTTCTATTCAATCACCCAATGTGTGTTTTGTTGATTGTCTTTTGTAAGAATAATAGCCCTGCCAAAAATTTGAGATAATGTATTTATAAGTTGCTTATTGGTGGGTTCTGGAGAGCCTAAATGAAGTAATTTTTGTTGATGCAGGACATTTATCTGATGCGCTGTATGTTTTGCAAAATAAAGATCATGTGTGGTTAAAATAACTGTTTTTTTGTAAGTTTCACATAGCTTTCTAATGATGTCTGCCAAGTGCATACGTTGAGCTAAATCTAGGCCATCTGTTGGTTCGTCTAACAAAAGATAAGGCGTTTCTTGTGCAAGCGCTCGTGCAATGCGTACCCGTTGTTTTTCACCACCTGATAAAGTATTAAAAAATCTTGCATGGTGCAATGCTAAATTGACCTGTGATAGCATGGTGAGTGCTATATCCACATCTTTTTTTTCCGGTTTCATGAGCGGCGTTTTAAAAAAACGAAAACGTCCACATAAAACCATATTCAACACGGTTCCATCAAACCCATTTTGTTCTTGTTGAAGCACGCTGGTGATCAATTGAGCGCGTTGTGGCGGTGTGAGCGTATGTGTGTTGTGTGCGTGAATAAATAAACGCCCTTGGCTGGGCTTGTGTTGACCCAAAATAAGTTTAAGGAGTGTGCTTTTGCCTGCGCCATTAAGCCCTAAAATGACACTTGTTTGCTGGGCGTTAAAAACATGGTCGATTTGATCTAAAATTATGCTTTTGTTTATCTGATAACTTAGTTTTTCAAGATTAATAGACATTGTTTGGGACCTGACTCAGTTTTATCACAGGGCCTCAAATCTAAATGCAAAACTAAGTTGAATATAACGATTGACGGGTCGATCTAAAGCCTGCCTATAAGCAAAATCTATGATAAATAAACGATGTTGATACCCCGTGCCAACAGACCAATAATGACTGTCTGCAATTTTATCAAAGATCCATCCGGCCCGAATGGGCAGGGTGTCTTTGATCAAATATTCTGCACCCAAGTGATAACGTGCTTGGGCGTGTGCTTTTTTGTCTGTGCTAGAATAAGCCTTAGATTGAAAATCAATCACCGTGTCAAACGCGATTTGGAATCCATAAAAACAACCACTGATGGCGACTCCAAGTGCGCTTGGCGCTAATTCTCGATATACAGGAATGATGTTATATCCTACCAATCCTACAGATAGCTGCTTAATAGGATTAATTATAATACCCAAATCTGCAGTGAAAAAATCAGTTGTTTTTTTATAGGTGCTTTTATATGGTTCGTTTAGCTTATCAAGTTCAGAGCGATCGGCTTTGATATATTTGCCTGTAAGTCCAATACCCAAAAAACGGTACATATAACCCAAAGCAAAATGGGCCCGATGAACATCTAAGTTGCCCGAAGTAAAACGTTTTTCAAAACCATAAGCGATACCTGCTGCAAATACAGTTGTATTGCTATCTACAACGCCTATAAATGGGCGATGTGCGCTGCTATATTGCCCCCACGCATAAGCAATTTCTGCAAGATACTGTTTTTTATTCATCATTGTGGCAGGATTTAAATAGATAGAATCAATGCCAGAAGCGATAGAGCGCTGCGCGCCACCCATTGCAGTTGCGCGGGCAGATTGATAATCGGCACCCAACATCGGTTCTGTTAGGATAGAGTCACTTTCTGGGCTTGCGAGTGCGAGTGCAAATACCCATAAAAAATAAACCATAGATGCGGCATATAGCGGAGTCAGATGTGAAAGTGAACAGTCTATTTTGATACATCCTTTGGTTTTCTGTGTAAAAAATTATGTAATATAACAAACATCTGTTAATGTCTGCCGCTAAATTGGCAAAGGTTCGTGTTATTATCGGTATTTTTTGTCGTATCAAAGGGTTGACTTTCTTTGTGAATAGAATAGATTGCGCCGCAAAAACTTGGTGAGGCTTTACACGTGCAAATTTTTCCAAAATGGACCAATAGAATTCCGCTTGCGATTGCTGTGGCTGTCCCCGTTTTGCTGACGAGCATTGTGGGGCTTGTGTGGTACTATGCATCTCCTTGGTACACAGATGTAGGCTATACACCCAAGCAGCCTGTCTCTTATAGTCACAAACGCCATGCAGGTGAGCTTGGTATTGATTGCCTTTACTGTCACGGAAATGCAGAAAAAACTGCTCATGCCAATGTGCCTGCAACAAGCACATGCATGAACTGTCACAAGTTTATCAAGACAGACAGTCCAAAGCTTGAGCCGATTAGACAAAGTTTTGCGCAAGACAAACCTATTGAGTGGGTGCGTATTCATAAGGTTCCTGATTACGCATTTTTTAATCACTCAGCGCATCTTAATGCAGGTGTTGGTTGTGTGTCTTGCCATGGTCGAGTAGATCAAATGACAGAAGTTTCGTTGTCTAAGCCTTTGAGTATGAGCTGGTGCTTAGATTGTCATAGAAATCCTGCGCCGCATCTGCGTCCTAAATCACTTGTAACCCAAATGGATTATGTGCCTACAGAAAAAGATAAACAAGAAGCACAACTGCTTGCCGCTAAGCTTAATCCTCCACAGCATTGTTCGGGGTGTCATCGATGAGTAAGATTCCTTTTGAGAAGAGATTGCCTCTTCATGTTGATAAAACCTACTTTAGAAGCATTGAGCAGTTATCTGGTTCTTCAGAATTTACAGATGCTGCAGGTCGTGAATTTCCCGAAGGCGCCTCTGAGTTGTCGGAAGAATTTTCCAGGCGTGGTTTTTTGCAATTGATGGGTGCTTCTGTTGCTTTGGCTGGCGCACAAGCTTGCCGCCGTCCAGTGGAAAAAATTCTCCCTTATCCAAAAGCGAAAGAAGCTTTAATTCCTGGAGAAGCTCAGTTTTATGCGTCTACCTTTACATTGGGGACACATGCGACAGGTATGTTAGTTGAGTCGCACGAAGGTCGTCCCACCAAAATAGAAGGCAATCCAAATCATCCTTGGAGTGCTGGTGCAGCAGATGCTTGGATGCAAGCCTCTGTGCTTGGATTGTATGATCAAGATCGTTCTAAATCTGTGTTGTTTCAAGGAAAACCAAGCACCTATACGGATTTTAAACAGTTTCTAGCGGGACACTTGCAGGCATTAAAATCACAAAATGGCCAAGGTTTTGTGGTTTTAAGTGAAACAATTGCATCTCCCACTTTGGCCGCTTTGCGTACTGAGTTTCTAAAGACTTATCCTCAAGCCCAATGGCTTAGTTATGATCCCGTTAATCAAGATCAATCACTACTGGCCTCCTGGTCGTTGTTTGGTCGCGCATTAAGACCTGTTTATCAGCTCGATCATGCGGATGTTGTGTTGTCTATTGGTCATGATTTTCTTCAAACATCAGGTGGCCACGTTCGCTATTCACGCGATTTTATGGCTAAACGCAAAGTAGACGCTGTATCTACCCAAATGGCACGTTTATATGTTGTGGAATCTGCTTATTCTGCAACTGGAGCCATGGCTGACCATCGATACAAAACTCAATATTCTAAAATGGGTGCTGTGTTGGCGCAAATTGCGCATGAATTATTTTTAGTTCAGGGGCTTGCGCTTGCGTCTGGAATTGATGCTGATTTATTTAAAAAATCTTTACTACCCTTTGCACATGCAGAAGATGCTCAATGGGTATCTTCTGTAAGTCGCGATTTACTGTCTCACCGTGGCCAATCTTTAGTCATGGTAGGTGATGAATTGCCCGCGGATGTTCATGCACTGGCCATGATTATTAATTTTGCATTGACTAATCAAAATGCAACTTTTGTTTTACATGCGGTGCCTGAGTATCAATCACAACCACAATTCAAGCAAATGCTAGATTTGGTTAGCTTAATGGGTAAAAACCAAGTCAATACGCTGGTTATGTTGGGTGGTAACCCTGTGTTTACATGCCCAGTGGATTTGGGTTTTGAAAAACTCTTAAAGAATGTAAAACATACCATTCATCTTGCCGATCGAGTGGATGAAACTTCTTTGTTGGTAAATTGGCATGTGCCTCGTGCGCACGTTTTGGAATCATGGTCCGACGCTGTTGCGTTTGATGGCCTTTATTCTTTGGTTCAGCCTCTTATACAACCACTGTATCAAGCTAAAACAGATATCGAATTGGTTGCTTTATTATTGGGTTCTGGCATTGAACAGGGGTATGAGTTTTTAAAAGCTAATTTTGTCTCGTTTTTGCAGCACGGGACATCTATGTCGGACTTGAGCCACTCCATTCCCGCAACATTTTCTTCTCAATTAGATATGCAATGGAACAAGTCTTTGCATGATGGCTTGGTAGATGATGTTCGTTTGGCGCCTCTTGTTCCGCAAGCGAGTTTTGTTTCTGGTGCGGGCGCAATACATATTTTGTCTGAGTTCGGATCTGGTTTTGAGCTTGTTTACTTGCTGAGTGCGCAAATTTTTGATGGTCGTTTTTCTAATAATCCATGGCTACAAGAGTTGCCTGATGCAATGACCAAACTCACTTGGGATAATGCATTGTTGATAAGCCCCAAAACTGCTCAAAAACTAGGCGTTAAAACAGAAGATATGCTTTTGGTTCAGACGGAACAAGGAAAGATGGAGCTTCCTGTATGGGTTCAGCCGGGTCAAGCAGATGACTCTTTGGCTATTGCTTTAGGGTTTGGCAGCAAAAAACAGGGTCTTGTGGCTGCCCAGTTTGGGTTTGATGTTTACAAGTTACGGTCTTCTAAAAATTTATGGTGTGAACCTTCTGTTAAAGTAAGCAAGTCGAGTAAAACTTACGTGCTTGCTTCTACTCAAGATCATCATTACACAGAAGATCGCCCAATGGTAATTGAAGGCGACTTTAAAAAAGGCGAACATAAGATAGATTTACCTAAAGCTAAAAAATTAAGGCCTCATTTGTTCTCTTTGTTCCAGGGTCATGAAAAGAAAGGGCATCAGTGGGGTCTTGTTATCGATTTGAATCAGTGTGTGGGTTGCAATGCTTGTACAACTGCCTGTCAAGCAGAAAATAATATTCCTGTGGTGGGTAAAGAACAGGTTAAGCGTGGTAGAGAAATGCATTGGATGCGCTTAGACCGTTACTTTGTTGGCAAAGAATCAAGCACGCATCAATTAGATAATCCGCATATGGTTCATCAACCTGTGATGTGCATGCATTGTGAAGATGCACCTTGTGAGCAGGTGTGCCCAGTTGCTGCCACTACGCACAGTCCAGAAGGCCTTAATGACATTGCTTATAATCGCTGCATTGGAACACGTTATTGCGCAAATAACTGTCCTTATAAAGTGCGTCGATTTAACTTTTTAGATTGGCATCAAAATTTTATTGGTACTCATGCCAATGAACCAGGGCCCTTTGATTTGCAACACAACCCTAATGTGACCGTGCGAATGCGCGGTGTGATGGAAAAATGCAACTACTGTGTTCAACGCATTAATTCGGGCAAAATTAAAGCCAAAGTAGCGGGTAAGCCTTTGCAGGATGGAGATATCACGACTGCATGTGCACAGACTTGTCCAACGCAGGCCATTGTGTTTGGTGATATTCAAGATCCTAAAAGCCGCATTGCACAGTTAAAAGCATCTCAACGAAATTATGAGATGTTGGCTGATTTAAATGTAAAGCCAAGAACTTCTTATTTAGTGAAACTACGCAATTTAAATCCTGAACTTGTTGCATCTACATCTGTGCCTATGAAAGATTCACATTCTGAAGGAAATCATTAATTATGAGTCATGTTCATGTACCTGCGCCAATTGTTGATGATCCAGATGTCGCTCGGGCAAAACTGGTAGAAGGTGGCCATACTTTTTCTTCGGTCACACAAATGGTTAGCCAAATTGTTGAACGCAAAACACCAAAAGCTTGGTATTATGCGTTTTTTGCGGCTTTATCTGTGCTTGCTGTTTGGGCATGTGCAGTGGCTTATTTGGTTTGGGAAGGTACAGGCGTATGGGGCCTTAATCAGCCAGTCGCCTGGGCGTGGGATATTACTGGATTTGTTTTTTGGGTGGGTATTGGTCATGCAGGGACTTTGATTTCTGCCATTTTGTTTTTGTTTCGTCAAAAATGGAGAACGTCGATTAATCGTGCCGCAGAAGCAATGACTTTAATTGCTGTTATTTGCGCTTTGACTTATCCACTCATTCATGTTGGTCGTATTTGGTTGGTGCATTGGTTTTTGCCTGTACCTAATCAGATGGGGATGTGGCAGAATTTTAGAAGCCCCTTATTGTGGGATTTTTTTGCCATTAATACGTATTTTACAGTTTCTTTAATGTTTTGGTATGTTGGGTTAATTCCAGATTTGGCTTCTTTAAGAGATCGTGCCACTACGCCCACTCGCCGGCTTGTTTTAGGTGCTTTATGTCTTGGATGGAGAGGTTCTAGCCGTCATTGGCATCATTACGAAAAAGCGTATCAATTGTTGGCTGGTTTATCTACGCCTTTGGTGTTGTCTGTTCATACTATTGTGAGTTTTGACTTTGCCACTTCGGTAATTCCTGGCTGGCATACCACTATTTTCCCACCGTATTTTGTTGCGGGTGCAATTTTTTCTGGTTTTGCCATGGTTTTAACTTTGTTGATTCCGGCCCGCGAATGGTTTGGATTAAAAGATCTGATCACGATGCGCCATATCGAAAACATGTGTAAAATCATTCTTGCTACCGGTATGATGGTTGGGTATGCCTATGCAATTGAGTTTTTTATTGCCTGGTATAGTGGAAGTGATTACGAGTTATTTACTTTTATTAATCGTGCAACAGGTCCATACGCTTGGGCCTATTGGTCCATGGTTAGTTGCAACGTAATATCACCTCAGATCTTTTGGTTTAAAAAAGCACGTCAAAATCTTAAACTTATTTTTGTGGTTTCTATTTTTGTGAACATTGGCATGTGGTTTGAACGTTTTGTGATCATTGTCACCTCTTTGCATAGAGATTTTTTACCTTCTAGTTGGGGATATTTTAAGCCTACTTTAATAGATGTCCTTACGTTTGGTGGTACTTTTGGTCTCTTTTTTACATTGTTTTTATTGTTTATACGTTTTCTGCCTATGGTTGCTGTGGCCGAAGTAAAGAGTGTGATGCCAGAAGCCAATCCTCATGCCCATGATACACATGCCCAAGCGGAGGTTGTAAAATGAGTCAACAATTTGGAATTGTCGCCGAATTTAAAACTCCTCATGAGGTTTTAAATGCTGCAGCTGAATTAAAAAAACAAGGATACGATAAAATAGATGTGCACAGTCCATTTCCAATTCATGGTATTGATAAGGCCCTGCAGCTTGGTCAGTCTAAGTTGCCATTAATAGTCTTTGTGGGTGGCCTTATTGGTTGTTCTGGGGGGATGTTATTGCAGTGGTGGGTTAGCGTGGTGGAATATCCACTTGTGATTAGCGGAAAGCCCTTGTTTAGTTTACCTGCATTTATTCCGGTGGCATTTGAGCTGACGATTTTGTTGTCTGCAATTGGTACTGTATTTGGGATGTTTGCGTTGAATCAGCTTCCACGCTTTAATCACGGTGTTTTTGAACACTCTCGCTTTAGAAAAGCGACAGACGATCGTTTTTTTCTATCTATTGAAGCAACAGATAGCCAGTATCAAACTCAAAAAACAAAAAATTTACTTGAGCAACTTAAAGCAAGTGCAATTGAAGTGATTCAAGAGTCTTAAATGACGCATATGTTTATTATTGTAAGTATTATTTTTTAGAAGCAGGGATCATGAAAAAATTTTTATTACAAATGATTCGATCTGTAGAATATTGCCAAATCCCCCGTTTTATTGGTGCATCCTGCCTGTTTTTAGGTGTTTGGGGTGTATTTGGTTGCCGTGGGCAAAAATCAGAACTGCCACCTGTGCATCCTAATCCCAATATGGATTCTCAAAGACGCGTGGACCCCCAAGAAAAATGGTCTGTGACTGTAGATGGCAAGCCAGATTCGAAACCTATTTTTGAGCATATGCAAGGAATGCGCTTGCCCGTGGCAGGTACTATTGCGCGTGGTGAGTATTCTCTAGATCAGGCTTTTACCATGGGTAAATCTTTGGATGATACTTACCTTGCGGAATTTCCTGCTGCGTTTATGGTAAATATGGAAGCAATGAAAAAGGGTGAACGTAAATTTAACACCTATTGCGCACCTTGCCATGGTTTATTGGGCGATGGTAAGGGCACTGTTGCCGCACTGGGATATCCGCCGGTAACAGACTTACATGAAGATCGTATTCGCACTATGTCGACAGGGCAAATTTTCTCTGAAATTTCAAATGGCATTAGAAATATGCCTGGATACGCAACGTTAATGAGCCAAGAAGAACGTTGGTCTGTGGTTCTTTATTTACGTGCTTTGCAACGTAGCCAAAATGCTAAAATAGAAGATGTTCCTGAAGCACAGAAAGCACAGCTTAAATAGGTCATTATAGTTCAACTTTTAATCGTTAAGTGGGCGGCATTATGCATTCATCTATTGGTCAACATAGCTTAGAAACTTTGCGATTTAGCGCACAAGCTAAAAATCGCGTTACAACAGTCGCATTGGCAATGATTGGATTGGGCGCTGTAGGGTTAGGTGCTGGTTTTTCTTCTCATCAACCGCTTTCTTCATTTTTTTATTCTTACTTAAGTGGTTTTATTTTTTGGCTTTCTATCTGTTTGGGCGCTTTGTTTTTTGTGCTGGTTCAGCATTTAACACGTGCTGGTTGGAGTGTTGTAGTTAGACGATTTGCAGAAAATATAGCGTCTGTATTGCCTGTTTTTTTGGTGTTGTTTATTCCTATTTTGTTTTCTTTATTTGAACATGAACAGATCATTTTTCCTTGGTTACATCATGGGCATGTGTCTGCAAGTAAAGCCAAGTATTTAAATTCTACGTTTTTTATTATTCGCGCGCTTTTTTATTTTGCTTTTTGGTCTTTTGCGTCTTATCGCTTAAGAAAATTATCTATTATGCAAGATCAGACTGGCGATCCTTCGATTGCTGGTCAATTACAAACATATGCGCCTCCTATGGTGCTTGCCTTTGGCCTTACAATAAGTTTTGCAGCATTCGATTGGCTAATGTCTTTAGACCCACACTGGTTTTCTACTATTTTTGGAGTTTATTTTTTTGCTGGTTGTGCCGTTTCGATTTTTGCAGTGTTATCGCTTATTTTAATTAAAGCCAATGAAAGTCATCAAATGCGCCATATTGTTTCTGTGGAACACATGCATGACGTTGGTAAATTTTTATTTGGATTTACTGTTTTTTGGGCATATATTGCATTTTCTCAGTTCTTTTTAATTTGGTACGCCAATATCCCAGAAGAAACTATTTTTTATAAACATCGCTTTGAAGGCACTTGGGCAGATGCAAGCGCCGCTTTATTGTTTGGCCATTTTATCTTTCAATTCTTGCTGCTGTTGCCCCGTGGATCTAAAAGAAATGGGATTGTTCTTAAATTTGCAGCGTGTTGGGCGCTTGTGTTCCACTATCTTGATATTTATTGGTTGATTATGCCCAATCGTGATCCTCACGGCGTTCATTTTCAATTTGCAGATGCGGGCGCTTTTTTATTTGTGGGCGGTGTAGTTATTTATATGGTGGCTCAACAAATGTCTAAAAATCATCTCATTCCAATTAAAGATGTAAGACTTCAAGAATCTTTAAGTTTTGAGAATTATTAGGAGCAAATCAACATGTACGATAAACAGGATCCACGTTCAGGTTTGGTTATTCTTTTTGTGGTTGGTTTTGGTGTTTTTATGGTGGTTGCCGATTTAATTGTAAGGGGTTTGTTTTTTCAAGAAACAGAGCATCAATTGGCCACTAAAACTTCGTTGCCTGTAGCTTGGCTAAATAAAAAACAAGAGATACAAAAACACTTGAGTAGTTACCAAAAATCACCTACGCGTTCGGATGTGTTTTTGATTCCAATCGATCGGGCCATGCAATTAGTAACAGATGAGTTATCTCAGAAAAAACCGCCGAAAGTGCAGCCTGAAAATCCTTAAAAGAGTGGGGAATTGTATTTTTATTTTTGATTAGTGAGTGTAAATAATGCCACAGCGTAATAAAACATTGCTTTCCTTGCGTGCGTTCGTCGCTGTTAATGCGACGAAGTGGTGTTTATTGTGTATTGCTGTTGGGATTGTGTTTTGTTTAAGAATGGGTTTTGTAGCTGCGGATGATAACATTCCCGCAGAATTAGAAGGTATTCAAATTGATAACAAGATAGGAACATGGCTGCCAAAAGATATCAGACTTATTGATATAAATCAGCAAGAGGTATCTTTAGAACAGTTATTGAATACTGCAAAACCGACTATTTTAACCCTTGGTTATTATGAATGTCCGATGCTTTGTTCTTTGGTTTTGAATGGTTTGTTAAATGGATTAAGAGGTCTTGGTTTTACTGCGGGGCAAGACTTTAACATCATATCGGTGACAATTAACCCAAATGAAGGCGTCGCTTTGGCCGCCCAAAAGCAAAAAAATTATTTACATGAGTTAGATCGCTACCAGGGCGAACGTGCGTGGCAATTTTTTGTAGGTACACAGGCGCAAGTTTCTTTGCTTGCAAAAGCCGTAGGTTTTAACTACCGCTATGATGAAAAAACCAAACAATACGCGCATGCTGCCGGTATTTTTGTGCTAACAAAAGAAGGGCGATTATCTAGAACTTTGTATGGAATTGATTATCCTGCTAAAGATTTACGTTTGGCTTTAATCGAAGCCGGGCAGGGAAAATTAGGATCGGTTGTAGATAGACTATTGTTATTCTGTTATCATTATGATCCGCAAGGACGAAAGTATGTTCTTTATGCCATGAATCTCATGCGTGTGGCTGGCGTACTTACGGTCGTTTTTTTGGCATCCATTGTAATTTATTGGTTTAAACAAGAAAAAAGAGGCAAAAAACCGTCAAAGCTAAATGCTTTGATTTAAAGGAGTTGCGTGTGAGCAATCAACAGGAACAGATTGGCGAAGCAGCGAGAACGCTCTTTATGCCGGTGCAAGCATCGACTTTTGCAGAAAAAGTAGATGCCACCTATTACGGGATTTACTGGTTGTCTGTAGTGATGTTTGTGGGGGTTATTTCGGCTGCTGCTTGGTTTGTTTTAAAGTACAAACGCAAGCATCATCAAGAAATTCCGTCTGGTCCGTTGCACGCTACGTTTTTGGAAGTTTTTTGGTCTGTGCTGCCTTTGATCGCCGTGATGATTATTTTCTTCTCTGGGTTTAAGGGGTATATGTACTTGGCTATTCCTCCTGATAACGCCACCGAAATCTATGTGTCTGCAAGAAAATGGTCTTGGCAGTTTACCTACCCTAATGGATTATCGGAAATGAATGAATTAAGGGTTCCTAAGGGAGCACCGATAAAGCTTATTATGACTTCTATTTCTGATGAAAAGATATTGTCTTTATCAGAAGAGCAAAAGCTTAAGCCAGAAGATGTTTTTAAAGAAAAAGAACGTCGTACGCCCGTGTTGCATAGTTTTTATGTGCCTGCTTTTAGAGTTAAAAAAGATGTTGTTCCTGGGCAGTATTCAACACTTTGGTTCGAAGCCACACAAGTGGGATCTTTTGATGTGTTTTGTGCTGAATATTGCGGGACTAACCATTCGGACATGCGCGCCAAAATTATTGTGATGGAACCACAAGATTACAAACAGTGGTTAGAAAAAGCAGCCGCAGGCAATATTGTTCCAACAGCAGATTTGGGTAAGGAACTATATAGAAAACAGAATTGTTTTACGTGTCATAGTGTAGATGGTTCACCAAGTGTGGGACCTACATTTAAGGGGTTATTTGGAAAAAATGAATCTTTTGCGGATGGCTCTTCTAAAGTGGTTGACGAAAATTATCTTCGTGAGTCTGTTGTTGATCCTAAGGCTAAAATAGTAAAAGGGTTTCCTCCTATTATGCCTCCTTATAAGGGTCTTTTAAAGGATCCGGAAATAACATCTTTAATTGAATACATTAAAACATTGAAATAAGTTTGAGAGGATAAAATTATGTCAGCGCATGAAAGTTTACCTGGCCAACATTTTCTTGATGCGCCCAAAGGCATTAAGTCTTGGTTATGTACAGTTGATCATAAACGCATTGGGATTATGTATTTATGGTCTGTTTTGGTGTCTTTTTTTCTTGGCGGACTTGCCGCACTAGCAGTGCGTTTGGAGTTATTTCATTTAAATCCTTCCAAACACTTACTGAGTGCTAATCAATACAATCAAGCATTTACGTTGCATGGCGCCATCATGGTGTTTTTGTTTATTATCCCTGCCATTCCAGGCGCTTTAGGTAATTTTATGTTACCGGTTATGTTGGGTGCCAAGGATGTTGCTTTCCCAAGGCTTAATTTGGCTAGTTATTATTTTTATATTGCAGGTGCTGTGATGGCCATTGTATCTATCTTGACTGGTGGTGTAGATACAGGTTGGACCTTTTATACGCCGTATAGTACTTCTGTAAGCACTTCTGTTATTGCCATGGGTACAAGTGCTTTTATTCTTGGTTTTTCGTCTATTTTTACGGGCCTTAATTTTATTGTGACTGTGCATAAATTAAGAGCACCAGGCATGAATTGGTATCGCATGCCACTTTTTGTATGGGCCACTTATGCGACTGCGTTAATTCAGATATTAGCAACGCCAGTATTGGGTATTACCCTTCTGTTGTTGATTGTTGAACGTGTGTTTCAGGTTGGTATTTTTGATGCATCTAAGGGCGGGGATCCTGTATTGTTTCAACACTTTTTTTGGTTTTATTCTCATCCTGCCGTTTATATTATGATTTTGCCTGGCATGGGAATTGTAAGTGAATTGGTGGCTACATTTTCTCGTCGCCCCGTATTTGGATACCGCTTTGTGGCTTATTCTAGCGTGGCCATTGCAGTGATTGGATTTTTAGTTTGGGGTCACCACATGTTTGTGAGTGGTCAGTCTGAGTTTGCCACTGCCTTATTTTCTGCGTTAACTTTTTTGGTGGCTATTCCTTCTGCCATTAAGGTTTTTAATTGGGTTGCAACTTTATATAAGGGCTCTATCTCTTTGGAAGTTCCTATGTGGTATGCGCTCGAGTTTATATTTTTATTTAGCATAGGTGGATTAACAGGGATCTTTTTGGGGACACTTTCGGTCGATGTTCATTTGCATGATACTTACTTTGTTGTTGCACATTTTCATTATGTGATGATGGGTGGGACTATCTTTGCTTTTATTGGTGGCATTCATTATTGGTGGCCCAAAATGTTTGGCCGCATGTACAATCAGTCTGCGGCTAAAATCGCTTCTTTATTGGTTTTTGTTGGATTTAATACCACTTTTTTTGTTCAATTTATCTTAGGAAGCCGCGGTATGCCTAGGCGTTATTATAACTACCCCGATCAATTTCAATTCTTGCACCAAGTATCCACCGTTGGATCTTGGATTTTAGCAGTTGGTTTTGTAATAATGGCCGTATATTTGATTCGTTCTCTTAAAACAGGCGCCATTGCGCCAAGTAATCCTTGGGGTGGCTTGACTTTGGAGTGGCATACAAGCTCGCCTCCACCAATTGAAAATTTTAGAGGTGAAGCGCCAGTGGTGACAACAGATGTATACGATTATTCACATCCAGAATCACAGAAGTTTTTATTTTCTGGCAAGTAAGAAATAATCTTTAAAATTGTGGATTGGTGTGTACAGTACCGTGTTTAATTTTAATTTTAATGACGATTTAATGGGGAGTTTTTGACTATGTCAGCTCATTCTTCGGCGCACTCAGACGATCAATATTTGGCGCATCACTTTAGTACTAAATCACAGCAAAATTACGCAATTAAATTGGGAATGTGGCTATTTTTGGCACAAGAAGTTTTATTTTTTGGTGGCTTATTTGTCGCTTTGATGGTGTTTCGTTATTGGTATCCTGAGATGTATCAATTGGCATCTAAAGAGCTGAGTGTGCCCATGGGGGCATTTAATACAGCGGTGCTTATTTTGAGTAGTTTAACGATGGCGCTTGCAGTTAGAGCAGCACAACTTAATGATAACAAAGGGTGTTTTAATTTACTTTTGATTACCTTTTTGTGTGCATGTGTATTTTTAGTTGTAAAATATTTTGAATATAGTCATAAATTTCATGTGGGAACGCTGCCTGGAAAGTATTACCATTACACAGGCATTCCATTTGATAATGCACACATGTTTTTTGGATTATACTTTTGCATGACCGGTTTACACGGAATTCACGTATTGGGTGGTATGGTAGTTATTGCATGGCTTATGATTCGTGCTCAAAAAAATGAATTTTCTGCAAATAATTATATGGCAGTAGAATGCGTTGGTTTGTATTGGCATTTGGTTGACTTGATTTGGATTTTCTTGTTCCCCTTGTTGTATTTAGTGGGGTAGTTTGCACATTTGTTTATCGGTTTAATTTTTTATATTGACAGAGGTTTTTTTATGTCTACTCATCATTCTTCTGTGTCTGTGAATCATCCCCATGACCCACATGCTGAGTCTTGTCATCCTCATGTGTTGCCGCTTAAGATGTATTTTGCAGTATGGGCTGCGTTGATGTTTTTAACAGCCGTGACTGTGCTTGTGTCTTATTGGTCACAAAGTTTATTAATTGCAATGTTGGTTGCTTCTGTTAAGGCGTCTTTAGTCCTGGCGTATTTTATGCATTTAAAATACGATCATAAAATTAATCTCGCCTTGTTTGTGTCTGCTTTGGTGTTTTTGGTTATTTTCTTTTATCTTACATTTGCTGACGTTGCGACACGCTCGCAAATTGATCCTATGCAAGGTAATAAATTAGAAAAATATCCTAAAAAAGAACAAGTTATTCAGCCCTCTTCTTCTCATCATTAAGCTGTTATTTCGTGAAAAATTTTTAATTTTTGATACACTTCATTGGAATGGGTGTGTAGGTAGATCCCTCGTTAATAGACTTTTACTTTTTAATGGAGTTTGCTGTGGGTATTCCAATAGAGCAGTTACTTGTAGATTTTCCTAATGATAAAGAAGTTCTTAAATTTCCAAATGCATTAATGCCTGTTTCTGTGGGTACAGTGGGTGTATGTTTAGAGGCTGGTCATTTATGTCTGCATTTGAAAAAACTAAAAGAAGCGCGGTTTATATTTGATGGCTTGTGTGCATTGATGCCATTTAGTTCTGTGCCTTGTATTCCACTTGGTATTACCTATTTTTTTATGGATGAACCTTTAATGGCCTATCATGCTTTTTATTCTGGTGTTTATTTGAATCCAGAGTGTGCGCTGGGTCACGCACATATTGCTCAAGTTTTATTTATTTTAAAAGAAGACGAAAATGCAGAAGAAGCAGTAAGACGTGCGCGTGCCTTAAATGACCCCGAAGCAAATGAACTTCTTTCTTTGATTTTTAAAGCGCGTGAAAACAATATGTTGCATCGTAATTATATTCAATATTTGAATCGCCAAATGCCTGCTGGCGTTGATTCTCGTGCGGTGATGCAGGCGCTGTATCCAAGATTGATTTATTTGTTGGATAAGTATGACAACGAACAAGAAGTGTCTTCTTCGCTGTTAGGTGAAATCCAAACCAATTTGTCGCAAATTCCTCAATATCATGAAAGATCCACCGCTAGGATTAATTTATTATTAGATAGCATGAGAGAAATTTTTAAATATTTATACGAAGAAAGGCAGCGTGTTGTTTTAGCGGGTTAGTTTAAGTCTTATTTATCTGCCTCTTGTCAATCCTGATGGCTCGCTCTATGACACACGTCTATGGCAAATTTGATAGATGAAAAAACCGTTGAAAGGGTGGCACATTTAGCAAGATTACATGTGTCCAAAGAAGAAATTCCAGCACTGGCACAAGAGATTGATGCCATTTTAAAATACATTCAACAAATAGAAAAATTGGATCTGTCTTGTGTGGAACCCACATTGCATGCCTTGGATTTATTGTGTCCACGTAAAGAAGATCTTGTGCAAACGTCTTTGCCAATAGAAGAAGTACTTAAAAATGCGCCTGCCAAAGAAGCAACAGCATTTAAAGTACCTAAAGTGATTGAATCATAAAATAAGGATACTGCGTACGCCATGAGTTCATCGTTATTGCATTTGAATTTATCTGACGTTGTTAAATTGCTACACGAAAAAAAGGTGTCTTCTGTGGAGCTTGTTCAAGCTTCTTTAGATGCGATAGAGCGAGAAAAAGATTTAAACGCCTTTGTCTCTTTGAATCCAGAACAAGCATTACAGGCCGCGCGTGTTTTTGACAATCAACGAAGCCAAGGCCAACTATCTAATTCTTTGTTAGGTGGTGTGCCTGTTGGATTAAAAGATATTTTTTTAGTCAAAGGAGTTAAAACCACTTGTTGTTCCAAGATTTTGTCCAATTTTGTGGCGCCTTATACAGCCACATCTGCACAGAAATTATTTGATGCGGGTGGCATTTCTGTAGGACAGCTGAACATGGATGAATTTGCCATGGGCTCTTCTAACGAGAACTCATGCTATGGACCAGCTAAAAATCCTTGGGACAAGGCACGGACACCCGGTGGATCTTCTGGTGGATCAGCGGCTGCTGTGGCAGCAGGCCTTGTGTATGGGACACTTGGAACAGACACGGGTGGTTCTATTAGGGAACCAGGTTCATTTTGTGGCTTGGTAAGCATGAAGCCTTCTTATGGGCGTGTGTCTCGTTATGGCGTGATTGCATTTGCGTCTTCGTTGGATCAAGTGGGTGCATTTGGTCGTTCTGTACAAGATTGCGCACTAATGATGCAGGCTATTTGTGGACATGATAATTATGATTCTACAAGTGTGGATACACCCGTTCCTAATTTTTCTTCACATTTGGAAGAAGGCGTGAAGGGGCTTAAAATTGGTATTCCACGTGAGTATTTTATTGATGGATTGTCTTCTGATGTAGAAAAAGCAATACAAGAAGTCATTCGTACTTATGAAAGGCAGGGTGCACAGATTGTGCCTGTGTCTTTGCCCCATACAGATTATGCCATTGCGGCTTATTATGTGATTGCAACAGCCGAAGCAAGTTCAAACTTGGCGCGTTATGATGGCGTTCGTTATGGTTTTTCTCGGTCGCGAGAAAAAGGTTTAGTGCCGATGTATGAGGATACACGCGAAGCTGGATTTGGACCAGAAGTTAAGCGCCGCATTATTTTGGGCACTTATGTGTTGTCTGCCGGATATTACGACGCCTATTACGTAAAAGCGCAAAAAGTGCGCACTTTGTTGTGCCAAGATTTTAAACATGCATTTTCTCAATGTGATGTTATCTTAACACCTACTACGCCAATGACTGCGTTTAAAATTGGTGAAAAAATTAAAGATCCGATTCAAATGTATCTAACTGATGTGTTTACTGTAAGTTGTAATTTGGCAGGGATTCCTGGTTTATCTGTGCCTTGTGGGTTTGATTCGCAACAATTACCAATTGGAATGCAGCTTTTGGGCCGTGCTTTTGATGAGGCAACTTTATTGCGCGTTGCACGGGCCTATGAACGAGATACGCAGTGGCATCAGCAATATGCTTGGAATAAAAAACAGATCTAATCTATTGTAGATACAAATGCGAATACAAAGTATTAAATTTTTTAGGTTGTAAATAAAGAAGAATGTTTAAATTTGTGTAGCGAAATTCCAAAAAATAGCAAACTAAAGAGCACAAGCACACCCGTTGTTTTGCATGCATAGGACCAGTCTAATCCACGCCATAACATAGATTCGATACCGTCGATTGCCCAACGGCTAGGCAGTGCCAATGTAATGGTTTTTAGCCAAGAGGGAAATAAAAAACTAGGAATCCACGCACCAGAAAGCATGACCAACAAAAGAATACTAAAAGTAGATAGGTTCTTAGTTGCTTGTGGCGTTTTTCCTATTGCAGCAATAAAAAGTCCCAAAGATGCACTCATAAGCCCTGTTGCGAATAAGGTTACAATAAGGCCAAGCATGCTCCCGGCAATGTGTATTTTGTATAAAATAATACATAGGAATAACACTACAAAAAGTGCAATAAAATTAATACAAGCACTACTGATAAGACGTATGCATAACAATATGCGAGGTGAAATAGAGGCTAAGCGAAATCGTTTAAATAATCCACGTTCTTGTTCCATAAGCCAAAGCACAGCTAATTCAACTGATAAAAATAAAATAAATTGAACACTCATGCCCGCAAAAGCATGCGCAAAATAATTGTAGTTGTTTTCTTTTTGTGCGGTGATGGCCTGTTCTTTAAGGTTAAATGGCATTTTAAATTCAGCCTGATTGGCTGCATTGGCATGCGCCTCTTTTTTGTTGATATTATCAATGTAGCGAATTGCACTGTTTAGTAAATCGAGCAAAGGTTTTTTTTCGTTTGGGTTTATTTCGTCATTGATTATGTCCAGTTTAATTTTTTCTGTCAGTTTAGACATGGTATCTAAAGAAAAAACATTTTGGCTAATTACGCGCATGGCATGTTGAATAAAAATACCTTTAAGCATGCCTAATTCTATGCGATGTGAGGGATCGTATAAAAATAAAATTTCTTTGTTGCTATTGTCAGTAAAAAAAGAACTGCTAACTTGTTCTCCGAACCCCGCAGGGATAATAATCGCAGACGGAATTTTATTGTTTTGGATTTGATTTTCAGCTTCTGTGCGAGAAAGAATGGTCACATGCAGTGTGTTATCTTCTTGCAATGCTTGCAAAAGTGATTGAGACAGCGCATGCGAGTCTTCGATCACAGCTGCAATTTCTAATGTGGGGTCTTGCGTGCCTGCGTTGCTTCCAAAAACATATCCAAAAAATCCGGTGGTTATTGCTGGTAAAACAATGCTGAGCAATACAGCGCGCTTGTCTTTTAGGTAAATAATAAAATCTTTTTTTAAAAGCATCAGGATGAGCGTTATCATATGTTTCTTTGTTCCTTTCCTGTTAAATGTAAAAATAGTGATTCTAAAGAATGTTGCTCTATATAAAAATTGCTAGGCATTAATGCGCCTGTTTGGCACTGTTGCAGCGCATGCATGCTTTGTGCGATGGATTGTAATTCTATTTTTACATGTGTGCCTGTTGATTCAATATTTTTTAGATCTATATTGGGCCAGACTTGCGCGAGTTGTTCTTTATGAACAGTGGTTGTAAAATCGATGTGCAGAATGACTTTTGTGTTTAATTTCTGTTTGAGCGAATGCAGCGACTCATCTACCACTAGTTGACCATGATCGATAATAATCACACGATCGCAAAGTTTTTCTGCTTCTTCCATGTAGTGTGTAGTGTATAAAATGGTAGCACCTTGTTTTTTTAACTCTAAAATATTGTCAAAGATTGCGTTTCTGCTCTGAGGATCTACGCCTACGGTTGGTTCATCAAATAAAATAAGGCTTGGTTCGTGCAGTAAAGAAACAGCAATGTTAAGTCGTCTTTTCATTCCGCCGCTTAAATCTTTTACCGTGGCGGATAATTTTTCTTCTAAGCCAACCATGTGTGCCAAAGATTGAATGCGTGTGTTTCTTTGTGTGGTAGATAATTGGTAAAGGGCTGAAAAAATTTGAAAATTTTGCAACACACTAAGTTCATCGTATAGCGCTAGTTCTTGAGGAACTAGTCCAATATGTTTTTGATTTTTAGCACAGAGTGGTTCTTCATTGAGTTCAATGCATCCTTGACTTGGTTTTAAAAGGCCACAAATCATAGATAATGTGGTGGTTTTTCCTGCACCGTTGGGACCTAAAATAGCAACAGATTCTCCACGATTAATTGTAAAAGAGAGATTATTAACGACAGGATTTTTGGCGTAATAACGTGAAATTTGGTTGAGCTTTAATATGGGCATAGTCCATTTAAGACGTTTGAGTTTAATTTTTATTTCAAGCGTGAGTTTTTAATTGGGCTATGTTAGCTTTTGTCATGCCAGCAATTTTTCCTTTATCAATAAAAGAGACGGCGATGACACAGCATGTGTTTGTGCATCCTGTGGTTGTAATTATTCCTGTTTTTAATGCCTATCATTATGTGTTTAAGTTGATAGAATCAATTCAGGTAAGTATTTCAATCCCTTTGTCTGGGCTTTATTTTTTAGTGTGTGACGATGCCTCTTGGGATCTTCGATTATCCAATTTGTATGAATCGCATACATTTTTTAAACGTAGCGATGTAACCTTGGTTAAACATGCGCATAACCAAGGATTTATTAAAAATGTAAATGCTGCTTGTGTAATGGTTTTTAAAGGTAAGCTGTTTCCTAAAGAAGCAGATGTGGTGTGGCTTAATTCCGATACAGAAATTCATGATAATGTGTTTTTAATTTTACAACAAGAAGCCTACCGTGCTGCACATATTGCATCGGTGACACCACTAAGCAATCAGGCTACTTTAGCCAGCGTTTTTGATTATCCTAATGGACAAACTCCAATTCCTTGGGGACTGTCTGCAAAACAAGTATCTCATGCAGTGGCAAAGATGCAGCTTGATTCTCCTTATGTGCCTGCGCCTACGGGTGTTGGGTTTTGCATGTATGTTCGCCACCGTGCACTTACTGCGGTTGGATTGTTAGACGAAACTTATGGTGCGGGTTACGGTGAAGAGTGTGATTGGTGCCAGCGTGCAATTGATTTGGGTTTTATTCATATCGTGAGTACTCGTGCATTTGTGTATCATGCGGGCACTCAATCTTTTACAAATACGCACAAAAAAAAAGCCATTCAAAAAAACGAAACCATATTGTTGTCTAGATATTCACACTATAATGACGATGTGTCGATGTATTTACATCAACTAAACCCGCTACGTTTTCATCGTATGGCACTACAGTTGTGTATGCTTAAAATACATGGCGCATCTAAATCTAGCGTATTGTTTGTTTTGCATGAACCATCACAAAATGAAACAGGTGGTACAGAGCGCCATGTGGCGCATTTAAAAACACAACTACTAGAACAATCACATGTTGTGTTAGAAATGTATCCTGTTTTAGAACATCATCAGTTTGTTGTATTTGGAAAATTTAAAAATACGACATTATTTAAAGAATACATTGATTTGTTTTTGTTGTCTTCTGTTATTTCTTTGTTGTCTTCTTGGGTGGATACGTTACATGTACATCATTTAATTAAATGGCCCAATGCCTTGATGACGTATTTACAAGAAGCGCCTATAGTAAATAAAATTATTACCTTACATGATTATTATGTGATTTGTCCTTCTGTTAATTTACTTAAAAATAGACAAGAATTTTGTCATGTAGAGCCTGATATAAAAGCATGCAATGAGTGTTTAAGCCACTACAATCCGCAGTTTGATTCTATTTTAGATTATCGTTATCGTTTTTTAAATTTTTTAAAAAACTTCAGAATACTTGTGCCTTCTTTAGCCGCATTAAATTATTTTGAACACGCATGGTCTTTTGATGCTACGCTTTTAAACAAGATTAAACCTTCTGTTGCTGTTGAACCACATGCGTTATCTTATTTGTCTTTACTGACAGAACAAACACCAAAGTCGTCCAAGCGTATTCAAAAGACAACATTCAAAAAACAACGACACTTAATTGTGTTAGTTGGATTGATTGGCAAACACAAAGGCGCAAAAATTATTGAATCATCGTTAAAGCAATTAAACAATTTAGATTTTGATGTAGAAATTATTGGTGCATTAGCGCCTGACTTTAAGCAATCACTAAAAATTCCTGTCTGGCCATACAAAAACTATCGTGCCTTGTTTCAAATTTTAGAACAAAAAAAGCCCATGATTGTGGCTTTTCCTTCTATTACTGCAGAAACTTATTGCTATTCTTTTTTTGAATCTTGCATTTTGAGTCGTACAGGGGTTCCTGTTGTTTCTTCTTTGGGAAATCCAGCACAAGAGGTAGCGCAGTATCAAATAGGTGCTGTGATGAGCGAGCTTTCTTCTGGTGCATTTGTGGATGCTTGTTTGCTCGTAAGAAATAAGTATGAACATTTTTTAGATAAAAAACAATGTTATGTAGATAATGTGTTACTTGAACGGGTAAAAATAGAATCTTTGCCTGCATTTTATGGGTATGAGCCGCGTTGCGAAGAATCAATCTATTCTGAGAAAATAAACAAAACAATAAGCACAATACAATCCATTAATGATCAATTGCAGTGGTTTAATAGTGTGGTGTATAAAACACCATCTGAAAAAGATAATAAATCTAGATTGATGCGTGAAAAATTTAAAAAAACACTAGCTCATTACATGGATGAAATTTATCAAAAAACCATTCAAGCGAATAAAAATTCGATTTTAGGCCGCATTAAGAAAAAGTTGAAAAAATCTAATTAATGCTTATCCAGATGTGTTTTTTTAATCTGAGCACGCCGTGAATGCTGTTGCAATGCACCATAAAAATGATTACTGGACCATTTTTATGGTGTACATTTTTTAAATTGTGATGAGTATGAAAAAAATTAAGCAAGTGCTGCGTCGCTTTGTTCAAAGAAAAAAATCAAAGTTAGGTTGTGATAAATCATTGCCTGTTGCTTATCAGCAGATGTGTCGCCGTTCTTTATCATTGGACGATGACTTTATTGCGTATCAAGAACACCAACTCAAACCAAGGCAAATCGAAGCAGTTAAGCATATTGCGCTGTATTTGCCACAGTTTCATTCTATTGTAGAAAATGATCAGTGGTGGGGCAAAAATTTTACAGAGTGGAATAATGTGGCCAAGGCGGTACCCCAATATTTTGGACAATACCAACCCCAGTTACCTGTGGATGTTGGTTTTTATGATTTAACCCAAAAACCAATATGGCAACAACAAATTGCGATGGCTAAAAACTATGGTGTGTATGGGTTTTGTTATTATTTTTACTGGTTTAATGGTAGGCGCATTCTTGAAAAACCGCTCGATTTATTTTTAAAAAACAAAGATCTTGATATGCCTTTTTGTTTGTTTTGGGCGAATGATAGCTGGGTTAGAACGTGGCATGGGTTTTCTGATTTTGAACAAGGCAATAGAGTTTTGTTGGCACAAAATCATAATGATCAAGACGATGTTAATGTAATGAATTATTTATGCGAACATGTTTTTTCTGATGAACGCTATATTAAAATTGATGATAAACCACTGTTTATTGTTTATCATACGCCTTTGTTTAATAATATTAAAAAAACATTATCCGTTTGGCGTTTGATTGCCAAACAGCATGGATTTAAAGATCTTTATTTGATGCATGTGATGATGCCTGGGCAAGAAGATGGTTCTTTATTGGATGTTGGATTTGATGCGGCGATGCAGTTTTCTCCGATTGGTTGCGATAGAAAAAAAGCGAATGTGCAACTGCTTAATCCTGATTTTTCTGGAGAAGTGTATGATTATGAATACCTAATAAAAAAAGAAGGTAAAAGAATATTTAAACATGATTTAATAGCGCGGGGATGTTTTGCCAGTTGGGACAACGAAGGCAGGCGACCAACCAAAGGTATTAGTTATGCTAATGGCAAGCCCGCTTTGTTTTATGAATACCTAAGATCAATGGCCAGGTGGGCCAAAGCACATCCGCTAGAAGGTGAATCGTTCATATTTTTGAATGCATGGAATGAATGGGCAGAGGGTGCGCATTTAGAGCCCGATAGAAAATATGGTTACGCGTGGTTAGAACAACTTGCCCAGTCGGTCAAAAAAAACTAGCACATTAATTTTTTAAGCGCCGTATAAATAGGAAAATAAATACATGGTTATTCCCAATTTTAGTATTGTGACGCGCACTAAAAATAGACCCATTATGTTGAAACGATTGAGTTGCCATATTGCAGCGCAAACCTACCGTTTATTTGAGTGGGTCATTGTGAATGACGGAGGTGATTTGCAGGCGGTAAAAGACATTGTTGCAAGCATGGATGGGCAAGGTATTGGTGTTCAAATCATTCATCATGCAAAATCTCAAGGTCGCTCTGTGGCAGCCAATGTGGGTGTGGCTCGGGCCAAGGGCTGCTATGTAGTGATTTTAGATGATGATGATTATATGAGCACTGATTATTTAGAAAAAGCAGCCTCTTTTTTTGAATCTTACAAGACGCAATTTGGTGCGGTGACTTGTTATTCTCAGATTATTAACGAAGAACTTGTAGGTGATCAAATCCTTGTCCGTGGCAAATCTGCTTTGTATGCACCTAATACAAATGATGTGAGCATTTTGGGCTTGCATGTTAGCAATATTCCTACATGTGGTTTGTTTGTAAAAAAAGAGCTATTTGAACAAGCAGGTGGGTATCCACAAGATATTGATTGCACAGAAGACTGGGCATTTATTACCAGTTTAGTTAAAATCGCCAACATCGGTATTATTCCACAAACACTCGCTTTTATTAGTCATCGCAAAAGTCCTAGTGGATTTTATAGAAATACAACGTCAGATTTAGCAGGTATTGAACAACACGCCATAGATGAACTTTTATGGAAAAATAATAGAATCAGAAATGCACTGCTTAATAACCAATTAGAAGGTCTTTTGCCTTTGCTTGCTCATATTGTTTTGCAAAACAAAGAAATTATCGCGGGCCAAAAAGAGATGATTAAACAAATCAGAAAAAGTGCACCACTTGGTTTGCAGGTGGCTAGAAAGATTTTGGCCAGATGTAGACGAATTATTTAATATAGGATTGAATGGCTTGGCGACGGTAGTTAAAAATTTGATTGATATCGCGCTTGACAAACCAAGAGGCCGTTATTTCTGATAATAATCCAAAAGGAAGTTGATAGCGTAAATCGTCTACCATCAGCGTTCCCATTTGAGTCTCGCCCTTTTCGTTTTGATGGGGAACTTCTGAAAAAGTGTGTGTGTGATGCCAAAAACGATAAGGGCCTTGTTTTTGTTCGTCTATAAAAACAAAAGGTGGATTGTAGTGGCTAATGTGTGTTTTCCAATGTGTGTGAATGCCGTGAATTTTGAGCGTGTAATCAATCTCTGTGCCTGTTTGGATCTGAGATGTTGATTGCGATTGAATGTGAAAATTTAAAAAAGAAGGTGTGATAAGTTCTAAATTTTTGGCTTCTGAAAAAAATTCAAACACATTCTGAATGGGGGTATTAAACCATTGGATTTGTTTAAGCCCTTGTGTGATACCGTGAAAGAGTAATTTGGATAAAGCTTGAGATGCACAATTGTATTTAAATAAAAATCCCGCTTCTGTTAATCGTCTGGGTGTAATGCGTTGTGAACACAAGACCAATGCGGCCGTATTTCCTAATAATGCTTGAATTGCGATAGGTGGTATTTTTAGCCATAATGGTCGATGTATGGTGTTTGCTAATAGGCGCAAAAAATCGGCGTGCGAAATAGATTCTGGCATGACTGCATTATAAGCGCCTTGCCATTGATTTTGTGTGAGCGCAGACATAAATATGCGAACAACATCGTCTATATGAACGGGGCTCATCCATTGATTGCCTGTACCTAAAATTGCACCAAATCCTGTGCGTAAAGCTGTAATCATGGGAGGAAGTGCACCTCCGTCAAGGTCTAATACAATGCCGATTCTTATGATGACACGCCTTATCCCTTGTTCTTGGAGAGGTTCTGACGCCTGTTCCCAGTCATGACAAAGCGTAGATAAAAAATCTGTTCCACAAGGCCCATTTTCGTCTATGGTCTGATTTTGAGTGTCCCCATAATAGCCAATAGCAGATGCACCAATAAATATGGAAACACGATGTTTATCGCGATGTTGATGGAGTGATTTGATTAGGTTTTGGGTGCCTACGACACGTGAATTATAAACCTGTTGTTGATGTGCTTTGTTGAGTCGTCCTTGGGCAATAGGTTCGCCTGCCAAATGAATCACGGCGTCTATATTGGCAAGAGCTTGTTCTGGAATTTGTAGATGTGGAAGATAGGCATAAAATTCGCAAGGAATAGGAAGTTGTTTTTGAGCTTTAATTTTATTACGTACAATAATAACAAGTTGATGTCCTGCTTTAAATAAAGCCAACGATAATGCTTGGCCAATTAATCCTGTGGCGCCTGTGATAAGTATTTTCATGTGATTTTTTATTTATGTGTGTTGTTGTTTACACGTATCCGCTATTTTCTTTTTCTTCCAAGCGAAATAAAATCTTCGATGGTAAAACCAATCTCATCAAGCCATGTTTTTTTGTCTTTAAGTACAAACCCTGTTTTGGGTGACACCATGTTGGGATCTATCTCTAGTAATCGTTCCATAAATACATCTTTATATCTGGGCTTAAGTGAACGTTGCCGTTCGTTGAGTTTTTTTATTTCGTCTTCGATTTCTTTTTTTTCGATTTGGTATTTTTTCTCTAAATAGATAGCCAATGCATCTAAATCCGTAGGCAACGCCATGGATGATTGTGTATTATCTTTTAATTTTTCGAGTTCATTTTTTTGTTTGGTGACTTTATCACTTTTATTTTTAAGTTCACTTAAAAAGGCTTCTGGCGTTTTGTTTCCAAGAAGTTCGGGATTCATTTCTAGAATTTTTTTAAAAGTTTCAGGATCAAAATCCACACCCGCTTGGCTAGGACCCAAAATATCATCTAAAAGATCTTTTTTACCGCTCATATTGAATATCCTTTGTTATTTGGCTTTTACCATGCGTTGGGCCTTGAGCAATAATGCACGTGCGCGCATGGCGGCTTTATCGTTTTTATGCGGGTCCAAAGACACCGCTTTTTGCAGTAAATCTGCGGCCTCATAAATTTTACCTCGACTGAGCAGTATTTCACCTGCATTGGTCAAATAGGAGGTATCGTGTGGCGTTCTTTTTAGGGCTTCTAAGTACAAAGATAAGGCCAAATGTGGTTGTCCTGTAAGCTGATAACAAGCCGCAAAGGGTCCATAATGTGCGCCTAAGTCAAATCCTAAAGCTTCCATCCCTTTGTAAAGGCGCAGCGCGTCTTCGTATAATTGTCTTTTGTAGTAATCATCGGCCAAAGCCAATAATCCTTTAAAATCATCAAATTTAAATCCTAAAGATTGCCCTAAACTCTGTTTCCCTTGGAGCCAGAAGGACAAATCTTTGGGATCTTTAGATATATGGTCTGTTGGTTTTGCTTTGTTATTTTTGTCAGTCATGTTAAGGTGCCTCGTTCTTCAAACTCATAGTGATGTTGATTGAACCCAGGGCGTTCTCTTGGGTGCGCCCTGATCCTGGGTTTATTGGTAACTATACCTGGGCTTTTACTCTCTCGCATATCATTTGACAAATGTTAAAAGACGATACCATTGCACAAATTGTAACACCACCGGGTGCTGGTGGGGTAGGTATTATTCGTATTTCTGGGCCTTGTGCCCATGATATTGGACGTTTATTGATTCAACAAAGAGATTCTATCACGCCTCGGCTGATGATCTTGGCCCATGCCTATGCGTCTTGTGGGCGTGTGTTAGATCAGGGTTTGTATGTCGAATTTGTGGCGCCACATTCATTCACAGGTGAAAATGTATGCGAATTTCAAGGCCATGGAAGTCCTGTGGGTTTGCATGGATTGTTAAACCGTGTGTTTGCTTTGGGTGCGCGTGCTGCAGAACCAGGTGAATTTAGCATGCGCGCGTTTTTGCATGGTAAACTTGATTTGGTTCAAGCAGAAGCGATTGCGCAGACGATTGCGGCACAAAGCGAAGAAGCTTATCATAGTGCCAATCGCCAATTAAAAGGAGAGTTATCGCGTTTTATTAAGGGAATTCGCGATCCTTTGGTGAATTTATCTATGCGCATGCAAACAGAGGTGGAATTCCCCGATGAGTTTCCACATGCTTATAATGAATCACTCGCACAGCAGGATTTATATGCTTGTTTAAATGCCATTCGAACCTTGTTGGATGGTTATCAAAGTGGTCGCTTTATTCAGCAAGGTGTGTGTGTGGCCTTGTGCGGACCACCCAATGCAGGTAAAAGTAGTTTATTGAACGCTTTTTTGGGGTATGACCGGGCTATTGTATCGCCAACTGCAGGGACCACACGAGACACCATTGAAGCACGCACCATGGTTGGATCGATGTTGTTTCGGTTGATTGATACCGCAGGGTTGGCAGACACTACGCATGTCTTGGAGCAAGCAGGCATGGCCCGTGCACGCCTTGCCATGCAACATGCGGATGTGGCTGTTTTGGTGTTGAGCCACGACAGTGATTGGGTTCGGTTTATACAAGAAGAATGGTCCTATTTGCCGCCGCATGTGGTGACGGTATTAAATAAAAGTGACGAATCTTCGTGGGATTGGTTGGATATATCTATTCATCCAATCTTGGAGCGGTCACCACAGGTACGTGTGAGTGCCAAAACAGGGCATGGATTAGACCATCTTAAAGCCGCTATGACGCAGGTACTTGGTCTTAAAACAGGGATGCAGTCTAGTTTAGTAACACTCGCACGTCATGCGCAATTATTAGAAGAAGCATCTGTTGCGCTTGCGCATGCGCATGAGGCGCTACAAAAGCAAGTGCCGATAGATGTTGTTTTGGTGGATATTCATCTGGCTACGCATCGCTTGGGCGAGGTGCTGGGAGAAAATGTTTCAGAAGATATTGTTCACCAAATTTTTAAGCAATTTTGCATTGGAAAATAGGGCGTGCCCGCTACAATACAGAGCGTGTTCGCGATAATTCAGTGCCTATGACAATAAGTGAGTACTATGCAGCCAATTTTATTTAGTGATTTAGCGATTTCTCCAGCCATTGTGCAAGCCACCCAGGAAATGGGATTTTCTTATGCAACGCCCATTCAAGCGTCTGCAATTCCTTTGGTGTTAGAAGGGCATGATGTATGTGGTCAATCGCAAACAGGCACGGGCAAAACAGCCGCGTTTGCTATTCCGATGTTAGAAAAAATAGATTTATCCACACGTTGTGTTCAGGGATTGATATTGTGCCCAACGCGCGAATTATGTGTGCAAGTAGCTAAAGAAATTGGAAAAATAGCAATACACCAAAAAGGTGTTTTGGCGGTGCCTATTTATGGTGGACAATCCTATGATCGTCAACAAGATGCATTAGATCGCAAACCCAATATCATTGTGGCTACACCCGGACGTTTGATTGATCACTTATCGCGCGGAAATATTGATTTAAGCGCGGTGCGCATGGTCGTATTGGACGAAGCAGATGAAATGTTGGATATGGGCTTTTTAGAAGATATTGAATATATCTTAAAAACAACACCCAAAGAACGGCAAACGGTGTTGTTTTCTGCCACCATGCCTACAAGTATTCAGCATTTGATTCGTCGTTATCTTAAGCAACCTAAATCTGTGCAAGTGGCGCGTGAAACATTAACAGTGCCTAGCATTGAACAATTTTACGTGGAAATTAAACAACCTCTTAAAAAAGAAGCATTAGCGCGTTTTTTGGAGTTTTATCGTGTAAAATCGGCGATGGTATTTTGCAATACCAAAATATTTGTGGATGAATTAGTCGAATATTTACAGGCGCGTGATTTTAAAGCCATGGGTCTTCATGGTGATATGAAACAATCTTCAAGAGATCGCGTGATGAATCAGTTTCGCCATGGTCAATTAGAGATATTAGTTGCTACAGATGTGGCTGCACGTGGTATTGACGTGAATAATATTGAATTTGTGTTCAATATTGATTTTCCACAAAATCCAGAAGATTATGTGCATCGTATTGGCCGCACAGGGCGTGCTGGAAAAACAGGTAAAGCAGTGACTTTGGTAAGTCACCGTGAATTGTCTTATATTCAATCTGTACAAAGAACGACCAAAGCACAAATTCATAGACATAAAATTCCATCTTTGGAAGATATTCAAAAAGTTAAATTTCAGGAATTGTTTGCAGAAATTCAAGACAAAACACAGTTGCCAGAATCTGTTCTTGCACCTTATCATGCTGTGTTAAATCAGTTTGAATCTCAAGGATTAAATGCATCGCAGATTGCGACTGCTTTGTTAATGATGTTATTACCTCAAGAAAAATTAATGTCGCAAAATCATTTAATGCCTGCCAAAATATTAGTGAATGTGGGTAAAAAACATTATGTATGTGCGCGTGATATTTTTGGTGCGTTAGCCAATAAAACCCAAATGAACCCCAAATCAATTGGTGAAATTGTAATAGAAACCAAAACAAGCATTATTGAATTGCCAGAAATTCATGTCGAAGAAGTGATTGATTGTTTAAATAAAAGCAAAATTAAGGGTTATAAAGTACAGGCAGAACGATTTTTATAGATTAAACCTCTTTTTCGAAAGAAGGTCTAATCTGTTATAGACTTTTGTCTAATTCATTGATTGATATTGGTCTTTTTCTTGTGTGATGCCGTACCAATGGATGTCTTTTTCTTGTTTAAAAAAAGAGATTTGTTTTTTGGCGTATTGTCTTGTACTTTCCACAATTTTTTGGTGTAATTCTTCAAGTGAAGTTTTGTGATTAAACCAATCATTAACTTGTTTGTAACCAATCGCCTGCATGGGTTTTAAGTCGGCAGATAGGCCTTGTTGTTTAAGTTGAAAGACTTCTTCTATTAGGCCATTTTCTAACATATATTGTGTGCGCGCATAAATGCGTTGATTTAAAAACATGCGCTCTGGATTAAGCCCTATTTTATAAATAGGGCTTAATCGTGGGGTTGTAAAACCATGTGCTTGGCGCAGGGCCGATGCGGTTTGTCCTGTGTGTAAATAAATTTCGAGCGCACGAACCAATCTTGGCATGTTTTTACCATGTGCTTCTTGATAGCTGATGGGATCGATTAGTTGGACTTGATTGGCAATGTAGCCTGGTGTTTTTTGTTCTTTTTCTAGTAGCGTTTGTCTGATTTCTATTGGGATGTTTGGGATGTTACATAGCCCATAGATCAGTGCGCGGTAATATAAAAATGTGCCTACTACCAAAATAGCAACGTGTTGTTGTTGATGGATATTTTGTAAAATGGGCCATGCTTGTTGTTCAAATAACCCTGCATGGTAGTGTGCGTGTGGTGTAACGATGTTTAACATGTGATGCGGATATTTGGCTTGTTCTTGTTCTGTCGGTTTATTGGCTCCAAGATTAAAACCTTGATAAACGGTGGTTGCATCTATGCAAATGAGCTCTGTTTGAATTTGGTAGTGAGATTGAATGAGTTGAGCAATAGACAAAGCAAGCGCACTCTTGCCTGATGCAGTGGGCCCAAATATGGCGATAATTTTGGGCAGACTTTTCTGAATTTTAAAATTGCTAAGGATATGAGTGAACACAGTGGTATTCTAAGATGTTAGACGGTAAAATCGGGGCGAGAGGATTTGAACCTCCGGCCCTCTGCTCCCAAAACAGATGCTCTAGCCAAGCTGAGCTACGCCCCGAAACCTGATGCAGCCAGCTAGTATAAAAAATGAGAGTTGTCTAGGCCGAAATAATCATAAATGATTAGATTCAATAAATGATTTACGAAGCTAAATAAAAAAGGCGCCTAAAAAAGCGCCTTTTTTATGATATAATCAGGCAGACGATTATTTATGGTGTTCGTCTTTATGTTCTTCTTTGTGCTCTTCTTTATGTTCTTTTTTATCTTTCTTTTGTGCTTCTTTTTTGGTGGTTGTGGTTGCGGTTTCTGCGTGTGCAAGTTGAGCAACTGCAAAACCCGAAAGAATAGCGCATAATGTGACTAATTTTTTCATTGTGATCTCCCAATAATTTCTGCTTTTGTGACAGAACCAACCAAACTCAACGACGCCTATCGTCATGGTCTAAGTGGCCCTTAAATTATAACAGACGCTATTGTTTAAGCATGTCTTTTTATCCTTGGCAAGAACTTGTGCATAGAAAAAATAAGCAGGCTGCATAGGATTAATCTCTAATCCTTGGATGATTTAAATTGTGCTTGAAGTTCATTTAAATATTGCTGCGGGATCATTTGATGTTCTTCGCAATGCGCTAAAACGGCTTTTAAAAATAAAACTTCGAGTTCATGATTTTCTTGCGATTCGTGTTTGCTTAATACGTTAATTGTGGTGTTGAGTGTTTTTTGTGATAAAAAAATGGCTTGATTAGAATACGATAGAAAAAAATGAGCCATTGCTTGAATTTGTTGTTGATTAAGTAAATGCCAATAAGTTTCGTTTGCAGTGCTGCTGTTTAATGTGCTGTTTGGATGTGGCGCGAGCTGTGTTTTTTTTGAAACCATTCATTAATTGTATTATATATGTGTTATGTTTCAATTTTATTTAAACAAAGGAGCAGATTTTTTTAAAATTTCGTCAATCATTTCATAAGGGTTGCTATTTGCCGGGTCTTTGATCCGTGTGAGTTGCTCTTGAATGAGCGGTGCCAATTGGATGTGTAAACGTGTGAGTAATACGTCTTTTAAAATGGCTAAAAAACGTGCTTGCAATCGTTCTTGTTCTCGTGTTTTACCAGACGTTGAATGTCTTAAAAAATGTGCGTGTGATTGCAGTGCTTGTTGTAATTCATGAATACCTTGACCTGTGCTTGCAACCGATTCCAAGATGAGAGGTTTAGTTTTTTCTGATGGCAGCAGTGATAGCATGCTCTTAAGATCGTGAACCACTTTGGGCGCACCTTCTTTATCGGCTTTGTTCACGAGATAAATATCCGCTATTTCTAAAATGCCTGCTTTGATGGCTTGAATATCATCACCACCTCCAGGGGTAAGCACAACAACAATAGATTGTGCGATTTTGTGAATGTCAATTTCTCCCTGACCAACGCCTACGGTTTCTATTAAAACATAATCAAACCCTGCTTGTGCTAAGAGTTCTACACTTTGATGTGTGCTTTGCGACAATCCACCCAAGGCGCCTCTAGTTGCCAAAGAACGAATAAATACACCTTTATCGAGCGTATGTTGTTGCATGCGGATGCGATCGCCCAAAATGGCACCACCAGTAAACGGAGAAGACGGATCAACGGCAATAACTGCGACAGTTTTTTGTTGTTGTCTGAGTGTGTAAATTAAAGCGTCAACGACTGTTGATTTGCCGGCACCTGGACTTCCTGTAATGCCAATAATATGGGTGTTTTGTGGCCCTTGCTTGTTGTATAGGTAACTTAAAAAGGGCAGTACCCAGGGCTCTTTGTCATCTATGGCGCGCAATGTCTTGGCCAGTGTGCGCAAGTCTTTTTGTCTTATTTTTTGTGTGCGTGATTCAAAAGATATTTCAGATAAAGAGGAGTATGCATGAGAAGTTGTCATAAAGACCTCGTTGGGTCACGCATATGACTTGTTGTTTTAGTTTAGGCAAGAGTTTATCTTATTTAATTGAGAACACTAAGAAGCAATTTTAAATGCGGCGAGCCCTATTGTTTAGGCATAATATAAAAACTTGAACTGTTTGTATTTAATATAAGATTCCATGTGTTTGGGATTTTATGATTTATTTTTGGGACCACAACCAGGGTATTACAGCTTTTTTCTGTTGTGATATCAGACACCTGGGAGGTAAAATTAAAACCAAGGCCTAAATGGTCTACAATTTTCCAGGCAAGAAACCAATCATTAAGGTGATTTTGCTCGTTAATGAGTACGGCTTTAGGACATAAAGTCTTATTGTTGATGATAGTTTTTAATTGGTAAACATAGCAGCGAGAAGAAGTCATATAAAGCGGAAAAATAATTGCAAACATGGCACTCAGCATCAACACAATAGGTTTAAAGATGCGACTGTAAGTCAAAATCCAAGGCCATTGTTGAACAAGGTTTAACACCCCAATTCCAGATAAAATAGCCAAAGGTGGATAGGCTACCCAAAGATGATGTTTTAAGTGCCGTTGGCCAAAACTAAGGCCCAAAAAAACAATTGCAATCCAAATAAGAAGAAAAATAATGATAGGCTCGCGGTGTTTTTTCTTCACAAAAAAAGCAAACAAAAACACCAATAAAAAAGGCAGTCCAGGCCAAAAGTGTTTAATAAGCGAAAATACAGGTGCGGCATGTGAACTATTCCCGTCTGACCTTAGCCCTAAAAAAGAAGCCAATACCTGTTTTTGTAAATACATGGGCCATGCGCTGCCATCGCTTAAAAGAAGTGAAGACGTATAAAAAAATAAAGGAAGTATTGAGCAACAGACTAAAAATACAACACAAAAAATCGCAGCTTTTGACGCGGATATTCTGATTTTTGGCAGCTTGTAATGGTTGCCTTTTGCATACGTTATTTGCACAACCGCTAAAACAGGAATCAAGACTAATAAAGATAAGGCAACAGGCGGCCTTAACACAAGCGCGACACTCGCACACAATCCAGACCATACAATATATATAAGGGAGTTATATCTGAACACAGCCAAAGAGAGAACAAAAAACAATAAAAATGGAGGATCAATGCGTGGTTGTGATTGAACACGAATAAAATTTTCAGTAAAAGCGATGATCGCGATACCATAGCCAATTGCAGAAACAGAGATAAAATGTTTAAGCCAACGGTAAAGAAAAAACCAAGTGAACCAGGACATGGCTGTGTACATTGCAAAAACAAAAGGCGTGCCTCCAATCATAAGCCATGCGGCGATAGGCCAAACAATACAAGGTAAGTGGTCGTAAAATCCTTGATGTTCCTTAAGTGACCAAAACAACAGCCACGGATTTTGGCTTTGAATCATGTTTTTGGCCATGTGAAGATAAAGAAGCCCATCACCGTCATCAACATGTGCAAACAAATAGCCTAAAAGAACCATCATCATGACACAAAGAGAATAAGAACCGATATATCTAGACTGATAAAGAAACCATGTTTTTTCCCATGGCATTAAATCTTGTTTGGTTATACGCATACGATCGGACCAATATTTAACACGTGTTGTTCCTGGCGGTGAGTTTTATGACCGAAGTATTGAAGAGAGTAGTATTTGTCAATGAATTTATCTAGCCAAATAATGGGTATAATCGTAGGGTTTAAGTCTATTTTTCGTTATTCGGTGCAGTGAGATACGCATTGGTTGCCTTCGCATGAATAAGAACACGTCATGCAAAAACTTCCGCTGCAAGAAATTTGTGAACCAGAACAAAAAGAAGCATCGCAACCACCGCCCGTAGTCTTATTTTTGTCATTAGAATCACGGCAAAATTTAACAGGAGATTGACCTGTTGGACAGGTTTCTCCTGCTCTACCTACGCAACTATCTACTTCAATTTCTGGAGACACGCTGTCTGTGGACGATTTGCAAGCACTATTGCTGCAACTACAGCTATAAGTGTAATTTTTGTTCTGACAGCAATGAATGTTTTTACTGCTATTGGCATAACATCCTTTTACATAGTAAATGTTCTCTTCTGGTTTTTCATTGTTTTTGTTCCAACCAAAGCCACAAGCACATAGATTGCTGTTGCTATTGGCATAAAATAGACAGCCTCTGGGCGTATTTTCTGTTGTTTTACAAGAACAAGAAGCATACTGATTACTTGGCCAAGTTCCCGTAGAACAGCAAATGCTGTATTGGTCTAAATCACTTGGTTGGCAGGTCTTATCGTTATTTTTTTGTGGATTTGTCGTATATTCGCAGCTACATTCTTGGTTTGTACTATTGCAATAAATAGCAGCAGATTGTTGGTTGGCGTTTCCTGTATTGCTGCTTTGCGTTGATGTGTCCCGTCCAGACGAACGATAATACGAAGAATCAGAAGAATAGTTGCCACCATTGCAAGAAAATAACATGATGGAAGCCCATAATATGAATATATTTTTCATTTTGAATTCCCTTTGATTTTAAAAAATACGCTCAATAAATATGAACTGGCCATAGCATGTTTTGTGCCAAAAATGTTGTATGCGGCTGCTGGGGAGACGCATGAGCTGTATTCGTGTACGAAAATGCGCCGTTTAAAAATATTTTTGTTCCACAATAAAACAAATAAAATATCTAAAAAATCACTTGTTTTATTAAACTTCTTCCGAATTCATCACAATTATTGAGCTACTAATGTGTACTTGATGAATAGATGTGGTTTGAATTAAGGTTTGAGTGCTTGTTTGAGTAACTTAACATCATGAACGCGGCCATCTGGCTGTTTAATGTAGGCCTCTACTTGTGCCCAGTCTACATAAGAAGACACTTGCGCTTGTTCGGCTTGCAATTCGAGTATTTTTCTTGTGTTTTTGATTTTGTTGTAGGGGTCTGGATGTACTTCTATAAAAATGTGGTAGGGATCTGTGTGTAGCAAAGCATTTTGATAAATAACATAAACAGGAATGCCAGTTTCTACGGTGTTGTAGAGCTGTTCTATGTCTTCTGGATTAACTCTAATGCATCCGTGAGAAGCATACTGATAAATACTTTTGGGTGCATTGGTGCCGTGAATGCCTACAGCAGGTGCACTTAATCCCAGCCAATAACGCCCTAGTGGATTGTGTGGACCAGGTTTGACTTCTGTTTGTACTTCTTTGCCTTGCGCTTCCATTTCTCTTTGAATAGAGACTGGCACAAACCAGGTTTTATCTTTTTGTTTGTTATCTAGCGTATAGGCGCCAAGTGGTGTTTTGGTATAGGCTTTTCCAACGGCCACAGGGTAGGCCATTACTAAAGTACTGTCTTTGTAGTAAAACAACATGCGTTGAGGAATGTTGACGATAATTCCATGAGTAAAATTATTGAGAGGTTCGTTTTTTGTTGTAGATCCTGCAGGATTAAAATAGGCAGGACTTGTTTTTTCGGTCGTTGTAAGCAAGTTTGAAACAGCATTGATAGGCACAATGTGTCTATTGTCGATAGTCACTTGCTGGCCTTCTTGGAGTGGCTTTTTTTTAAGTTCTTGGTTGAGCGCATAAAGCGCATCCATACCTATTCCAAAACGTGCACTTAAGTAACGCCAATCTTGATTTTTTTGAACCGTGTGCTGAAATACCACACCCGTCATATGTGTTGACTGCGCCCACGCAATTAGAGGATAACACCACAAAGCCAAAACAACATACCACTTCATAAAACTACCCATCTCTATTATCAGTGTATCCTGGATTTTGTTCTTTTTCTGGTAAAAGATGAGCAGATAGATGCCAAGCGATAGATTTTGTGTGAGTGTCGCCTCTTTCGCCGCTTGTTCATTTGCGATGATTCTATTATATCGCGTACGCGTATAAGGTGTATCGCATAACCGAATATTTTTAACGCTATTGTTTTAACCATTGATTACATAACTATGACATCAACAGATCAATCTCTTATTCGTAATTTTTGTATTATTGCTCATATTGACCACGGCAAGTCGACCTTGGCTGATCGTATTTTAGAAAAATGCGAAGCCCTGTCTGCACGTGAGATGCAAAATCAATATTTAGATAAAATGGAACTAGAACGTGAGCGAGGAATTACCATTAAAGCTCAGGCTGTTCATTTGCGTTACCAGGCCAAAGATGGCAAAGTTTATGATTTTAATTTAATTGATACACCTGGCCATGTTGATTTTACTTATGAGGTCTCGCGATCTTTGGCAGCTTGTGAAGGTGCTTTATTGGTGGTGGATGCAAGTCAAGGCGTAGAAGCACAAACGCTCGCTAACGTCTATTTAGCGCTAGATAACAAACTAGAATTAGTACCTGTCTTAAATAAAATTGATTTGCCTTCTGCAGATCCTGAAAAAGCCAAGCGTGAAATAGAGGATATTATTGCACTTGACGCAAGCCACGCGGTGCCTTGTTCTGCCAAAGAAGGGATTGGGATTCAAGAAATTTTAGAAGCAGCCATTGCGTATATCCCGCCGCCTTATGGGTCGCCAGATAAACCACTTAAAGCATTGTTGTTTGATTCTTGGTTTGATTCTTATCGTGGTGTAATTGTGCTGGTTCGTGTGTTTGATGGATCGATTAAAAAAGGCGATATCATTCGCCTGTTTTCTAGCGGTAAAAATTACGAAGTACTTTCGCTTGGCGTATTTGATCCAAAACCCAGAGAAATTGAATGTTTGTCGACCGGGCAGGTGGGTTTTGTAATCGCCAATATTAAAGAAATTAGAGACACTAAAATTGGCGATACAATTACACATGCTAATACCTCTTGTGAAGTGCCATTGAGTGGTTTTAAAGAAGTCAACCCACTTGTTTTTGCGGGTTTTTTTCCTGTAGATTCTTCGGATTATCAAAATCTGCGCGAAGCGCTTGAAAAACTGCGATTAAATGATGCTTCTTTTACATTTGAAATGGAAACTTCGCAGGCGCTTGGATTTGGCTTTAGAGTTGGTTTTTTGGGTTTGCTTCATATGGAGATTATCCAAGAACGTTTAGAGCGTGAATATGGTGTAGCCTTGGTTACAACCGCGCCTACAGTGGTGTATCATTGCTACACGACTAAGGGCGATATGCTGTTGATTGAGAATCCCTCCAAGCTTCCACCCACTACAGAGATTGAACGTTTGGAAGAACCTTATATTTTGGTTAACGTGCATACACCTAATGAATATGTAGGTTCGATTATGAAGTTGTGCGATAAGCGGCGCGGTATACAGAAAAATATTCAATACCTCACACCTCAGCGTGTGATGCTGTCTTACGAATTACCTATGGCAGAAGTGGTGTTTGATTTTTATGACAAACTCAAGAGTTATTCTCGTGGTTATGCGTCGATGGATTATTCGCTTATTGGGTATAGAGCTGCACAATTAGTAAAACTGGATTTGTTATTAAACGGCGAACCTGTAGATGCCCTGTCTGTTATTGTATTTAAAGAACACGCCTATCATCGTGGTGCCGCCATTTGTGAGAAATTAAAAGAAGTAATCGAACGTCAACAATTTGAAGTGGCAATTCAAGCCGCCATTGGCGGGAAGATTATTGCACGTTCAACGGTTAAAGCATTTAGAAAAAATGTGATTGCAAAATGTTACGGTGGCGACATTAGCCGCAAGCGTAAATTGCTTGAAAAACAAAAAGAAGGCAAAAAACGAATGAAACAAGTAGGTTCGGTAGAGGTACCGCAAGAAGCCTTTTTGTCTGTATTGAAGGTTGATGAATCATGATAGAAACAATAAGAAATTATTTTAAAATCCGTCATCAGGTTCAAGAAGCGCGTTATTTTTATGAATCTATGCAGCGGTTATTTAAAAAACACGGCTGGCGTTTATCTTCTTCTTTACAACAAGATATGCAGGCGCAATTAGATGCGTTTAAATTGCAGCTATCTAAAAAAGATCCAAAACTATTAAAAGATCAGATGAAAACATTGAATCGTTTTGTGGATCAACATTTGCGTGCATATAGAAAAAGCCCACAACGAGAATCGTTTGAATCTTTATTTTGGGCGTTGATGGTTGCTGTGTTGTTTCGTACTTTTTTTGTAGAAGTGTTTAAAATTCCATCAGGTTCTATGTTACCAACGTTAGAAATTGGCGATCATATTTTTGTGAATAAGTTTATTTATGGAACTCGCATTCCTTGGACCAATATTCGCTTTCTACCACTTAAAACCCCTGAACGCGGTGAAGTCGTTGTGTTCTTGTATCCAAAAGATATTAGCAAGGATTATATCAAGCGCGTGGTGGGTGTGGCTGGCGATAAGATTCAGGTGAAAGATGGTCAATTATTAATTAATGATGAACCCGTTTCTTTTTTAAAGAAAGACGAACCCTGTTTTTTTTGGGATCAAGATTTGCGTGATGAATCTTGGGATAAAAACGAATGTGAATCTTATACGGAAACACTTAACAATCATGCGCATCCTGTTATTTTTAACAAAGATCATTTTATGTTTCGTGACTTTGGCCCAGAAACGGTTCAAGATGGGCATATTTTTGTAATGGGTGATAACCGGGATAATTCGTCTGATAGTCGCGTGTGGGGGCAGGTGCCTTTGTCTTTAGTCAAAGGTCGCGCCATGGCGGTGTGGTGGTCTTGGTCGCAAGATGGATTTAATTGGAAGCGGTTATTTAAAAGTGTAGATTAACACAAATAGTGCAGTGTAACGTGAGTGTTTAGAGTAAAGGATGCATCATGACAGAACAATTAGATGTGGTGGTGATTGGTGGTGGTGTGGGTGGTTATGTGTGTGCAATTCGAGCGGCACAAAATGGCCTGCGTGTAGCCTTGGTAGAAAAAAATAAAACACTGGGGGGAACTTGCTTGAATGTGGGCTGTATTCCTTCTAAAGCACTTTTAGAATCTTCCGAATTATATGCCAAAGCGCAGCATCAATTTAAAGAACACGGCATTGATGTGGGATCTGTGTCGCTTGATATGACACGTTTAATGCAACGCAAAGAGCGTGTGGTGAGTGGTTTAACTAAAGGGGTAGAAGGTTTATTACGTAAAAATAAAATTGAGTGGATAAAAGGAACTGGATGCATTCAGTCTGCTAATCAAGTGATAGTGCGCGCAGAAGATGCAAAAGACCGTGTCCTTTCTACGCGTTTTGTGGTGATTGCCACAGGATCTATACCTGCTCCATTAAAAGGAATTGAATGGGACGGCGAAGTTGTTGTGAGCTCCACAGAGGCTTTGTCTTGGTCTTCTGTTCCTAAGCATTTGGTTGTGATAGGCGCCGGTGTGATTGGGTTAGAACTTGGTTCTGTATATGCTCGTTTGGGTGCACGTGTATCGGTATTAGAATATCAATCACAGATTTTACCTGGTGTGGATGCAGAAGTGGCGCAATTGGCACAGCGTTTATTTTCTAAACAAGGGCTTGAATTTATTTTAAATGCACGCGTAACAGGTGCTGTGCTTAATAAAAAATCAAAACAAGCAACTGTAAGTTTTGATAAAGACGCACAATCAGTCACATTGCAGGCCGATAAAGTACTATTGTGTGTGGGTAGAAGGCCTTATTCAGAAGGATTAGGGTTGGATAATTTGGGCCTTTTTTTAGAAAAAAATGGTACTTTATGGGTGAATGAACACTATCAAACTAAAGTCCCCAATGTTTATGCGGTTGGAGATATGATAGCAGGGCCTATGTTGGCGCATAAAGCAGAAGAAGAGGGTGTGGCTTGTGCCGATCATATGGCTGGTCGTTACGCACATGTTAATTATCAAGCCATTCCCAACGTGATTTATACCCACCCCGAAATTGCAAGTGTAGGTGATACCGAAGAGCAATTAAAGGCTAAAGGCATTGCCTATAAAAAAGGGTCTTTTCCGTTTATGGCAAACGGACGAGCCAAAGCCATGGCGGATACAGATGGGTTTGTAAAAATTTTAGCAGATGAAAAAACAGATCGTATTTTGGGCGCTCACATTGTTGGACCAAGAGCGGGTGATTTAATTGCAGAGCTTGCAGTGGCCATGGAGTTTAAAGCCAGCGCCGAAGATATTGCAATGGCGGTGCATGCGCATCCTACCTTGGCCGAAGTAATCAAAGAAGCGGCACTGGGCGTGCACGGTCGCACCATCCATTTTTAATCGATGCTGGTCTTGACATTAGAATTAGAGTAGTTAGAATATCTAACGTTTACGTTAAATGTTTAGTTTAAACGAAAGGACTATATTTATGACCGCACGTGTTGGACACAAAGCCCCTGATTTTAAAGTTCCTGCAGTTGTAGGCACTGATTTTAAAGACGTTTCTTTATCTGATTTTCGTGGTAAATGGGTGGTGTTGTTTTTCTATCCTCTTGATTTTACCTTTATTTGCCCTACAGAAATTACAGAGTTTTCTAAACGTATCGAAGAATTTAAAGCGCTCAACGCCGTTGTATTAGGCGCTTCTGTAGATTCTCAATTTAGCCACAAAGCGTGGATTCAGTCTTCTTTGGGCGAAATTAAATATCCTTTGTTGTCTGATATGACTCGTGAATTGTCTCGTATGTACGGCGTGTTGATTGAAGAAAAAGGGTTTTCTTTACGTGGTACATTTATTATTAATCCAGAAGGTGTTGTTTGCTGGACGCAAGTAAGTGATACTGGCGTGGGCCGTTCTGTTTCCGAAGTATTGCGCTCTTTGGGTGCTTTGCAGACGGGTGAGTTGTGCCCTGTAGAATGGAAACAAGGTCAAAAAACTTTGGGTAAGTAAATATACTTCCTTGAGCCTGTCTTGTAGTCAAACCACTTGCGAGATCCTATATCTGTTCCATGTTTAAATGAAACTGAGTTTCGCCAAGCAGGCGAATGCTTCCTTGCAGCGCGCGCGAAGATTGTTGCGAAATTGTTTTTAAATCGTATTTAGAACAAGGCCCAACATATCCAAGTGTGGTTTTCCAGTCATAACGAACCAGATCACGACCAAGAATTTTTTGAAGCACGTAACATGTGGTTAAACGCATATCGATGAGTGCATATACAGGGTAATCGGCTTGTTTGATAACGTGCACCAAGTCAAAATCAAAAGTTTCACTATCGTCTGCCAGTGAACGTGTATTGGGACCATCAATAAAAGCAAATTCATAACGCTTGTTTGGTGTGTCGCGGTAGCGAACACCACGATAAATACAGTATGCATCTTCGATGCGTGGACTTAATAGAATATCTACATAAGGTTTTAAAAACTCAGGTAAAAACCGAACAGACTGTTCGTGATAAAAAGGAATTTCTTCCATTGATGTAACATGTGTAAGAATATTTTTTTTGGTGCTATTTTCGTAAGCGGCAAATGCCAACACCAATGTAGACACACCTGTGCCACATTCTAAAATTTCGCGCGGGTGGTATTGCTTAACATGTGAATACAAGGCCCAATAATCAGTCCAATCACAGCCAGAAGATTTTGATTTTGCTAAGTATTCTTGAATTAATTGCCATAACTTGGGTGCTTGTTGTTTTATTTTGTATTCACTGCTGGTTTGGTAGTAACGAAAAGTTTGTTGCATGACTTGTCTTTTTATTCGTTGGCGAATTGCAAGACCCATTTTATTGTCTCCTTGTTTTCTTAAGCCTGGTTTCTCTTTGCATTGCGCTTTAATATGGCATAGAGAAACGGCTCTTTAATCATCCTAAAAAACACACCCATGAATGTATTTCCATCTGACTGTGGAGGATCATAGCTAAGATGATAAAATAATACATTGGATTGATTGTCCAAATAAAAAATGATGGTAGGTCGTTTTTTTGAATGTGTAAGTTGATTAAGTTGCGCGTCTTCGCTTTTTATAAAACACAATCCGTCCTGTGTGTCGTTTAATGTGTTTTTGCCAAAATCAACCAACGATAAAGAAAATGCAATAAGATGAGAAGTTGTATGGGACTTTATGTGTTGTAGTTTTATATCTACATGATAGAGAAAATAGTCATTGACAGAAAAAGCAATATGATGAGCGGCGTAATTTTTTTGGGCTTGCTTGGTTATTGTGTGAGCAAATAGATATTCACTAATAGGTTGAAGATGGGCTTTGTTCCATAATCGCAATAAACTAGATCCTATTTGAGGTCGCTCATTATCTGTCAATATAAAAACAGGCGCGTTTGATGTGATTGGTAAACAATTTTGCAACGCTTGTTGCGTTGTTAATTTGGCGGATGAACTAAGACCCATATTTGCAGACATAAAAAACCCCAAAATACACACCGTTCTTGGCGAAAGAAGTGTAACAGGGATTACTAAAAAGTAAATTATTTTGATGCTTTATGCGTTTGCAACTATTTTAAATCGTTTTTGTTGGGCTTCTTCTTTTTTCTTTTCTTTGAGTCTTTTTAACGCACCGGACATGATTTCTAAAACTAGTGTGCGGTAATCTATGCCCGCTGCTTGAGCGATGAGAACCAAATCAGAAAAACCAGGTGTGAGTCCTGGCAATGGATTGACTTCTAATACATAAATTTCGCCTTGGGGATTCATCCGTAAATCTACGCGTGCAACATCACGACAGCCAAGCACCATAAAGGTGTCCCTAGCCACGCGTTCTATGGCTTTTAATTCTTCTGTTTTAATAGATGCTGGGCAAACATATTGGACTTGTTTTTTCCAGTCTTGCTTAACGGCAAAGTCGTAAACTGGGCGGGTTTCTTGGTTGTCTAAAAACACAATTTCCATAGGCGGTAATACACGTGGTTTTTTTTCGCCTAGTAATCCCACGGTTAATTCGCGTCCAAAGATATATTCTTCGACCAATGCCGGTTGGTTATACTGATGAATAATTTTCTGAACTGCAGCACGCAGTGCATCTTCTGTATCTACGACTGACTTATCGCCAATTCCTTTAGACGAACCTTCTTGATTAGGTTTGACTATCAAAGGAAACTTAAGTTGTTTGTTGAGTTTTTCTTTGCCTGTTATAAACGTTTGAAATTGAGGCGTTAAAATACCTTGTTGCAATAGAATTTTTTTAGAGAGCGCTTTATCTAAGCATACGGCCAATGTGGCCGCATCACTTCCGGAATAGGGAATGTTTAATAGTTCACACAATGCGGGGACCAAGGCTTCGCGGTTGCGTGAACCATGAATACCTTCGGCAATATTAAATACCACATCCACATCTGAATCTGTGAGAAGTCGTGGTAAATCTGTAGTTGCTTCTAGCATTTCTACGCGGTATCCCCACGACGCAATGGCATCGTGAATGGCATGTATGGTTTGAGGCGCATCAAATTCACACTCAGAATCATCACCTTCCAAGCTGGCATCAATGCGTTTTAGATTATAGCTAAAACCCACCACCAACTGATCGTTTTTTATTTTTTTTATTTTATCCTTGCCAGATTGCCTAGACAGTTGTTCTAACATTTGTTTTTGGTAAGTTTTATGAATTAATCGCTCCAGTAGTGTGTGATAGTCAAACCCTTGCTGTTGCATGGCATTAACAAACGAAGCATTTGGATCTAGGCTGGGCCAAGGATCGCAGTGCAAAAAATCAAACTGTTGATGCTCGTTGAGTACAAAATCAACACGCGCAAAATCTTGAACAAGTAAGCTTAATGCAATTTTAACAGCAGCCGCATGCAAGTGTTGTTTCATGATGGTGCTTAATAGGTGTGCATTATCGCCTGTGATCACACATAAAAAATCAGCCGAAAAATCAGGTTGAAACAAATAAACAGAATCACATTTGAGTGGTTTAACTAAAGATAACATACCATGCTCTGTGGTATGTTCGTTCACTGTGGCAACTTGTAAAGCCGAAGCATGCGTGCCCACAATGGCTGTCAATGTGTGTGGATGCAATGTCATAGTTAAAGACTCTACAGCAGGGGCAATACAACTGAGTCTTAATTCATCACAAAGTTGTCTTACAAATAAACGTTTATGCTTAGAGGTCTCTTTTAGAAATAATGGCAATGCGACATCTGGTTTAAAGTGCTCTATTTTGGCTAGTAATCGTATCAGAGAATCGGTTGCGTCGACGATTAAAACTTCATGTTTAAGTGTTTGTAATGCGTTTAATGTGGGTTGTATATGAGTTTGGTGAAGCGACGGTGAAAACAAACAAATTAAAACAACTTTCATGATTTTGGCAAACCATGAGATGTTTGTTTGGTCAAGTCTGGTCTTTACAATTGAATAAAAAAATCCTCACATACTGGCGTGTATGCTCCAAAAATTAAATGGCGGGCATAAAACGTAATTTAACAATCATTTGCCCTAATGCAGAAGACGTACCCGTTAATTCAAATGTTTGAGGTGTGCTCGCCTGCCCTAAAGATAGACTTTGTGGCGTTTGTCCCAAGGATACACCTGATTTTTTAAATAATGCAGGTGGCTGAGATTCTACTACATATTCAATACCTTGTTGGGCATTTAATCTATATTGTATGGTGATTTTAAATGGAGAACCTGCGTCGCCTACTTGAATAACCCCAAATCGGTTGTTGACATCAAAGCGTGTTTGTCCACGTCCAACAGGTGTGTGGTTGGCAATGATAGTCGCAGGTGGGTTAGAGTTAATCAAAAAGTAGCCCACACTTTTCTGCGCATCTTGCTCTTTTTTAATGCGTTCTGCCTCTTCTTTTTTACGGTGCTCTTCTTCTTCTCGTTGTTTTTGTAGTGCCAATGCTTGTTGTTTTTGTAAGTCTTCGGTATTGTGTGTGCCGTTCTTGGTATTATGGAGCCCCGAAACAGGATCTTTTTTACCCGTTAAGTCTTTATTCGAATTGGAAGATGTGTTGTTGGTTATTTTGCCTGTTTCTTGTGTGTTTTTTGATTCTGAATTCACACCTTTACTGTTGGATAGTTGATTATTTTGCGCATCTTGCTCTTTTTTAATGCGTTCTGCCTCTTCTTTTTTGCGGCGCTCTTCTTGTTCACGTTGTATTTGTTGTTCTTTTTCTATGCGTAACTGTTCTTGTTTTTTTCGTTCTTCTGCCGATAAATCAAGTACAATAGGGCCACCATTGTTCGGATTGTATTGAAACAAGCGATCTTTAAATAATAATAGTAGTAAAACCCCAGAAGAAAAAATAAGTAGCGTGAGTGCTAACATCACCACTAAGGTTTGCTTGCGTTTTTTTTCTTTAATCCGCCTTTTGGAAGATGTTTTGAGTACGCTTGTATTGGGCTTTGTTGAACCAGGTGTGATTTCTGTGCGAGAAAACTCAGAAGCTGATGATTCTTCGCCGCTATTGACATCCACAGACAGGATTTTTTTCATGTGGTCAATGTCTTCTTTAAACATCTCTTCCATCAAATCAGAAAAAGACTTGTCCGAATGCTGAACCACACTTAGTAGCTGGTTTAAATCGCGTTGAAGCTCTCTACAATCCTGATAACGTTCGGCAGGTTTCTTGTGGAGTATTTTTTTTATAATAGGTTCTATTTGCGCTTGGTATACAATAAGATCCGGATTAAGTTTGGACACGGGGTCTGGATCTAGGCGTTGAATAGCATCTAGCGATAATACGATGTTGGGTTTTTGAAAAGGATTGACGCCTGTTAGCATTTCGTAAAATACAATCCCTGCAGAAAAAATATCCGATCGTTTATCCATGGGTTCTGCCGCGGACTGTTCAGGCGACATATATACAAATTTGCCTTTGATCGTACCTTCTTCTGTGTCGTTGCGACTCATGGTTGATTTGGCAATCCCAAAATCAATAATTTTGGGATCACCGTCGTAACTCACCAGCACATTATGTGGATTGATATCTCGATGAATTAAGTGCATGGGCTTGCCTTCTCCATCTGTCATGGAGTGTGCATATCCAAGCCCGGCGACTAAGCGTGCCATTAGGTTAATTACAAAATCAGCAGGAATTCGTTTGTTTAGCGTTTTGGCGCGATCGATAATATCGCGCATCGATCTGCCGTTTACAAATTCCATGGCAATGTAATAGGACTGATTAATTTGCCCCATTTCGTAGATTTGTACGATATTGGAATGAGACATCCTCGCCGCTAATTTAGCTTCTGCAAAGAACATCTCGATATATTCAGGGTTATCTGTATGGTGATTTAGGATGCGTTTGATGACGAGCGTTTTTTCAAAACCCTCGGGGCCTCTTTGTTTGGCTAAAAAAACCTCGCCCATACCGCCAGAGGCAATCTTTTTAATGAGCGTATATTTACCAAAACGAACAAGTGCGGCCATAATTACACACTACTTCAAAATCTTAATTTCTGCGAATGGCGTGTTGTTTAACACATCATGAGCTTAAGAAGATAGAGAGGAAGCGACTTCTTTCTCTCATCACCTTTTAAGTTTATAACAGTCTTTTATATTTGCAATACTTTATTAGACCTCTTTCGAAACTTACTGCGCGACCAAACTGCGGTGTCACCGTATCCAAAAAATCCTCACATACTGGCGTGTCTAATCATTGTACACAAATCTCCCGAGCTAAACGAAAACCTTTGACCAAAGCACGTAACTCACATAATCCACGGTAAATTGTAAGCCAGCCTGGCGGACCATTGTGTTTCAAATGTCCTCC
>Ga0154020_10000428_pt1 | contig 50505 bp, 43 predicted proteins | sample Klosneuvirus_201_FD_109709 | JGI IMG/M metagenome (GOLD analysis project Ga0154020, IMG submission 109709) | Active sludge microbial communities from wastewater, Klosterneuburg, Austria - Klosneuvirus_20160825_MG | ecosystem: Engineered > WWTP > Aerobic digester > Activated sludge | place... | reverse complement strand
GCGATGTGCCAAACTGTACTACTCCAGGCGGATGAGTTTGCATAGGCTGAACGGGGAATCAGCTGTGTCATCAAAGGCAATTGGGCAGGGCTGTAAAAAGCGCGTATAATTCCAATAACGAACATGATCACATAAAATGGAACCGCCGATTGAGATTCCAACGGAAGATTATTGTAGTACAGCGTAACTCCAAGCAATACAATAGAACATAGCAGCATGCAGAATTGAACTGTTGCCATAATTTTCCGTCTGTCATTACGATCTGCAACGTGCCCTCCAAACAAAGCAAGTGAAACGGCAGGTATAGCTTCGGCTAATCCTATTAGTCCGAGCGACAAGGGATCCTTTGTGATTTCATAAACGTGCCAGCTTAGCACGACAAATTGAATCTGAAGTGCAAGAGAAAATAAAAATTTAGAAAAAATAAACCTTCTGAAATTCAGGTATTGAAAAACCTGAAAAGCTTCCCGGTTTCTAAGAATTGCTTTTATCATGAATGGATAATTGGACTAAAGCCTCTCTAAAGAACGTCATGTTCAAGTCTCATTCGCTACGTATTTCCGGAATTTATCCACAATAATTTGCTCAACCTGCCATCTCGGATAGTTCGAGCCAACGCATTGATTTTTCGTCTATCGAACTGATTACTTCATTCATTCGTTCAGCCCAATTACGCAGATCATCATGGTTAGCTTCCCCATTGCTCATCTGTTTTGCCAAGTTAATTTTCTCTGCTTCTAAGGCAGCGAGTTCTTTTTCCAGTGTTTCAAACTCAAGCTTTTCTTTGTAAGTAAATTTTTTCTTCTCCGGGATTGCAAGTTCAACAAGCTTCTCCTTCTCTTTGGCCGACTTTGATTCAAGTGATTTCAGCTTTGCTTCCTCGCGGGCTTTAAGCTCCTTCTCCTTATGATAATCCGAATACGTCCCATTGAAGTCACGGATTTTCCCGTCACCTTCGAAAATGAACATATGATCAACAAGCTTGTCCATGAAGTAACGGTCGTGACTTACTACCAGCAAACAACCCTTGTAATGAAGTAAGAACTCTTCCAAAACACCAAGCGTTATCAGATCAAGGTCATTGGTTGGCTCGTCGAGAATAAGGAAATTGGGGTTCCTTACGAGTACAGTCAATAAATGCAGTCTTCTGCGCTCTCCACCACTTAGCTTGGAGACAAAAGTGTGTTGCTGTTCCGGAGGAAACTGAAAGAGATTTAAAAACTGTGAAGCCTGAACTTTTGTGCCGTCACTTAATTGAATCATCTCTGCAAAATCCTTCACTACTTCAATGACGCGCTTGTCTTCCTTCAAATGGAGACCTTGTTGAGAATAATACCCAAAGACAATCGTTTCACCCACATTAATTTTACCGGAGTCAGGTTGCTCGAGACCAACAAGCATATTAAGAAAAGTAGATTTACCACACCCGTTCTTCCCGACAATACCAATTCGTTCTCCTGTTTTAAATGTATAATCGAAGCCGGCAAGGATTTTAAGATCACTGAAAGATTTATAGACTTTTTTCAATTCAATAACCTTGCCTCCGATGCGATTCATTTTCACATCCAGCTTGATCTTCTCTTCTACTTTCTTACCACTGGTTTTTTCCTGTAATGCATAAAAGGAATCAACTCTTGATTTGGATTTTGTTCCTCTGGCTTTAGGCATACGACGAATCCATTCCAGTTCCGTACGAAGAATGTTATGCGCCCTATCCATTTCACTGCTTTCATTTACTTCTCTCTCAAGTTTTTTCTCGAGGAAGTAAGAAAAGTTACCATCGTAGGAATAGAGTTTCCCCCGATCAATTTCCATAATCTTATTACAGACATTATCAAGAAAATACCTGTCGTGCGTAACAATGAAAATGGATAAGTTCGATTGCGTAAGATAATCCTCCAGCCATTCCACCATTTCAACATCGAGATGGTTGGTAGGTTCATCCATCAGAATCAAATCTGCCGGCTCAAGTAGGACCTTTGCCAAAGCTATCCGCTTTCTTTGTCCGCCCGAAAGTGTTTTTACCTTATGATTTAAGTGATGAATATCCAGCTGCGAAAGAACCTGACGAACACGCACCTCATAATCCCATGCATTTGCCTCCTCCATCTTTGAAATAAGTTCATGGAGTTCGGCTTGGCTTGCTTCTGAAGGATCTTCTTCATTTTTCTCCAGGCAGGCTTCGTAATCTCTGATAACTCTAACGACAGGACTTTCATCATGAAAAATACTTTCAAGAATTGTGAGTTCAGGATTTAACTGCGGGTCCTGATCCAGATAAACCATTCGAATGCCATTTCTCAGCGTGACCTGTCCGCCTTCAGGGCTTTCGAGTCCGGCCAGAATACGCATAAGGGTAGTTTTACCCGTACCATTTCTAGCTACCAATGCAATTTTTTCACCTTTGGCAATGCCAAAACTTATGGAGTCAAAAAGAATCTTTTCAGAAAAAGACTTTGTCAGGTTTTCAGCAGATAAATAATTCATTTTTTCTTTTCCTGACTATGGAGGGATTTTATTAGATTAAAGAATGCAAAATCGCACGCTTTGAAATGTTGCATGATAAATTAAAGGATGGAAGATGGAATGTATTTAGGATAATATCTTTAATCCTTACTTCCTTTCTCTCCTACAAAACTATCTGTCGAATATTTGAAAAGCACATTAAAGGTTGTTAAGGAACCATAACATCTGGTGATGTATTGTTGCATATTCACTTTATCCTCTTCGTTCAATTTATCATGTGCATTCACTCTTTGCTCGAGAACTCTTAAGCGATCACGAAGCATTATGATTTTATTAAAGAAAACTTCCATAGGAATCTCCTTCGATTTCATAGAGGTATCACCGGGTTCGAGAACTACTTTTCCACCCATCCATTTCTGACCTAAGTCGACACGTTGCTGGACATCTGAATATTTGTTCAATATGTTCACCAACAAGACCTCGATATCGGCAAGACTAACAAGGTCATTATCCTGATCATTGGCATCGATGATTTCAAGATCAGCTGAGGTTCTTTCGATTTCACGCATACCTTTTTGCATGAAGGTGATGGTATAATCTTCCGGTTTAACTTGAACAATGACGCCATCCCCAAATTCCTTATGACGGACACGGGATCCTATTCCGAGAGAGTATGTATTCATAAATTGGATTTTTTACAAAGTTATTAAATCCCCTCTATGAGAGGACTAAATCTCATGGCTTCATTGAACAATAATTTGAACATCAGCAACGATATCACATTCCTGAATATGATCTTTCTCAGCCATCAAAATAGCTCATCTTCATACTTTTGCGCAGCTCATTTCCTAAAATAGAAGAGCTCAATCAAGATGCAGACCAGCAAGGCACACAATTTCCACATCCCCGTCATGGGGCTTGGATTTACCATAGATACTCCCCTTAAAGTTGCCAAATATGGGATCGATTCCGTGGTTTCGATCATTGAAGATGAATTGGTTGAGGAAATGCGCCGCCTTCATTGTCTGAATAATAACATAGAATATCAGGAAATAAAAAACGGATCAGATGACCATCGGGCCAGGAGAATCACTGCCTATTTAAATCTCATGGACAATTTAGTTGAGAAGCAATTGGAAGGTCTACGAAAGGAAGAATTTGAAAGCGGATCTGAAATCTGCAAATATTTTGAGCTCTTACCGGAGGAAGCTGAATTGAAAAGCCTTTTCATATCAATGCAGAACATGAAGCCTGGCTCCGAAAAAATAAAATTGCAAGATAGACTTCGCAAGAGCATCAAGGCTGGCGCGGTAGATGTCAATATTATGGCCAAAGCCGACAGGATCAATTATAAAACAAACGGAGAAGAACTTCCAAGAGAATATTCCGATGCACTTTCGGCATTGAGAGGATTTGCCTTGAGCAATCTAAGCTCATCGCTTGTATTATCTGCAGGATATAATCCGCTCCTATACACCTATCTGGAATCCTTTGCGGATTTCTTTCCGGATAAAAATGGAACTCTCAGGAAAAAGATTATTCTAAAAGTCAGTGATTACAGGTCGGCAATTACTCAGGGGAAAATTCTTGCCAAGAAGGGTATATGGATTTCAGAATACAGAATAGAGTCTGGTTTGAATTGTGGTGGACATGCTTTTGCGACAGAAGGAAAACTCCTTGGTCCCATTATGGAAGAGTTTAAACAAAACAGAGCCTCCCTACGGCAAGAATTGCTGGACATGTGCAATAAAAACTTAGTCGTCAAAGGCTTTAACCAATTACAGAATGATACAAAGTTGAAAGTGACCGTCCAGGGTGGTATTGGAACGGCTGAGGAGAATAAATTTCTGCTCGAATATTATCATGCAGATTCTACCGGTTGGGGAAGTCCATTTCTCCTGGTTCCGGAAGCAACAAATGTTGACGCAGAAACATTAAGAGCTTTGGCGACTGCAAATAAAGATGATTATTACCTCAGCCATTCCTCTCCTCTGGGTATTCCAATCCATAGCTTTCGAAAAAGCACATCAGAGATTCAACGTAAGGCGAGAATTGAAAAAGGAAGACCGGGAAGTCCTTGTTACAAGAAATATCTTTCGACAAATACTGAATTCACCGAAAAACCAATCTGTACAGCATCCCGTGAATATCAGAGCTTAAAATTAAAACAACTGGCAGGAATGAAACTGCAGCGAGAAATATTCGATCAACAATTCGAAAAAATTGTTGCCAAAGATTGCTTGTGCGAAGGATTAGGAGAATCGGCGAGATTAAAGAACGAAATTCAATCGCCTCATAAACTGAAAGCCGTGGCAATATGTCCCGGTCCAAACCTGGCATATTTCTCAGGAACCTTTTCATTGAAGGAAATGGTGGATCATATTTATGGTCGTTTAAATTTGCTCGGTTCAGGAAAAAGATCCAATATGTTTGTCAATGAATTGACTCTTTATGTTGATCATTTCAAGAGAGAATTAAATGAAGGTCATGGGCAACTAAGCAAAATACAACACAGACATCTTCAGAATTTCAAAAGCAATCTTTTAGAAGGGATTGAATATTATAAAAAACTAGCCTGTAATTTTCAAAGGGAGAGCAAAACCTATATAACTGTTTTCCTGGATGATCTTAGTTTACTTCGCCAGTCAATCTCGCGAGAGTTGGTACCGGAACCATCTGAAGTACCTGTTTGAGTTATTCTTGTAGTCATTCCTACTACAAAGAGGTTAATAAATGTTAAATTTTGTCATTTAATTGTCAGAACGAACTTTTCTCAGAACAAAACCACTTGTTTAACGTTATTCTTACTGGAGTTTTTGTGTTCATGTTTTCGTGTGTGAGCCGTCGGAAGAAGAGCCGGCGGCTCTATTTTTTACTGGTATTTATGGATTTTTTTTTGATTTTTGGATTCGCCTACATTGTCTGAACTGGGATTTGTGAGATTCGTGGGATTCGTGGGATGGGGTTGGTTAATTCTGTTTTATAATTTTTTTTATGTGAGTTACTTTTTCGTCTTTATATTTCAGAAAATAAATTCCATCGTCTAAAAAAGATAGATCAATTGCTGTTCGAGATTTTAATTGACTGCTATAAACCAGTTTTCCAAGCGTATTGAAAATCTTGATTTCACCTGTCTCAGGAAATTCCTGACTAAGGTTAATTATGTCTTTGAATGGGTTTGGGAATAGATTGTAGTCACCATCATTTGAAATTTCAGAAATTGACACAGGTGTGCTTGATAGTTTTGCAAGCCAATAATCATTCCCTCCGTGATTGCCGCTTACATCGCCGTTGTTAGAGTCTGTCATGGAAAGAACAAAGTACTCATCCACTCTTCCTTCACCTAATGCAGTGCTCCACTCAGATCCAAAACTGCCCAAACATTTGCTCCATATCAACTGTCCATTCAAATCCAGCATAAATAGATAACTGTCTAAAATTCCAATTCCTCCATGATTCCCAATCACATCACCATCGTTTGATGAGGCTGATCCTAAAACGATATAACCGGAATCCTGCTCGAGAATCCCTGCACCAATATCTGATTGGGAGCCGCCAATTGCTTTTTCCCATTCAATAGTTCCAAATTTATCAGTCTTTATTACCCAAACATCAAACGAAGGAGGATTATGACTAAAGCTTATATCGCCATCGTTTGAAGCAGTCCTGCCAACCAAGACGAAGCCACTATCCGGTGTTTGTTTAATCGAGTTACCTTCATCAGTCCCAGAGCCTCCATAAGATTTGGCCCAAAGAATATTACCAAGCGCATCCAGCCTACCCAACAAAATGTCTCGCCCGCCATGCACGGCAGGTACATCACCACCAGCACTGTTTGTTATACCTATAAAAGCAAAGCCACCATCGTTGGTTTGAATAATTGAATTTGCTAAATCATCACCCGGGCCACCAAAGTTTTTTGACCAAAGAATTGCTCCAGATGAGTCTATATTTATGATCCACACGTCTGAAGTTTCTCCGCCCGGTGGAGGATTTGGTCTATGATTTCCAGGAACATCTCCATCTACTGACCATGAATAACCAGCTACCACGTAACTATTATCATTAGTTTCAATAATACTTTTTGAATTTTCTCCATTTGAACCGCCGAATGATTTTTGCCATAGTAAATTTCCGAGGGAGTCAACACTGATCACCCATGAGTCATCAATTCCATGATTTCCGCTTACATCCCCATCATTAGACAAAGACAAGCCACAAATAACTCCCCCACCGGTAGATGTTAATGCAATTGAATATGCAATATCCTCATTAATGCCGCCATAAGATTTTGCCCAAATTATATTGCCCAGGCTATCTGCATTGACAATCCAAAAGTCTGAACATTCATATCCAGAACCACAAGTTCCAGGATGGTGCCCCGTTACTTGACCATTTGATGAGCTTGACCCTCCTGCAATCATGAAACTACCGTTTGCTTTCAAAGCTATACCGCCGGGGAATTCATACCCCGATCCACCGAAACATTTCTGCCATTGGATATTCGGTTGTCCTTGAGCAATGATTGAAGTAAAAACGAAAAGAAGTAAAAAGCTTAACCGCATTGATTGATTTTTATCGGATAGATAATTTCAAGATTGATTAATAAAGTTAATGAAAATATGATGGAGTAATCAAGCTTATTGAGGGCGGTAAGAACGATAATGTCAAAACACAGGAAATTAAGTTCGGGTTTTCGGTCAAAATTGCGTTTATTTTAAGAGGATTATCCTATCTTGCAGCACCAAAATCAGCTATTATCTTTTAAAATGGACGGTCCCCCATGGTCAGCCTTGAAGAAAAAGAACTCCTTGCCGAGCGATTGGTTACCGGCAACCTTTATAAGCTGAAACAATTGTGTCTTACAATTCAGCCTGAAGAGTTGGCTGAATTTATCAATGACTCGAAAGAGATTGATTACAAAAAGATTTTCCAGATACTGGATGCAGAGAAGGCTATCAAGACTTTTGAGAACCTTGACTTCGATATTCAGATTGAGTTGCTGCAATCTTTCAGCATTGAACAGTTAAGTCATACGCTGAACCAACTTTCGCCGGATGACCGTACGGCTCTTTTCGAAAAACTTCCGGAGGAATCACTTCAAAAATACCTTTCACTTCTTACTGTAGAAGAAAGGAAGACAGCCCGACAGCTACTTCAATATCCTGAGGATAGTATCGGTCGTTTGATGACGCCGGATTATATCTCTATCCAGGAAGAGGCAACAGTTCAGGAAGTACTTGACTACATCAGGAAATTTGGAAAATCATCTGAGACATTAAGTTTCATTTATGTTGTCGATCAAAAGGGATTTCTATTGGATGATATCCGCTTGAACGAACTTCTTCTATCACCTCTTGACAGAAAAATCAGCGAGCTGATGGATAAGCAATATATTTCACTGGACGCCCGTGCGGATCAGGAAACGGCCATTGATTTGTTTAAGCAATCCAATCGTGAGGCCTTACCGGTCACTGATTTCAAGGGCTTACTTCTTGGTATCATTACGATTGATGACGTGATCGACGTAATCGAGGAAGAGGATACAGAAGATATTCAAAAATTCGGAGGTACTGAAGCTCTCGATGATTCATACCTTAAAGTATCTATCAAAGGTATGATCAACGCCCGGGCAGGATGGCTTATCGTACTCTTTTTTGGAGAAATGCTTACGGCAAGTGCTATGGGATTTTTTACCCATGAGCTTGAGAAAGCGGTTGTACTTGCCTTGTTTGTCCCCTTGATTATTTCTTCAGGCGGAAACAGCGGATCACAGGCTGCTACATTGATTATCCGTGCCATGGCTCTGGGCGAAGTTACTTTGGAAGATTGGTGGAGAGTTATGCGCAGGGAGTTTTTCAGCGGACTGGCTTTGGGTGGAATACTGGGAACAATCGGTTTCCTCCGTGTAGCAGTCTGGACTTTGTTTTCAGATTTCTACGGTCCACATTGGTTTCTGATCGGACTTGTCGTTGGCATTACACTCGTAGGTGTGGTACTCTTTGGAACATTGAGTGGTTCCCTCCTGCCTTTATTGCTAAAAAGAATTGGTGTAGACCCGGCAGTCTCGTCGGCACCATTTATTGCTACGCTTGTCGATGTTACCGGATTGATCCTGTATTTTACTTTGGCGTACTTTATTCTTGCCGGAACCCTGTTATAGCTTGGTCGTCGGAATTTCTAAAGTTTCGAAAAAAACTTATCAATCGCTTTCAGAAATTGCTCAGGCTGTTCAATGAATGGGAAATGCCCACATTCTTCAATAAAAACATACTGCGAAGTCTTAATATTTTCATGAAGTTGCGAGACTGCCTCAGGTGAAATAATATCGGCTTCCGTGCTTAAAATTAGCACAGGCATTTTTAGTTTTTTAAGATCCGCATTCAAATCATAGGAAAGCAGGCTGCTGTCATTGTACAGTTGATTCATCATTAAATTTGTTTCCGGATAGCTTGGCTGGAATTTTAATGTCAGCTCTTCAACCCTCTCCGGAAAATAAAAACTCTTTTTGAAAAGCAATCTGAAAAAATAAGCCATGGTATCCGGATCGCGCTTTTTAAATGCCTCTGTTTTCATCAAGGCCTCTGACTTAGCTGAGGTTTCCGCATCATTTCGTTTTACCATCATGTTAAACGAAGAATCTCTCCAGGCTGATGTAGATGCGCTTGAATTTATGAGCAGTAAAGATTTTAATTTCTCCGGGTATTTAATTGCATAGCGCATGGCAATCAATCCGCCAAATGAATGACCCATCAAATTCATCTTCTCCAACTTGAAATATTTTCTCAGCGCTTCAAGATCTTCCACAAACTGATTCATATTAACAGATTCAGTATCGACTTTTACCGAAGATTTCCCGCAAGCACGCTGGTCATAGAAAATAAGTTTATTTTTTTTGGCCAATATCTCCATCTGTGGCAGAAAATAAGAATGATCCATACCAGGACCTCCATGAACCAATACTATTGGTTCCCCTTCGCCTATTACTTTATAGAAAAGAGTTCCACCTTCCACTGAAATATATCCTTCTTTGGCCATCTGTTCAGCTTTTATAGAGGTAATTGATAACATAAAAATCAGCAAGAAGGTTTGAGTAAGTTTCATAGTAGAGATTAGTCGAAATTAATAATTCGTAAACAATGGCACAATGAAAGGGCCATTAGTATTCACCCGTTTATTTCCAGACGTCGCCTTGAATAATCAAGCGCAATTCCGGTTGAGAGGGATCATTGACAAAAATTACCGATTCATTGGAAGTGCTTCCATCTTTTCCAAAGGAATCGAATTCAATGCTGGCAAGTGCACTATCACCCGGTGCAATAATATTTTTTGAAAAACTTGTTTTAATGCATCCACAGGTATTCTTTGCATGATGAATTTTCAGGTCCCTTTGACCATCATTGAAAATTATATAATCGTGTCTGGCTTTTTCTCCTTGTTGGAGGCGACCAAAATTATAAGTGCTTTCAGCTAACCGGGCTTTCTGTGCAATTAAGGTATCTCCCGGATCTGCAGGCGGAAAATATTCCTTTATGCTAAGTGTTATATTGATATTTTTTTCCGGCATCTCAGTGTCATTTGTATGAAGAATGATTCGGTCAAAATTAAACCCAAATTCTTTTTGTTTAGTTGCATCATATTGCACGACAATAATCCCTTCGGAAGCGGGTTCCAATTTAGAAGGTTCTATGGAGGCTTTGATTTGATCCGGCAATTTGGAGCCGATGGATAAAGTCAATGGAGCATCCGAATTATTGTAGAGTTGAATAGTATCCATCCGGTTTTCATTATTGTAGACATCACCCAAATGCAGGGTGGTTTGAGAAAATCGCAATCCACCAATTCTTTTTGGGAAACGATCCTCCAAAGTTGGCTCAGTGTGTACTATTCCGTTCTGTGCAGAAACCTTGAAAGAGAGGCTGATAAAAAGGAAGATAATCGAAGCTAATTTTAATTTCATAGTTCAAATGTACTTATTTCAAGCACTGGCAAGGGTGCTCACTGCAATTTTCTGAGCTAGCTCGTCAAGCGACAGCCCATCAAAAGTTCCCGAACTCATTAGTAAAAACACTTTGGAACGTGCATCCAAACTCAGGAGATATTCCCTTAGTTCGCCTGATTCCCGGAAAATCAATAAATCCCTTCGTCCAAATGCGGTCCTCACCTGCTCTTCAGTAAGCGGTTCCAGTTTCTTATGTTCGATTGTTTTCGGATTGAAATAAACGATGGCGATATCCGCCTGATTCATGCTGTCTTTGTACTGATCCAGAAATTTTTCATTCAAGCTGCTGAATATATGCAATTCCATACAGGCTATTAACTTCTTGTCAGGATACTGCATCCTTACTGCATCGGTAGTCGCCTTTAACTTAGAAGGAGAGTGTGCAAAATCCTTATAGACTGCAACCTGGTCATTCATAGCAAGGATCTCAAGCCTCTTTGCTGCACCCTGGAATTCTGAAATAGCAGCGTAAAAATCCGAATCTGTAATATTAAGAAGGGTACAAACTTTATGTGCAGCTTCGAGGTTCATTAAGTTATGCTCTCCAAATATTTTCAGTCCAACCGTTTTACTTTCAGATAAATTGAGGTAGCTGATACCTTTTTCAATATAATTCGGTGGAATGGAATATGGAATTTTAATAGCTTTAATAGAATTCTCCGATACGACTTTTACAACTTCAGGATCATTTGCACAATAAATCAAGCTTCCTTTTTCGGAAATGTTTGAAGCAAAAATCCGGAACTGCTCGATGTATGATTCATAGGTTGGAAAGACATTCATGTGATCCCAAGCAATCCCGCTTATGAGACCGATATTAGCATTGTACAAATGAAATTTAGGCCTTGGGTCAATTGGCGATGCGAGATACTCATCCCCTTCGAGTATAATTAGCGGAGCATCAGATAAACGAACCATCGTATCAAAACCATCAAGCTTTGCTCCAACCATAAAATCAAAATCCATCCCACATTTCTTAAGAACGAACAGTATCATGGATGTGATGGTTGTCTTACCATGACTTCCGCCAATAACCACTCTCAATTTATCTTTAGAATGTTCATACAAATATTCAGGATAGGAATATATCTTCAATCCCAGTTCCATGGCACGCAAAAGTTCCGGATTATCTTTCCGGGCATGCATGCCTAACACGACAGCATCAAGTTGACCATGGATTTTTTCAGGGAACCAACCTTCCTCCTCCGGTAAAAGTCCGGCAGACTTTAACCTGCTGCGGGAAGGTTCTGCAATTTCATCATCAGAACCACTGACCTTGGCTCCATTTTGTGAGAGAGCCAATGCTATGTTGTGCATCGCCGCTCCTCCAATAGCAATGAAATGTACTTCTTGTGTTTTCTTGATATTCATTAAACCGAAGGTAATCAGATAATGATTTCCTTCATCAGATTTTATCGGCCGATTTCCACATCTTTACTAACATTTATTTCCCTCAGCATATTTTTTTCGTCAGTAAAATCAAGGCTTTCCCTGCTCCTAAAGGAAGAATTCATTGGTTATTAAATCAATTTCAGTAAATTGCTGGGATTTAGAAATTATTTTTTATGAAACTATATACAATTGATACCGGCTATTTTAAACTTGATGGGGGTGCTATGTTTGGAGTCGTTCCAAAATCAATCTGGAACAAATTAAATCCGGCCGATGAGAATAACATGTGTAACTGGGCCATGCGTTGCATGCTCGTTGAAGATGGCGATCGTCTAGTACTGATTGATAATGGCATCGGCGACAAACAAGACGCTAAATTTTTCTCTTACTACTATTTGAATGGTGACCAGACTCTAGACAAGTCATTACAAAAGCATGGCTTTAACCGGAATGATATCACCGATGTATTTCTTACTCATTTACATTTTGATCATTGTGGAGGAAGTGTTCAATGGAATTCTAAAAAGGATGGATTTGAATTATGCTTTCCAAAAGCAAACTACTGGAGTAATGAAAATCACTGGCAATGGGCAACACGACCGAATGCTCGAGAGAAAGCAAGTTTTTTGAAGGACAATATGCTTCCCATACAGGAGAGTGGACATTTGCATTTTTTAAAACCAGGAGAAAATCTCTTTGAAGGATTCGAGGTATTGCTCGTAAATGGACATACAGAATCGATGATGTTGCCTGTTTTAAAGTACAAGAACAAGAAAGTTGTTTTCTGTGCGGACTTGATTCCCTCTGCAGGGCATGTACCTCTTCCCTATGTGATGGCTTATGATACTCGTCCACTTATCACTCTGGAAGAAAAGGCAGCGTTCCTAACTAAAGCAGTAAAAGAAAACCTCACATTGTTTTTTGAGCATGACCCTGTGAATGAGTGTGGCGTGCTTGAAAGTACCGAAAGAGGGATTAAGTTGAAGGGAACGTTGAGGTTGGAGGAGCTATGAGATATAGAACATGCATGGTCTTTTCTTGAGAATGGATTTTAAAATAGGGTAATGAAGGCTCCACTTTCAGCAATATTTACAAACCTGATCTCCCTCTCTTCACAAACAGCCTTCCATGCCTTAATTTTCCAGGGAGAATTGCTTGCATCGGCAATAATTGTTTTGCAGCTTACTCCTTCCAACCATTTGTCTGGTGCTATACCTGGGTTTGAATTTATAATTACATAGTCAAGCAAAGCGGAGTCGGGTTTTAGTTTTTCGTTGGACTTTGTCAGGAGGTACATTTTTTCGGAACCGGATTGAATGAAGGGGATTTTAACTGCTATATCCTGATCTATCAATATGTCAGCAGACAAGTCTTTCAAGGAAATAATTTTTTCAGTAGTCACACCTCTTTCTAACATGTAATTTTCAGAGATCCTTTTTCTGAGAAAAACATTAGCTGCCAGCAAGCTATCACAAATTGAAATCACTTCCCTTCCATTAAAGAATTGGATATACGTTTGTCGAGGCACATGGTAGATTACTATGAATTGTTGATGTGTTGACCTCTTTTTTTCAAACAAGAAATAAGCATAGAAAACAAGCATGGTGCTGAAGAAATATAAAAAGTAGACAGGCCTTATCTTCAAGAGGTAATTAACCAAAAAAATAATCGCGAGATACAATAGGCTCATTTCAATTAATGATATATAGATGGAATCGGTACTTGAGCCAGGCAATTCTCCCAGAAAGGCCACGCAATTATTCAACAATTGAATAATGAAGCTTAGCATCTTACCCAGGAACAAATTTACAGGAAGACACCAGCTAAAAAGCAAGACAATAATTCCTCCAAAAATCACAATGGTTCCAAGAGGAATCACCAACAAATTGGAGAGAAGAAAGTAATTGGGAAATCGATGAAAATAATAAATGCTCAAGGGGAAAGTAGCCAATTGAGCCACGATGGAAACAGCGAGAATGCTCCACACCTGTGAGAAAAGCCAGGACTTTGGAATGTACAATGCGTGCAATGGTTTAAACAAGAAAAGAATTCCCGCAACAGCCATGTAAGAAAGCTGAAAGCCGGCGGAAAGAATCAGCCGGGGACTAAAAATTACGAACAAACATATAGCAGAAGCAGCAAGAATATTTAACGGATTAGAACTTCGTCCCAAACTGATTCCGATGACCAGAAATGACAACATCATTGCGGCCCTCAAGACAGAAGGAGAAAGTCCTGTGAGCATAGCATAGAACCATAGGCATAGAATGAGGAAAATTGTTTTTAGCCATTTAAGTTTTTTCTTTTTACCAGGGAATTGAATGAGCATACACAATGCAGCATAAATTAATCCTACATGCATTCCGGAAACAGCGAGAATATGCATCACACCGGCAGTTGAATAGCTTTGCCGCAGCTCAGCATCAATTTCATCATCCTGTCCAAGTATCAAAGCAGATAAGACGGCGTATTCCTGTCCGGAAATACCGGAGTTTTTAATTGCACTTAGTAGATAATTTCTCCACGAAATTGCTGTGCTCATAATTGTTGGTCCCTGCTCCTTTCGCAGAATGCAAAACTCATCAGACTTCAAAAAAACCTGATGATAAATTTCCCGATTTCTTAGCCAGCCTTGAAAATCAAAGGCACCCGGGTTCAACGGCGCTTTGACATCCAGTGGTTTCTTTAAAAAAAGAAGTTCGTCGCCATATTCAGGTAATGAAAGTGTTGAGTCTTTGCGCAGGTATATCAGGCATTTTCCTTTTACAGTTTTCTGTTTTTTCCCTTGCAGAATATGTGAAATCTCGACTTCAAATCTCCAATTGTTAGCCTTGTTTGCCGGCGATTCATTCAATACACAAATAAATCCATCAACAGAATCTGTTTTTGAAAAATGGTTTGAGAATGTGATTTCAGATTTTAATGAGCTAATTAAACAGGCGCAAAGAAAAATTGCAAAGTGAATCAGGAGGCCATACATCCATCTCAAAGAAAACTGCTTGTTTGGTTTGATAAATATTTTCAATGACAAAAGAGACAGGAAAATGCTCAACAACACTATCAGCAGAACTAAATTGTCTGCCACAAAGCACATCGAAAAAAATATTCCGCTTAAAAACGCCGGGAGAAGTCGGATAAATCCTGTGTACCTTTCACTTTGCATAAGCGAAAGGTAAGTTCACTTTCAATTCAAGATCAAAATTTTAAAAAACACATCAAATAAGAAATAATATTCAAAGCAGAAGACAAATCTTATCTATCCTTTTAGGTATTTCAACATCAACTCTGCAGTTTTCGCCGAAGCTCCACTCCCACCAAGCTTTTCTACCAGTTCCTTAAAATCAACCAGCATTTTGGATCTTGCATCGGTCGTGAGGATTGATTTAAGCTCAACCTCGATATTCTTTCTGTTAAGTTTGTCCTGTATAAGCTCAGTGACAACCAACCTATCCATAATCAAATTTACCAGTGAAATATATTTCACCTTAATGAGACTACGTGCGATCGCATAGGATATTTTTCCACCCTTATAGCATACAACTTCCGGTGTCCCTAGCAGAGCCGTTTCCAAAGTTGCTGTTCCTGATGTCACCAAAGCCGCTTCGGCATGACTGATCAATTCATAAGTCACTTCACTTAGTACTTTCACTGAGGAGTCATTGGAAATACTCTTATAAAATTCCGGCGTTAAAGAAGGAGCGCCTGCAATTACAAACTGATAATCGGAAAATGAATCCTTCACGGATAACATCAAAGGGAGCATTACGCTAACCTCTTGTTTTCTGCTTCCGGGAAGCAAGGCTATTATTGGTTTTTCATTCAGTTGATGTTTCTTTCGAAAATCGGACGAAGTTGAAAATGAATTTCGCTTTTGTTCTAAAGAGTCCAGTAAAGGATGGCCAACAAAATCCACCTCCAAAGCAAAGCGGGAATAAAACTCCTTTTCAAAGGGAAGAATAACAAACATTCTATCCACAAATTTTTTGATTTTGAAAACACGATTTTGTTTCCATGCCCATATTTGTGGGGATATATAATAAAAAACCTTTATCCCATGCTGATGGGCAAATTCTGCTATCCGTAGATTAAATCCGGGATAGTCAATCAGAATAAGTACATCCGGTTTGTGAGCTAAAATATCTTTTTTACAAAATGCTATATTCCCGAGGATAGTACGGAGATTCTGAATGACTTCAGAAAAACCCATAAAGGCGAGATCCCGGTAATGCTTTACCAATTCGGCACCTTCATCCTTCATGAGATCTCCTCCCCAAGCACGAACCGCTGAAGATGTATCGCGCTTGTTGAGCTCTTTCATTAAGTTAGCTCCGTGCAAATCACCGGAAGCCTCGCCTGCAATTATATAATAACGCATCAAATAAAAATTAATACAGCAACAATTATCGCATAGATAATTGTTGCTCCGATCACACCATTGGCTGACCTTTCCTTATTAGCCCAGAGAAACAAAAAGAATACGAGCAAATTTGGAACAGCCGCCAAACTGATAATATGAGTAAACACATCTAAAAACACAAAACGGTCAAGCACTTGCATAAAGGTCTCCCCTTCCCGGAATATAAAAACGTAGGCTTCAAAACTAATCACCGGAACAATTAGTCCGATGATAATACCTGTAAGCATATTATTTGTCCAGTGCTTTATCATTCAGGTTAATGTTTCATTTTATAATGATAAATGTAATAAGTGAACACGGCAATTACTGTCGCAAATAAAACTCCTTTTCCGGTTTTCTCTCTCTCGAAATTAATCATAAGAATACGAAAACAAATAAGGTTGAGTCCAACTGCCATCAGTTGTGATTTTGGCGGTCCGAACAAGTACGGATCGTTAAGAGAACTGACAATAAAAAGCCTTATCTGTGAAACTATCAGATAGAAAAGATATAAAGACAAAGAACCGCCAATTACTCCTAAGAGAAATGAATCTTTAGTCCACTTTTTCAAGTTCATAACTCATAGTATTAAGAAAAGGAATTGCGTGATGAGCGGTAAAATCAAACTGCACAGGCACTACTGAAACATAACCATTTGCCAATGCCCACTCATCAGTATCTTCACCTTTGTCTTCGTTGATAAATCTTCCCGTGAGCCAGTAGTATTTCCTTTTATTCGGATCCAAACGTTCGTCAAACTCTTCTCTCCATTTTGCCATCGCTTGACGACAGACTTTGATTCCCTTTAGTTCTTCAAGTTTAAGTTTTGGGATATTGACATTCAACAGTGAGCCGGAAGGTAAACCGCTGGCAAGAATATTTTTAGCGACAGTTCTGGCAACAACCTTTGCAACACTGAAGTCTGCGTCGAGTGCATAATCCAAAAGGGAGAAGCCAACAGAGGGAATACCTTCTATAGCCCCTTCCATCGCAGCGGACATGGTACCGGAATAAATTACGTTGATAGATGAATTAGATCCATGATTGACGCCTGAGACGCATAGATCCGGTTTGCGGTGCAGGATTTTGTCTATGGCAATTTTCACACAATCCACCGGTGTTCCACTACATTGGTACCAGACATGGCTACCATATACCTCCACTTTATCCAACCGCAGTGGTTGGTTGATGGTTATTGCATGACCCATTCCGGATTGGGGGCTATCCGGTGCAACTACAATTATTTCACCCAAATCTTTGACTGCATCCACCAAGGCATGCAATCCCGGCGCAGTGATTCCATCATCATTGGTAACGAGAATAACAGGTCGATCCTTCTTTACTGAACTATTCATCAATGAAAATATTTTTTATTTGTGATGGCAGCGAAGGTAGGGAAATTGTTCTGCTTTCAAGCCTGATCAATCATCTCTATTCTCTTTTTGGTCGAAAAGCCTTTAAAAAGCAAAACGGCCCGGGGAAATTTCCCCAAGCCGCATGCATAACAACATGAAAACAATTTTAAGAAACTTTTATTGCCTTTACAGGCTTAACTTTACTCTCTTCCTTTTTGGGAAGCACCAAGGCCAAGACTCCGTTCTCATAGGTTGCGGCGATCTTGTCAGGGTTTACTGAATCGGGCAAGGTAAATGTTCTTTTAAATGAAGAATAAGAAAATTCTTTTCTGGTGAATTTAACGTCCTCTTCTTTTTTCTCCGATTTTTTTTCTGCACTGATAGTAAGCACACCATTCTCCACTTCAATATTAAAATCTGCCTTTTGCATTCCAGGCACAGCGAGCTCTACTGAAAAATCATTTTCAGTCTCATGAATATTGAAAGCCGGAACCGTGTTACTAAGCGAACGTGGGATTATATCGCCTGTCAAATAATCATTAAAAAAATCAGTAAAGATGGAAGGAACATATCCTTCTCTTCCGAAACCATTGTTGTTTTTAAATTTTACGAGTGTCATTTTTTACCTCCTGTTTTTAGATTAGTACAGCAGGTTTTTTTCAAGTTCTATGCCAGAAGAAAATAAACCAGGAAATCCGAAATTATTCAGACAAAATGTCTAAAAATAATTTCAATAGCGACAAAAAGTCTTTTGAGTCAAAAAGAAATTGACAAATTTTCAGTTGGAAAACGAGGAACTACTTCGCGAGAGTTGCTTTGGCATTTTTCAATTCTTGTTCAAATAAAGATTGGGTAATGCTGGTTTCATTTTTAAAATAATAAATTCCGCCCCAATTGTAAACTATCTTCTGGTAATTGAAAGCACTGCCATCCATTTTAAGTACGGTTCTGTAAATAGTTCTGTTTGATTCAGAGATGGTTTCCTCTGTTAATCCGTCACGATAATCAGAGTCAACAATTTTAGGAACTACAGTGGATGGTTTGGTTGCAATCTTAGTTTTTTCTTCAGTCTCACCGGCTTTAGCCAGCAATCTTTTCTTCTCTTCAATTTCGGCCAAGGCTCTTTTTTGTCGCTGTTCTTCCAGCTTCTCCTGCTCAAGTCTGTTAGCTAAGGCAATAGAATCTTGCCTGGCTTTATCAGCAGCGATTTGTGCAAGACGTTCTGCCTCGGCTTTTGCTTTTTGTTCTTCAGCAAGCTTAAGGCGAGCATCTTCTTCCTTCTTCAATCTTTCTGCATCAGCCTTCAACAGTGCTTCTTGTTCGGCTTTTGCTTTGATTGCAGCCTGCCTGGCTTCTTCTTCTCTTGCTTGTTTTTTTGCAAGTTCATCCTCCTTGGCTTTTGCTTCAGCAAGAGCTTTTTCTTGTTCTGCCTTTTTAACTTTAGATATCGAGTCCTGCCTTGCGAGTTCATTGGCGCGTGCCAAGGCTTTAGCTGTTTCTACGGCAGCAAAAATGCTGTCGGATTCTGCTTTCTTTCTTTCGGTTTCTTTTTGTGCAAGTAATGCCAGTGAATCTTTTCTAGCTTTTTCTCTTTCTAATCTTTCCTGTTCTGCTTTGGCAAGATTTTCAGCTTCGACTTTTACTCTTGTCTTTTCTTTTTGATCGGCCAAGGCAATTGAATCTTTGCGAGCTTGTTCGGCCGCCTTTTCTGCAGCCGCCACAGCGGCAAGTGAATCTTTTCTTGCTTTCTCCTGAGCGATTTTATCCTGTTCGAGTTTAGCGAGGGAATCAGCTTCTGCTTTCAACCTTGCTTTCTCGGCAAGTTGAACTTTGTTGAGAGAATCCTGACGAGCTTGTTCAATTTTTCTCGCTTCAGTTTCCTTTCGCAAACGATCCTTCTCTGCTTCTGCATTAGCTAATATGACAGAATCTTGTCTTGCTTTTTCCTTGGCTGCAGCTTCAGCACTTGCTCGAGTAAGTGAATCTTGTTTCGCTCGTTCTGCTGCTTTGGCTTCTGCTTCCAGCCTTGCCTTTTCGGCAGCGGCATCGGCAGCGACCCGATTTAGAGAATCTTGTTTTGCTTTGGCTGCCGCTTTCGCATCTGCTTCCGCCTTTGCTCTGGCTGCAGCATCTGCTCTCAGCTGTGCAAGTGAATCTTGACGTTCCTGTTCAGCCTGAGCTTTCAATGTCGAATCTTGTCGCGCTTTATCCCGTGCATCCGCTATGGCTTTTAGTCTTGCCTGTTCGGATTCAGCTCTGGCAATTGAATCCTGCCGTTCCTTTTCCAAAGCTGCGGCTAAAGCTTTTGCTTTTGACTCTGCAAGTTGAATACTATCTTGTCTTGACTTCTCTCTAGCAGCTAAGGCAGCACTGGCTTGCATACTAGCCTGCGCTCTGGCGATGGAGTCTTGTCTTGCTTTTTCCTGTTCCTTTTTAATTCGATCCTGCTCAGCCTGACTTGCGAGCAATTTCGATTCTTTTTCTTTGACTTTGGCAAGAGAATCATTCCAAACTTTATTTAATGAATCTAGCCTTGCACGTTCCTGAATACGAGCAAGCTCTTCAGCATCTTTTCTGGTAGATTCTTGTTCTGCCTTTATCTGCTTTGAGTAGTTTGCATCGAAAACAAAATCCTCATAAGTCGGGTTGTATGCATATTTAGCCACCGGCTTATTCATTGCCGAAGTTTTAGACATTCCGGCAACGTCGGTAAAGAGATCAATATTAAATTCGGTTTGAATAATAATATCCAATTCCTGAGGCGGAACTTTGGTATTAAATTCAACGCTCTTAGATACGAGCCCATTTTTCACAAAGGAGATGGTATATTCTTTCTGAAAATCCAGGCTCACGTTAAAAGTTCCGTTGTCTTTGGAAGTAACGGTTTGTGGAGCTGCTCCCGGCGCAGTGATTTGAATGGTTACACCGCCTTCAGGCCGATTTTCTTTTCGAATCTTTCCGTTGATTTGCACATGCCCTATCGACTGTGCACTCATCGACTCTGATGAAACGATCAGGAAAATTAGGAAGACTGAAAGAATTGAGAAAGAATGCTTGAGTAGTAATGACATGCCTGCAGATAAACGATAGAAATCTTGATTTGTTGTTGCTGATTTGACTGTCTTTTTACAGATTTTCTGTTGTTAGGATTGAGAAATGCTGCTTAAAGAGATATACGGGCTTAAATTTATTGATAATTTGCAAAATTAACAGAAAAAGCGGTTCATCTAAGCGATGATCAGAAAATCTATGATTCTTCATTCTTTCAGCCTGATTCGTGCAGCTTAATCGGCGGATTTGAACTTGAATTATGTATTTTGCCTGAATCGATGAGACATTAAAAATGGTTGTCAGGAAGACTGAACTCAGGATTGAAAAATAGTTGAAGCCAGCTTCGATGATTCGGTAAAACTATTTTCATCCAGATCAAGAGCCTTATAGCCTTTGAAATAGGAAACGAGATTTTCTGTTGCCAGATTACCGACCAATTCATCATTAGCCATAGGACATCCACCAATTCCACCCATGGCACTATCGAAACGACGACAACCTGAGTCGTAAGCGGCCTGCACTTTTTCTTCCCAATTAGATTTTAGGGAATGAAGGTGTGCTCCAAATTCAACATGAGGCATTTCCGGAATGAGATATGAAAATAGTTCCTTTATATTTTCCGGATTGCTTACTCCAACTGTATCAGACAAGGCAATGATGGAAATACCCATTTGTGCCAATTGCTTTACCCAATGGCTCACCAGTTCGGCACTCCATGGCTCATCATAAGGATTGCCGAAGCCCATCGAAATATAAATGACGAGTGATTTATTTTTTCGAAGACATAATTCCTGAATATCATCTACTCTTTTAAGGGATTCAGCGATCGTAGAATTGGTATTACGCATCTGAAACTCTTCGCTCACGGAAAATGGAAAACCGAGATAGGAAATCGCATCATACTTAGCTGCTTCTTCAGCACCCCTCTGGTTCGCAACGATGGCAAGTAGTTTTGTCCGGGTATTATCCAGTTCCAATTTTGACAATACCTCGGCAGTATCTTTTAATTGAGGTATCGCTTTGGGAGAAACGAAGCTCCCAAAATCAAGCGTGTCAAAACCGACTCTCAATAAGGAATTGAGGTATTTTATCTTGGTCTCGGTGGGAATAAAGTGAGTCCAACCTTGCATGGCATCACGCGGACATTCAATAAGCTTTATGGAAGAGGGCATAATTTCAAGAAACGAATTTGGCTTTAATAAGTTTATATTCTTTCAATGTTGACCATTAAACATGGCATTTTGAAGAATAATGGTAAAAATCTTGAATCCAGGCCTCTAATTTACGCCAGAAATTGCGAGTTATCGAAAAAAAGCTATTTTTGCAGCCTGTTTTTGAAAAAATAATAAATAAAATGGCTGAAAAGAAGCAAGAACCGGATTTCGATGTATCCGGCGTAGTGAACAAAACGGAACATTTCGTTGATCAGAACAAGAAAAGTTTGGGAATTATCCTTGTTGCTCTTCTGGTTGCAGTAGGCGGATACCTTTTCTATCAAAAGATCTATGTGGCAGGAAAAGAGAAAGAGGCTTCCGGCATGTTATTTCAGGCGGAAAAATATTTCAATGCTGATTCTTTGAACCTCGCTATTAACGGTGATGGTAACAATCCCGGATTTGAAGAGATTGCATCTGATTATGGAGTGAGCCCTTCTGGTAATATTGCACGATACTTTCTTGGAATGGCTTATATGAAGCAAAAGGAATATGACAAGGCGATCGAAACCTTAAAAGCGTATGATGCACCGGACGAGATGACCGGATCTATCGTTTATGGTGCGATCGGAGATGCTTATATGGAACTTAAGAATACGGATGAGGCCATGACTTATTACGAAAAGGCTTCTAAAGAAAATACAAATACATTTTCCACTCCAATTATGCTGATGAAATGGGCTGTAGCTCTGGAATCTACCGGCGATTATAAAGGGGCGAAAAGTGTTTATGAAAAAATAAAGAAAGATTATTCTACTTCTAACGAGGGTGCTCAGATTGACAAGTACATCTCACGGGTTGATGCGTTAGCAGGTTCCAACTAATAAAAAATAAAAAACCGGGCATTGTCCGGTTTTCTTTTTATCAAGTATGTCGTCCATTCTAAAAAACTTAAGTTCCTACGACCCTGCCACTATTCCTTCTGCAAAAGGAATGAGGATAGGAATTGTGCTTTCAGAATGGAACCCTCAAGTAACTCATGCCCTATTTGAAGGGGCAGTCAAAACTTTACTAGAACATGGATGTGAAGAGAAGAATATTATTCAATCCACTGTTCCCGGCAGTTACGAACTAAGCGTAGCAGCTCAATGGTTGGCTGAAGGGGAAAATCCCGATGCAATCATTTGTCTTGGCTGCGTCATTCAGGGTGAAACCAGACACTTTGATTTTATTTGTCAGGCTGTAGCAACAGGACTAACCGACCTGAGCATTAAATTTTCAATCCCCTTTATTTTTGGAGTGCTCACACCTGAAAATCAAGATCAGGCAATGGCAAGAGCCGGCGGGAAACATGGCAATAAAGGTGTGGAAGCGGCTATCACTGCCATTAAAATGGTTGCACTTAGAAAGTCTAAAAAGTAAGAAGTGGAAATTATTTTCCGAAGCGCTTATTTGGAATCAGAAACAATCAATGGCAGGACAGATACCTGACCATTCGTTATTAAGCGAACCAGATAATTACCTGCGGATAAATTCATCTCGGATAAGTCCATTTGAAAGGCATGTGTTCCCGCAGATTGTTCTTCCGCAAGGAAGCCATTGAAAATTTTCCCTTCAACAGAAATTATATCCATACTTACTAAAGAAGGCCTAGTAAGGTGGTAGGAAATAGTTGCTGAGTTCGCAGCCGGATTCGGATAAATTGTAAGGTTCTGAACGTCCCGGATTATTTGGTCAACATTCACAAGAGATTTTAATGAATCCCGGTAAATAATTTGATTGATATTGCCGGTGCTCCCTGTATTTATTTGCAACAAAGGAATTCCTGCAGCCACCCCCAACCATTTGTATTCATGAGTGGTGATAGGTGGCAGGTTAAAGCCGAAGCCTAAGGTATCCAAATACAAACTGTCTCTTTCAACCACTGTTGAATGAACACGGAGTGCATCGAATGTGCCAAAAGGAGTTGTCAATGTTCCCCATCCATCCACTTCATTCTTTCTGGTCTTACTCACTTTATAATAAATACCGATCGTACTCACCAAATCTACCGCATAACCTGAGTTTGATGAGTCTGTCGATGGATATTGCAATGGCAGTTTATAAATGATATCATGCGGAGAATATGCGATGGGTAAAGGAATCCCGTTAACATTTGCACCAAGACCTACCTGTTTATACGAAGCGTTTGAATTGTAGTAAAAATTAAAAACGCCACTCAAGCTTATCATCGTACCAAGACTGAAGTCAGCTGCACGCGTTGCCTGATTGGCACGATTCGTATTAAAAGCATTATCAATAAACACAATTGAAAAAACCGTGCTCGTGGCACTTTCATCGATGAATGAATCAACTCTTTGGGCAGTTGGAATCAACGTAGAATAATCCCAGGTATATCCCGGTCCGGATAAGGTTGCATCTATGCCGGGCGTTATTTGACCAATGCTCACACGAAATGTGTCATTTGCATGAGGAAGATCCGTTGTGGCAATAGAAATCTGAGAACGGGTTGTGAAGGAGAATGCACAGAGCATGAAACCGAGTGCAAAAATGTTTTTCATCGGGATTGTATTTCGTCTGTTAAAGATATGAAAAAAAACAGTTGCCCGATATCGATAGAAATGGCTTCTCTTGATTTTACATCATAGCCTCGAGCCGGTTCAGCGTCGATTTAGAGACAGGGAGAAGCGGAAGGCGGACAAATTCAGAACAACTTCCCATCAAACTTAAGAGACCTTTAACTCCGGACGGGTTTCCATCTACAAAAATGGCATGCATAAGGTCAAGCATTTTATAATGGAGTTTTTTGGCTTTATCAAAATTTCCATCCAAAGCCTGTCTTACCATCTCCGAAAAATCTTTAGGGTAGGCATTGGCAAAAACGGAAATAACCCCATCGCCACCACAGGCAATGATCGGAAGGGCGAGTACATCATCCCCACTAATCAGCAGAAAATCCTTTGGTTTATTTTTAATAATCTTCATGGCCTTTTCAATATTCCCTGAAGCTTCTTTAATACCGACTATATTTTTCACATCATGTGCCAGTTCAAGGGTAATTTCTGCATCCATATTACTTCCTGTTCTGGCAGGAACATTATAGAGTATTACCGGAACCGGACAATTAGCGGCAAACATTTTATAGTGCTGGTAAATGCCCCGTTGAGATGGACGATTATAATAAGGCGATACAGAAAGCACTGCATCAATTTTAGAAAAATCTGTGTCCTCGAGTGTTTGCAATAGTTCCTGGGTGTTATTTCCACCCATTCCGAGAACAACAGGTACACGGCCGTCTGCTACTTCAGTAACAAAATCAGTAACAGCATTCTTTTCATCCTTTGACAAAGTCGCTGATTCACCGGTGGTGCCTAGTGGAACCAGATAATCCACCTTTCCATCAATACATCTGTCAAGCAGTTTTTTAAAACACTTAAAATCGATGCGACCATCTTTATGAAATGGGGTGATCAGTGCTACACCTGTGCCTTTAAGGGAATTTAAGTTCATGCCAATACTGGTTTTATCTTCCTGAGAAAATGTTCGGTCTCTTCTATCACTTCTTTAATCGCCGGCTCCCCTTTTAAGTTAAGCATCATGTCATAACAGGAAGTACTCTTAGAATCATATCGTCCCACCCGAAAGCGTGACTTTGACAAAGCGGCGATATAACGCAAGGGAAAACAATTGCCGGAATTCAAATTGATCAATATATCAAATTTCTGTTCTATAAAATTTTTGACGATGGGATTCTTCGGAATAAGTCGGAAATCTAAATCACTTCGGGTGAAAAAATCCAAACCGTACTGAGCGAATTGAGCAGGCGGGAGTTTCTTCTTATCTACAAATCCCATGGCGAGGATGTCTTTCTTATATTGACTTCGGACTGTTTTGACATAAGCTTTCACCGCTTCATAGTCACGTTCATTGGTGGCGTCATAGAGAATTCCAATGCTTGCTGCTTCATCAAAACCGATGACTTCAGCTTTGTATGTTTGTTTCTGAACCTCTTTTAAAAAACGAAGTTGACCCAGTCTGGATCGGATGTTCCTGGAAAGACTCATAATTATTTGCCAATCATTTGAAGAAAATCATTTTCTGAAATAATAGCCACATTCAATTTACGGGCTTTTTCTAATTTACTTGGTCCGGAATCCTCACCGGCAATCATAAAATTTGTTTTGGAAGAAATCCCACTTAAATTCTTTCCACCATGTTGTTCTATCAAAGCCTTCAATTCATCCCGGCTGAAATTACTGAAAACACCCGAAACTACAAACGCTTTTCCGTCCAAACTATCGCTGAGCTTCTCTAAGCGGGCATCACCGGAAAATTCCATCTGCAGACCGGCTTCCTTTAATTCATCTACAATTTTAAGATTCCTGCTTTGTTTGAAAAAATCTACAATACTATGAGCAATCTTCTCACCTATCTCATCCGCCTGTACCAGATCTTCCACAGTTGCCAGCATAATTGCATCCATAGTCCTGAAATGTATGGCCAGCTTTTTTGCCACGGTTTCTCCGACGTATCTGATACCAATTGCATAGAGTACACGTTCGAATGGAACATTTTTAGAAGCTTTAATTCCATTCAGAATATTGTCAACGGATTTTTTCTGCAGGCTTATTTTTTTAGATTTTCCGCCATCTTCCGGTTCGATCACTTTCTCCAAGCCAAGTATGTCTGCTTCCTTAAGCTTGTATAAATCAGCCGGAGTCCTGAGCAAACCATGATCGTAGAGCATTTCAATTTTACCTTCACCAAGACTATCTAGGTTCATTGCACGTCTGCTTATAAAATGATCAATCCTTCCCTTGATTTGAGGCGGACAACCGAGGCCATTAGGACAATAGTGCAAAACCTCCGTTTCGCTTCTCAGCAATTTGCTATTACATTCAGGACATTTGTCAATGTAATGAATGGGCCTTGCTCCCTTTTTTCTTTTTGTAAGATCTACTTCCGTAATTTTTGGAATGATCTCTCCACCTTTCTCAACAAAAACGAAATCTCCCTCGTGCAAATCCAGTTTTTCGATCTGATCAGCATTGTGGAGTGTAGCCCTTTTTACGGTTGTTCCTGCGAGTTGAACCGGAGCAAGATTAGCCACCGGAGTTATGGCACCAGTTCTTCCAACCTGGTAGCTCACGGATAATAATTCTGTAGAGACACTTTCGGATTTGTATTTATATGCGATGGCCCAACGTGGAGATTTGGCAGTGTATCCAAGATCTTCTTGCGTTGCGAATGAATTTACCTTTATTACTACCCCATCCGTGTCATAAGGCAATTTAGTTCTGGCTGTATCCCATTTATTAATAAAATTAAAAACACCTTGAATATTCTCGACAGTGCGCGCATGTTCACTTACCTTGAATCCCCAGGCCTTTGCTTTTTGAATTGAATCATAATGGGTTTCAAACGGAAGATTATCTCCTAGTATGGCATAGAAAAAGCAATCGAGCCCTCGTTTGGCTACCACTTTAGAATCCTGCATTTTTAGTGTGCCGGAGGCGGCGTTTCTTGGATTTTTGAGAAGACGTTCTGCAATTTCTTCAAGGTCATATCCATCTTCAGAAAGTTGCGCTTCCATCCCGGCATTTATTTTATCGAAAGCCGGTCTCGGCATAATGATCTCCCCTCGAATTTCAAATTCTGCCGGAATATCCTTACCGGCAAGATGTAAAGGAATGCTTCTGATGGTTCTCACGTTTGCCGTCACATCATCACCTTGCACTCCATCTCCACGAGTAATGGCCTGAGATAGTTTACCATTTTTATAGGTGAGGCCGATGGCGACACCGTCAAATTTTAATTCACATACATAGGAAAAATCTTCGCCGATAGATTTACGGATTCTTTCATCAAAATCAATCAAATCCTGTTCGGAATAGGTATTACCAAGCGAGAGCATGGGATATTTATGCTTCACTTGTTTAAATTCCTTGGTCACTTCTCCACCAACGCGTTGTGAAGGAGATTCAGAAGAGAAGAATTCGGGATTATCTTTCTCGAGCTTTATGAGCTCATCTAACATTGCATCAAATTCACGGTCACTGATTAGCGGATTTGAATCCACGTAATAGTGGTGATTATGCTCATCTAATTCCTTGCGGAGCTTAAAAATTTTTTGTTCTATACTTTTCTTATCCATGATTTCAGCCGGCAAAGATAAATGAAAGAATTTACGATTTGAAGGTAGCGGAAATCATCCTGTCATTACCATTTATGTCCTTTCGAATTATAATATCGGAAAATTTAAACTCCTTGAGCATCTTCACGATTTCCTCTCCAAGATCCCGGTGAATTTCAAAATATAGTCTAGCTCCTGTTTTGAGATGAGTCGAAGAGAAATCAGCTATCTCACGATAAAATATGCTTGGATCTTCATCCGGTACAAAAAGTGCAAGGGATGGTTCATGATCCCGTACGCGGGCATTCAACGAAGTACTTTGTTTAAGCGGGACATAAGGAGGATTACTTATTATTATATCCAAACCATCCTTTGCAGAATCCAAATTAGTCAACTCTTTAATTATGTGTTGGTCTCTCTTCCAATTCAGAATATCAGCCTGAAACAATTTTATATCTGAGTTGAGAATCTTTCTGTTCTGGTCGGCGATTTTCAAAGCCGGTTCAGAAATATCCAGTGCCTTGATATTCCAGGAAGGATAAAATTTAGATAAACTGATGGCAATGCAACCGCTGCCTGTGCAAATGTCAAGCACATTTAAGTGGGAACCATTGTCAGAAGCATGATCTTCTCTCACCCATCGTACCAATTCCTCTGTTTCCGGACGAGGGATCAATACGTCAGGAGAAACCATATATTTATCGTCCATAAACCAGCTATACCCCAGAACATGCTGGATTGGGGAACCCCTCTTTAGTCCACCCTGAATTCTCAATAACTCATCCGATTCGACGGAAGAAAGTTCTTCTGAAGCAGACAAAATTAAATCGGCTCTAGAGAAAGAACAAGCATGCTCAAAGGAAGAAACCAAAATCTGATCTAATTCTTCCTGCTCATAATCCGAAGATAAAATCTCCCTGAATGATTTAATAATATCTTCTACCAGCATCATGATGCAAAGGTAAGATTTCAAGCGCTTTCTTTTTTGATGTTAATTATTAAACTAATTTCGCGCGCGTGAGTACGGATTTCCAATATATGTCCCGATGCATTGAATTGGCGGAAAAAGGCCAGGGAAATGTAGCACCTAACCCTCTGGTTGGAGCAGTGATCGTACATAATGACATGATCATCGGCGAAGGCTATCATGAGATTTTTGGAAAAGAGCATGCTGAGGTAAATGCCATCAAAGATGCACAAACGAGAAATCCCCACATAGCACTATCTGATTGCACACTTTATGTGAATCTGGAACCCTGTTCTCATTTTGGAAAAACGCCACCCTGCACTGAGCTCATCAAATTTCATAATTTCAAAAAGGTGGTTATTGGATGCGAAGATCCATTTGAAAAAGTCAGAGGAAGCGGAATAAAATCATTACGTGAAAACGGAATTGAAGTCGTCAGGGACGTACTAAAAGAAGAAGCACTTAACCTTAACAGGCGTTTTATTACTTTTAATACCCAAAAGAGACCTTACATTATTTTAAAGTTTGCCCAAAGCAAAGATAATTTCATTTCTGCCGAATTCCCTACCGAAGAAAACAGATGGATAAGCAATGCTTATTCAAGAAAGCTGGTTCATCGCTGGAGATCCGAAGAACAAGCAGTGATGGTGGGAATGAATACAGCGCTTATTGATAATCCTGCTCTAACGTTACGTGATTGGCCGGGCAATCAACCATTAAGAATCGTTTTAGACAGAAAGTTGAGTTTACCAAATCACCTGAAGCTCTTTGATCAAAGTTGTTCTACTTTGGTGTTTAATGAATTAAAAGACGAGGAACTGAATAATCTTCAGTTTGTTAAAATTAATTTTGACAAGGATCTTCCTGGAAATATTTGCGACACTCTATATAGTATGTCCATTCAATCAGTAATAATTGAGGGCGGGCAAAAATTGCTTCAAACATTCATCGATGAAAACAAATGGGATGAGGCAAGAGTCTTCACAGCCGAAAAAATGATTGGGGCCGGGACCGTAGCTCCTGAATTTAGAGGGAGGATTGTTTCAAGCTCATCAGTAGATGATGATATACTCCAAATCTATTTTCCTCAGATTTGAAGGCTTAACATAAAATAATATAAATATGAAACTATTAAAAGAAATGTGTTCAATTCATGCTCCATCAGGAAATGAAGGTGCCATGACACAGTTTCTCCTTCAATATATTGAACAAGAAAAAGGAAACTGGAAAAATCAGCCTGAAGTTTATTCGGGTGAAGGGTTTCAGAATTGCATTGTGCTTGTTTTTGGAAAGCCTCGAACGGCAGTCTTTGCTCATATTGATAATATTGGCTTTACTGTTCGATATAAAAATCAATTGGTGAAAATCGGAGGTCCGCATTTAGAAAGCGGAACACAATTATATGGCAGCGATAGTCAAGGGCCGGTGGAATGTGAAGTTGTGATCGATGATGAACAACACTTGATGTACAAAGCCTCCAGGCAAATTGAAAGGGGAACAGATTTATCTTACCTCCCACTATGGAAAGAAGATTCAGACTTTGTGCAATGCTGTTATATGGACAACCGGCTTGGAGTTTGGAATGCCTTAAAACTATGTGAAGATCTGGAACACGGAGCGATCGTATTTTCGTGTTGGGAAGAACATGGCGGCGGCAGTGTTCCATTCCTCTTGAAATTTCTATATGAAAAGTATAAAATAAAGCAAAGTCTGATCAGCGATATAACATGGATAACGGAAGGAGTGCTTCCCGGAAAGGGAGTGGTCATCTCCATGAGAGATACGGGGATACCCAGAAGATCATTTGTAGATAGGATTATACAACATGCCAAAAACAGCAAGGTGGAATTTCAGCTTGAGGTCGAAGGATCAGGTGGAAGCGACGGAACAGAAATTCAGAAGCAAGCTTATCCTGTCGACTGGTGTTTTATTGGAGCTGCTGAGCAGAATGTTCATTCTCCGAAGGAAAAAGTTCACAAGAAGGATATTGAGTCTATGTTAAATCTCTACAAATACCTGATGAAACATTTAGACTAAGTCAGAAGTATTTAGAAATAGCATTCATAAAATCTTCAGGGGCAGGGCAAGGGCGGTTGGTGCTTTGTTTGATAAAAACCAATGTCGTTGTAGCCCGGTTAATTAAAACATCCTGTTCATTATAGGTTTCGTATTCGAAGCGGATTCTGGCAGTAGGCAACTCCCTGATGGTAGTTTTTATTGTCAGCAGATCATCATAATAAGCCGGCTTTAAGTAATCAATTGCGTAATTCATAACAGGGAGGAATACGCCACTCTCTTCTATTTTCTTATAGCTGAATCCAAGAGCACGAAGAGCTTCCACACGCGCCACTTCAAAATAAGTAGCATAATTTCCATAGTAGACATAAGCCATCTGATCGGTTTCAGCATAACGAACTCTTACTTGAATTTCAGAAATAAACATAATTTAATTTTTTATAAGCTATCTTTAACGAATCAAGAAAATAATTAATATTGCCTTAGAATCTTATAGCAACAATTCCTTCAATGTCCAATAAATTTATCTTAAGCATTTTTTTTCTGTCACTTTTGGCGGCATGTTCACCAACTAGTCAGCTGTCAAAGGTAGAAACATCTGAATATATTTTAACGGACAGCAGCAGCATTCCTGAAGATTCTCTGATTAAAGCAAAGATACGCCCCTATTCGGAACGAATGGAAGCCGATATGGGAATAATTCTTGCACAAAGTGCTGAGCCACTTGAAAAAGGAATTCCTGAGAGTAAACTGGGAAACTTTGTTTCAGATTTATGTTTTGACAGGGTAAAGAGAGAGTATAATCCTTCAGACGGACGTAACATTGACTTGGCATTTTTTAATAATGGCGGATTAAGAAAATCATTGCCTGCAGGAAACATTACGAAGGGAGATGTATTTGAATTGATGCCCTTTGAAAATGAGCTGGTGATATTAACTTTAGATGCTGTACTTACAAAAAAATTAATTAACTTCATGGCATCGAAGGGTGGCGCTCCTGTAAGCGGGCTGCGGTTTTCGATTAAAGACAAGGCAGCACTCAAGGTATTAATCGGAGGAACGCCTTTTGACTCTACTAAGACTTACAAGGTTCTCACTTCTGATTACCTAGCTAATGGGGGCGATAATTTTTCCTTCTTATCGGAGGCAATAAAACGGGAATCTACTTCAATTAAAATAAGGGATGCAATTATCCAACATTTATATATTCAAGGTAAGACAGAAGAAATAGTAAGAGTAAACCTTGATGGGAGAATTCGTAATGAGTAATCGAAGGGATTTTATTCGTACATTGATGGGCAGCGCTGCATTTCTCGGCCTTGCTTCTACTCCGCTTGATCTATTCGCAAAGCACGAAATCATCAAGCTTACCATTTTGCATACCAATGATGTTCATAGCCGTATTGACCCATTTCCAAAAAACGATCCTAAATACCCCGGAATGGGCGGTGTTGCAAGAAGAGCATCATTAATCAAGCAAATCAGAGCGAAGGAAGTGAATGTTCTTCTTCTTGATGCAGGTGATATTTTTCAGGGCACTCCCTATTTTAATTTATATGGCGGTGAACTGGAATTTAAGTTAATGAGTGATATGGGATATGACGCGGCTACGATAGGAAATCATGATTTTGATAATGGTATTGATGGGCTGGCCAAACAGTTACCGAATGCGAAATTTCCATTTCTGAATCTTAACTATGATTTCTCTGACACTCCAATGGCAGGTTCTGTACTTCCCTATAAGATATTTCAAAAAGCAGGGATTACAATTGGGGTTATTGGAATAGGAATCGAACTGGCCGGTCTTGTTGATCCTAAGCTCTATGGCAATACGATCTATAGCAATCCTATTCAAATCGCGGATGATACGGCACTCATGTTAAAGAAAAACTTGAAGTGCGATCTGGTAATTTGCCTTTCACATCTGGGATACAAATATTCCGAAAAGAAAATTTCAGATGAAGTACTTGCTCAGGAAAGTTCGTATATTGACCTCATAATCGGAGGACACACGCACACTTTTCTTGATGAACCTGTCAGATACAAAAATAAATCAAACAAAGAAATTTTAGTTGCACAAGTTGGCTGGGCAGGAATACGTCTTGGTCGTGTCGATTATTATTTCGATGTTCGCAGTCGGAAGAATGAGGCGCTTGGATGTTCTGTAAAAATTAGTGAAAAAACAAGAGCAGTATAATTTTTTTTTTACTTTTTTTTGAAGAATATTTGTTAGCGAAATTTCAAGAACAAAAATTGATTTTGTTTTGAAAATTCAAAGGGGAAAAAGGAATCACAAAAAAGAAACACAAATACCTAAACACATTTTTCTTGGAAACAATTATGGAGAAGACTTACGACAGTATATGGAAAAAATGTCTGCAGATAATAGGCGACAACGTAAGTGCCCAAAGTTTTAAAACTTGGTTCGAGCCAATCAAACCAATCAAACTTGACGAAAAGGTCCTGACGATCGAAGTTCCCAGCCAGTTTTTCTACGAATGGCTTGAAGAGCACTACATCACACTTTTGCGTAAAACCATCCGTCAGCAATTAGGCAACGATGGGAGACTTGAGTACAGCATTGTCATGGAACAAACTCAGACAGATGCAAAGCCCTATACTGTTAAAATTCCAACCCGCGGGCATGGAGACCTGAGAAACAATCCGGTTAACGTTCCAATGACTTCCGGAAACAACACGATCCGTAATCCATTTATTATTCCGGGATTGAAAAAGGTCAATGTTGAATCTCAGCTGAATCCAAATTACACTTTTGAGAACTTCATTGAAGGCGATTGCAACCGTCTGGCCCGCTCTGCTGGCTATGCAGTGTCAAATAAGCCCGGTGGCACTTCATTTAATCCATTATTATTATATGGTGGTGTTGGAATGGGCAAAACCCACCTGGCGCACGCTATAGGCATTGAAATAAAGAATCATCACCCGGGAAAAACTGTTTTGTATGTATCTTCTGAGAAATTTACACATCAGTTTATTGATTCAGTCAAGAATAATGAGCAAAATGATTTCGTACACTTCTATCAGATGATAGATGTGCTGATCATCGATGATATTCAATTCTTTGCAGGTAAAGAAAAGACACAGGATGTATTCTTTCATGTGTTCAACCACCTCCACCAGACCGGAAAACAACTTATCCTAACCTCCGATAAAGCCCCTGTAGATCTGCAAGGTATGGAGCAGCGCCTCTTGAGTCGCTTTAAGTGGGGATTGGCAGCTGATCTTCAAATGCCGGATCTAGAGACAAGAATCGCCATCCTTAACAAGAAAATGTATCTTGATGGAATTGAACTTCCTAAGGAAATTGTAGAATATATCGCCTACTCTATCACTTCAAATGTGCGTGAACTCGAAGGAGCGCTCATTTCAATCCTGGCTCAGGCTTCATTGAACAAGAAAGCCGTTACCCTGGAGCTTGCTAAGCAAATGATAGATAAATTCGTGAAAAACACCACTCACGAAGTTTCAATCGATTATATCCAAAAAGTTGTTTGTGATTACTTCGAACTTCCTATCGAGATGTTAAAATCCAAAACAAGGAAGAGACAAGTTGTTCAAGCACGTCAGATTGCTATGTATTTCGCCAAGAGTCTTACCAAGTCCTCATTAAGCAGTATTGGTGCTCATTGTGGCGGAAAGGACCATGCAACTGTATTACATGCCTGCAGAACAGTCAATAACCTGATCGAAACAGATAAAAAATTCAAAGCCAGCGTGATGGAGCTTCAGAAAAAAATCGCCATCAACGGTAAATAATTAAACCATGAGATTGATAAAAGGCCGCAGGAAACTGCGGCTTTTTTTATGCCTCTAAATGAGTTAGGTGTCTTTATTTATTAGCCGGTAAATCGCTCAAAATAAATGGAGCAAATTCTTTCTCTTTTTATACTTTCGTGGATCATTCAGCTATGAAAATCACCGAAGTACTTAGTAAAGAGGACCAGAAAGAATTCCTGCTTCTCCCCTGTCGGATTTATGCAAAGGATCCTGCATGGATGCAGCCTTTAGATAAAGATGTGAATGCCGTCTTTGATCCTAAGCAGAATAAGTTTTTCAGACATGGCCGCTGTATTCGTTTTTTATTGTGGAATGACGAAAGTGAATGTATTGGAAGAATAGCTGCATTCATTAATGATAAAACCTCTAAAAAGGAACAACAAGCAACCGGTGGAATTGGCTTCTTCGAATGTATCAATGACAAGAATGCAGCACACCTTCTCTTTGATACTGCAAAAAACTGGTTGAGCAAACATGGCATGGAAGCCATGGATGGCCCAATTAATTTTGGAGAACGAGACAGCTGGTGGGGATTATTAATTGAAGGATTTTATTCTCCCGGATACAAAACCAATTACAACCCGCCCTACTACCGCGAACTTTTCGAATCATATGGATTTCAAACCTATTTTGAGCAATGGTGCTATGCCATGAAAGTTCGGGTGACTCTCCAGGATAAATTTTACGAAAGACACGCAAAAATCGCGGCAGATCCGGATTATCGTGCTGAGTATCTAAAGAAATCACAAATTAATAAATACGCAGAAGACTTCAGAACTGTATATAATAAAGCATGGGCCAAGCATGGAGAAGGAAAAGCATTGGAAGAGAAACAAGTCAGGATGTTTTTTCAGAAAATGAAGCCGGTGATTGATGAAAAAATTATCTGGTATGTCTATTATAAGGACGAACCCGTAGCGATGTGGGTGAATCTCCCTGATATCAATCAGATTTTTGGAAAGTTGAAGGGGAAATTTGGGCTGCTTGAAAAGATCAGATTTTTCCTGATGCTCAAGCGGATGAAAATAAATAAATTCATTGGCCTGGTTTTCGGCGTTGTACCTGAACATCAGGGAAAAGGTGTGGATACATATATGATTGTAGAAGGAGCTAAAGTAATTCAGCCACAAAGAAGTTACGAGAACTATGAAATGCAATGGATTGGCGACTTCAATCCGAAAATGCACGCTATTGCAGAAAGCCTGGGTACAACAAAAGGACGTATTCTCGTGACATACCGGTATTTATTTGACCGCACGAAAAAATTTGAGCGGCATCCGATGTTGTAGTTGGGAATGCGACACAAACTCAAAGCATAAAGCAGCCTCCCATTCAATTTGAGTACATCAAAAAAATAAATTGCGTTTACCAGAACAACTATTTCAATGGCGCTTTTTCGAAATCAATTTTTCGTAATCAACAATCCAGCTCCGGACCTTTGGATTTTTCAATAAAATTTTTTCAAAGAGAATGATGGAGAATATGGCGCAGAGCAATCCGGCGATCACATCAAGGATATAATGATGCGTGAGATAGACTGCAGAGAACCAGATTCCAAGTACAAAGACTAAAAATATCAAAGCCAATTTTTTATGCCCGAATTTGGCTGAATAGTAGAATGCCAATACGGGATAAGCTGAATGCAGAGAAGGCATGGCTGCAAATACATTTGATCCTTTAGCGTACATGTCCTGAAAAAGCCGGGTTCCTGTCCAGGTATCAAAACGAATTAGACCCGCAGCGTAGCTTTTTGTAGATTCATCCAATTCAAAGCCATGAAGCTGCACATACCATGGCGGAGCTGCCGGATAGAGATAGTAAATAATAAAACCGACGATGTTCGTAATGAAGAACGCAAGTGCAAAGCGGAGAAACTGTGCAGGATATTTTTGAAAGAGATAAAATGAAAGCAGCAATGGCGCCGGAACCCAGGATAAATAAAAAAATCCACCCAGGATATCCATAAACGTATTGTGGTGGATTATAAAGTACTCATTGGGCGTAATTATAGCACCGTTCGATTGAAAACCAAAAAGTGATTTTTCGAAATTGTAAAGTCCTTCAATATTTACTATGGAAAAATGATAATTGGGAAACAATTTCATTGAATCGAACAAAATCCAGTACACGATGAAGATGGAAAATCCAAGAATAAATCTTCGCCACACTCCATTTAGTACATAGGTTACATTCACCATTGCCACCAGCATGAGCTGATCATTCCGAATACCCATGCTAAAATAGGAATACAAAAGGTAGATCAGGGAAAGCATCATTAGCACTGAAATGCCCTTCCAGCCTGACTTTTCCAAACTGCTATGTAATTTCTCCCGGTTCATTTCATGGTTTAAAATGCTCCACTACTTTCTGTTTCGTCAAGGGATCTTTTCCGTGCAAAACAATCTCTTCAATCGTAGGAAACCAAAAAGTGCCACCATTCAGTTGAATGAAAACCTTTTCGAGGACTGACATTTTACCGTCAATCATAGTTAATGCCTGATAGGTATTTCCTTCCCGGGATTTTACGAGGTAGAACTTCTTTTTATCATAAGATACAAAATTCAGGATGAACTGTCCGTTCTTCCCCTCTATTTCTACACTTTGTACTCCGTAAGCATACTTACGCTGAATATAGGTCAGCTCGGCTGTTGTCGAATCGGATGAATAACGTATCCAATAAACATGTACCGGATCTTCCCTAACAATGCTACTGTCGGATTTTAAATTCGTTTCGTAAACGATGGCATTATTATTATTACTCCTTTGAACATAAAACAGCATCTTCTCATTTACAGGCGGAACAGGATAATTCCAACCGCCGTATAACTCGGGTTTAAGTTGAAAAGCGCCTGCCGGATAAAATGAGAAAAGCGTCAATGCGAAGGCGAGCAAGACAAGTACTTGCCATTTGATCGTTTTATTTTTCTGAAACATCTCTCCCATCCCCATTATTCTTCAGGTATGTATAACAGGTATACAATCGCTGAAATGCTGTATAATTTGCCATGATGGCTACAAAGGTAAGAGGAATTACAAAAATTGAAATTGATTCAAGCGGATAAAAAGGCCATCCTTCTATATTCCATTTCTGAGGCCCACCGGTATTCTGCGTGATCAATCCACATGCAAGAGCGGAAACACCAATGAGTATAACCCTTTCCGGCCTTTGCATGAGTCCGTCTTTACAGGGAACACCCAGTCCTTCTGCTCTTGCGCGGGTGTAACTCACCATCATAGAGCCAATCATAGCTATAAAACCGATTAAAGAACTGAAAAAATAATGATGAGAAACGAGGTAATAACAGATTCCGAGGAACATAAATAGTTCGCTATAACGATCGAGGACAGAATCGTATAAGGCACCGAATTTTGAAGACATTTTTCCGATACGGGCAACTTGTCCGTCGATCATATCAAACAATCCGGCAAATAATATCAGACCGCCGGCCCAACCGACATAGGATAAATCAGACCTGTCGCCATATTCTGCTCCGTGAATAAAAACTATGGTAACGCCAACATTTAACAGCAATCCGATTGAAGTTACAATGTTGGGGGTTAATCCCAAAGCTATAAAACCCTTCACAATTGGATGAAGAATGCCGTGTAGTGCTTTTTGGGCTTTATCTCTAAATGTCATCAAAGAAATTTTTCAGAAGTCAAACTTAAATCTTCCACGGATACCAATGCCATCCACGCCCGGATGTTCAAGGTAGCTAAACCTTTTTATCAAATCTATCCTGAAAAGTTTAAATATATTGGCAATACCTACACTGGCTTCAATATAGGGCTTCTTTTCAAGAGTATGTGTGAGGGTTTGGCCGTCGTTTGTAAGTGGAAATTTATACAAAGATGAATTATTTTCCGGACGATTTTTCTCAGTAATTCCTCCATATAAAACTTTCATCGTGACCACTTCACGAAGCTTCAATTTTTTGAGCAAAGGGAGCTTATTGAAAATAAATCCGTTGAAATAATGATCGACATTGAAAGCAATGTACTGATCACTCACGAATTCAAGAAAATTCATCAGGTTGTAAGATTGCAATTGATATGAATAAGTCTGATTTGCTCTGTGAATATCCAGTAAGGGATAGGGAACGGTTCCGAAAACCTGTCCAAATTCCAGAAACATATCAGTATAACCTATAGGAGAAGGATAAAATCGTTTCATTACGCTAAAAGCAACATTTTGGTAATCCTGCTCCCCGCCAGCCAAACCTTTTATGCCGGCAGCTACACGCAATGAAAATATCGGGAAGCGATTAAACATCGGAATACGGTAAGTTTTTCCCTGGTAGAATTGTTCATGCGGCGCATACCGAAGGTTAACAATTAATTCGGAAGTAGTAAGAGAAGGAACCTCGTATTGAGGAAAATCATTGTAAGCAACGGGGTTAAAATACAGGGAGCCTGCAGGACTTTGCTCCCAATGCTTATATCCCAGACCAAGTGAAAAATGACTCCTGAATTCATTCAAATACTCCAGATTGAAAATTTTATTGTAAAGCAACTTAGTATTTTCTCCCCGTTTGAAAGAAAGCAACACGTTATCCTCTTGTACAAACTGTAATTCCTGTCCCGGAATTTTTGTGTCATCCTGATAAGAAGCCTTAAGTGTTTTCAAAGGCCATTCATTATATTTATAATTCTTCTTTAAAGCATAAGTAGCACCCGCATAATATTTCCAACGCTCATCCAAAAAGGCATAAGCACCATACGCTTCCAGGTTCAAACGTTTGCTGAAATCCTGCGTGGTCCTTCCGCCAAGACGAACTCTGACTCCTTCTATAGGATTGTAATTATAAAAAGTATTCACCGGTCCGATTTCAAAACCGCCAATATCCCTGTAACCGGCAACGAGGAGCACCATAAGATTCATTGCTCTTCTGAATGCAGGAATTTTCTGAATGGTGTCCATCATGGCAATTACTCCTGCTTCTGATTTAGTCAATTCTAAATGGCGGGATTTCTCCCAATAATCATCTCCACGTTCTGAAATACTATCCGGCACAAATTCTACTATCTCCTTATAAAACTCGTCCTTCTTAGGTTCACCTATCAGATAATCCTTATACGATACTGTTCGCTGACCAAAAAGTCCCATACCATTTGCCCCAATTCCAAAATCGATCGCAATCTCATCAGAGTTAAGCATCCATTCGCCCACCTGAGCTTGTTTGAAGTCCTGACTGATTCTTAATTCCTTGACAAAATTCAGGTTGATATCAGGGCTGACCGTCATATCATTTTTCCGAACGGCATAATTGCTGTCCAGGGTGATGTATAGATCACCTTGTAACAAGAAATCAGATTTGTTTCGAGGAAAGAAACCCAGTTTTATACAACGGGTAGTATCTATCATCAATGTGTCCAGAATATAATAACGATAAAAGGTTGGAGCTATATCAGAAATCGGGCTAACAAACTGGTTGGTTAGAATGGTGACATTGTTTTTATAAATGTCTATCTCCTGAATGAGGTATTGAATGAATTTCGAGATTCCCTGATTGTCAAAATATTTATCAAAATTCACTTTTCTTGTTCCTTGTACTACTTCTTTGTTAGCTTTAGGCTCCTTTCTATAGTATAAATCGGAGATTGTCTCGGTCAGATAAACCGGAAGGATCTCTTTTCCCTTCAGACTTGTAGTGTCGATATTCTCAAAAATAAACTGGAATTTTTTGAGAAATTTCCTGTTCTTAAATTTCTCTGTGATATTGCTGAGCGCAAACTGAACTTTCTCATACTTCTCCACTTCATAAGCATCAACAGCATCTTTTCTGTTTTCATCTTTATGATCTATTACTAATTGAATTAATCGAACGGCCGGGTTATCTTTATTCCTGTATTTTCTTTTACCCGCTTTGATCGTGACCTCTTTTAATTCTTTAGTTTCTTTCTGCAACTTAAAATTGAATATCTGAGTTTTATATGCTTGAACGGTTTTGGTTTGAGTTTTATAGCCCAGATAAGAAACTCGGATCTTGGTGAATGGCTCAATATTCTGTAAAACGAACTGACCGCTAAAATCTGTTGTGGTTCCCATTGCTTTTGAACCATCTGCAAGAATATTTACAAAAGGCAAGGGTTCACCGCTTTCAGCATCAGTAACAACTCCCTTCACCACAGTGAATGGAACCACTGCCTGTCCGGCAGCAAAGCCAGGCAAGAGAAACAGTACAAACAACCAATGAAATGATTTCAATCCACACTTCATACAAAGACAAATCTTTTCGCCAGAATATAATTATAAGAAAGGCCAATAAAAATTGACACGATTATTTTAGAATAGAGATAAGAGATTCCCAATGATTCAGTCAGAAGATAAACTCCACCTGTATTGAGCACCCAACTTCCTCCTGCAACAAGTCCATATCTGAATGCCTGAACCCTTATTGAATTTACTTTTGATTTGAATACCCAATTCCGGTTGAGGAAGAATGCCACCAAAGCTCCTACAGCTGCTCCAAGAGCTACAGCACTCACATACCAAAGTCCGATTATTGCTTTTAAAAATATCGTTACGGTAAAATCAGATGCGGTCGCCGTCAATGCTGCAAACTGTGATCTTAAATAGGTGAAAAAGTTTGTCACTTTCACACCTGATTTAATTTCTTCAGAATTTACATTACTAATGAATGCTTTCTTTGACATAACTAAATTATCCATAGAACAATCCGGATCAGCACATTTCCAATCAGTCCTGCAACGATATCATCCATCATCACGCCCCAGCCTCCTTTAATTTTTTCTGCCTTTCTTATAATTGATGGCTTCCAGATATCCAGAATTCTGAAAACGATAAATGCCAGAGCTAAAATCCACGAGTCTGACGGCAAGAACAAAAGAGTAATCCACATCCCTGCCCATTCATCAATGACGATTTTCGAAGGGTCTTTACCCCACTCATTTTCCAATCGGACAGAACTCCAAATCCCGATAATCACGGATACTAACACAGCCACCAACTGCAGACTAAAGGAAAAGTCGATTTGTTGGCTGATGAAGAACCATGCACACATGGCGGCTAAAGAGGCCCAGGTGCCCGGTGCTAGTGGAAGGAAACCTATTCCTAAAACCGTGGCACTGAGTTTTTCAAAGCCACGCTTCATCAGGCCTCAATGAACTCTTCGTAGTAGTCAAGTCCTAAGTGAGTAATCAGATCTTCACCTTGAATGTGTCGAAGCGTATTTTCTAATTTCATCAATTGCTTGAAAATATCATGCTGTGGTGGAAGACCTTTTGCTGTATGTGGAGATTTAAAATAAAATGACAGCCACTCCTGAATTCCGCTCATATTCGCACGCTGGGCAAGATCAAGGAACAAGGCAAGATCCAAAACTACAGGAGCTGCGAGAATGGAATCACGACACAGGAAATTGATTTTAATTTGCATCTGGTAGCCCAACCAACCTGTGATGTCAATATTGTCCCAGCTCTCTTTGTTATCTCCATGCGGTGGGTAATAGTTGATGCGAACTTTATGGTACAGGTCACGGTACAATTCAGGATGTAATCCGGGTTCAAGAATATTCTCTAGCACAGAAAGTTTCGATACTTCTTTGGTCTTAAAGCTATCCGGATCATCCAGTACTTCACCATCGCGGTTACCAAGAATATTTGTAGAAAACCATCCTCGTATTCCAAGAGCTCTGGATTTTAATCCTGGAGCTAAAATGGTTTTCATAAGAGTTTGTCCGGTTTTGAAATCTTTGCCGGCGATAGGCACATTCATCAAAAGTGCCAGTTCTTCCATTGCAGGGATATCACACGATAAATTCGGTGCTCCGTTCGCAAATGGTACTCCTGATTTTAACGAAGCGTAGGTGTAAATCATTGAAGGAGCGATGGCAGGATCATTATTACGCAATCCTTCTTCAAACTTTTCCAGAGTCTGGTGAACCGGACTTTGCTCAATGTAAATTTCAGTCGATGCGCACCAGATCATCACTGTACGCTCGCAATTATTTGTGGCCTTAAAAGATCGGATATCTTCAATAAGAGCTTCTGCCTGCTCCATTTTTGTTTTGAGCTTTTTAACATGTTGCCCATTTAATTTTCTGACATATACCGGGTCGAAAACGGCTTTCATCGGCTTAATCTGCTCTAACTCGGCCTTCAATGCATGAAGATGTTTGTACTCATCAAGAACACCTGCGGTGATTGCAGACTCATAAGCATTATCTTCAAAGATATCCCAAGCTCCAAATACAATTTCATTCATCTTTGCAAGTGGAACAAAATCCTTTACCAGAGGATTTCTTTTTTCAGTTCGTTTCCCCAGACGAATAGTACCTAATTGAGAATATGAACCAATCGGGAGATCGGTTCCATTTCGAATTGCCAGTACCCCGGCCATCAATGTTGTTGATACTGCACCCAAACCAACGGTGAGGATACCTAATTTGCCCTGTGCAGGTTTTATTTCAGGATTCATAAAATTTAATTTAGAGTATATTTTTTTTGAATAGATAGAAGTCAATAATGTTTATGGTTTCAGCGAATCAATAATAAATCTGCTGACATCTTTTTTATGTTGCTCAATAAAATCGGAATAACCTTCCTCCTCAAGTTCAAACAAACCTTGAACAACAGGCTTAGCAATGAAGGGATAACCGGTCATTGCCAATAAATTCAGAAAGAGATGATCCGGATTTACTTTTTTAATGCGTCCTTTCTTGACTTCAGCTTCCACTTCATCCCGGAATTTTGCATATAACTTATGCATCTCCATGTTTTTCATTTTCATCAAACAAGAATCAGGATCCTGAGTGAGTTCATTCATGATAAAAATGGGTAAGCGGTGACAAGAATTCATCGTATCAATTTCTTTTGCCACAAGGAGCTCGATCTTTTCAAAAAGTGAAATTGGAGCATTCATAATTTCCTGCATATTATTGAAGAAGTTCAACAATGCATCCTGAAAAATTGTTTGAAATAATTTCTCTTTTGAACGATAATAATAATGAAGCAATGCTTTGTTCAGACAAGCTTCGTTCGCAATGTCCTGCATACGAGCGCCAGCTAAGCCTTTCTCAAGAAATACCTTGCGGGCAGCATCGAGAATTTTGACTTCAGCGTTCTTATCCTTCAGTTCTTTTACTTCCATGGTTTAACCATTTGGTTAAGGCCGCAAATATAAAAATAAAATGTTTGAAAAAATCGGATTCAGGAGCTTAAATCACAAAATAATTATGTCTAATATTATTGCTAATCAACTATTTGACTCTTGTTCTAGAATCAATGAGTTTTGAAGGCTTTCGACTACCCTCCTTTATTTGAAGTTGCTGAACTTCTTTCAAATTTGTAAATCGAATAGTGGGAGATATTCTCAAGGCAGATTGCAACAATTTACTCAGATTTTCAGGCGATGAGAGTTGATTCCCTGCAATAACCAACTCCAAATTATCTGTCCCCAATTCACTATTACTCACCAATATAACATAGTCTTCAATATCTTCCTGAATATTCAGCACATTATAAATATTCTGCGGATAAAGTGCAGTCCCGTTATATTTTATCATGTGTTGCTTTCTGCCAATAATGGGGCCCAGACGGCTGCTGACTCTTCCGCATAAGCAAGGTTCATTATAATAAGAACAAATATCACCTGTTTTATATCTCAGGAGCGGCATGCCTTCTACTCCCAGAGTTGTAATGACCAACTCGCCAGGTTTTCCCGGTTCAACCATATTATTATTCTCATCCAACACTTCATATATAATAAGTTCAGCTAAATGATGTCCGCCCTGACCATGCTTGCATTCGGTAAAAGCTGTTTGCTTTTCTGTAGAGGCATAGGTTGAATACAACTCTACATTCCAATCCTGGCTAATTCTTTTTCCCAAGGTATTCAGAGAAAAATCTGTGTCGCGAATATTTTCTCCTATACAAATTACTTTCCGCACTGAAGACTTATTTAAATCGAAATTCTTTTCCTTCGCAGTCTTTATAACTGAAACCAGAAAAGACGGGACAGCAATCAGAATAGTGGGATGGAAACGGCTGATAGCATCAAGTTGCATGGCTGCATTACCAGGTCCAACACGCACCAGTCCTGCACCAAGCTTTCTGACACCTGAATAATATGCAATCCCTGCCATAAACTGACGATCAAGGCTGAGCATAAATTGAAAGATATCATTCTTCGTGGCACCTGCAGTGAGAAATGATTGATACTCATTGTAAGCGAGTCTTTCCAGATCTTTTTGAGTTAGTGCAATGCATACAGGATTTCCGAGCGTCCCGGATGTGGTGCAATATTCTGCGATTTGGTTCTTTTCAACACAAAGGAAATCCCAATTTCTCAGTTGCAAATTGTCTTTTGTGCTGAGTGGAATTTTTCCCAGATCAGAAAGTGTGCGTATGGAATTTATATCAATTTCATTCTTTTGAAAAAGTTCTTTGTAATAAGGGGAATTCGCATTCAGGTAAGAAAGCAAATCCTTCAACCCTTTCTCCTGAATCTTTTGTATGTCATTCTTCAAACTGTGATCGGTTGCGTGTAACATTAACAAATAAATCTATGATTGTATAGATACAAATCTACAAAATTGCTTAATGAGAATCGACAGGCCTCAAAAGGCTAGCCATTAAGCTTCTTCTTTTCACATTTAAGTATCCTTTTTATAATATAAGCTTCTTCTATTTTGGTAGCGACTTCTTTCGTTGCGGCAGTCATGTAATATCCAAGGGCCAGATCATAATTCTTATTTCGATATTCCTGATCACCTGCCAGGACATATGTATGATAGTAACCGGGATTGGAATGGATGAGAGCATCGATGTCTACGTCCTTTCCGTCTAATATCTGTGCTTTCATTCTTCTGAACTCGAGGAAATCCTTATAAGCTGGACTAAAAAGAAAGGAGTCGGCCTTTATTGTAAGAAGCGTGTCATTCAATTCATGATTTTCGATCAAACCATCCATTGCAAATATCTTGTTGAGGTCGTATGCTACGAATTCACCCAACTGCCAAGGTGAAGTTGATACCCACACGAGTTTTTTCTGAGGTTCAAAGATTACGGCATGGTGAGCTATTAATTGGTTAACAGCCTTTTCATTTCCGTAGCCAATAAACTTATCATCAAGACCATTTTTATCGCGTAAAATTCTTGCTGTTTGTTCGGGAGAATTCAGGCTAACCCGATTCATGAGCTCTCTAATTCTTTCTTCGCGGTAAACTGAGGCACTCTGACTCATTTGAATCAGGTTTTCCTTTTGATGAAATAACCCGGCGCCCTGATAATGATTTGTACAAACTATAGAGTTATCTTTTTCTTCGTACACGTCAAAATCATCAGGAGTTTTTTCAACGATTATTGCCTTATTATCATTTGCTGAACCAATCAGAAACGACTCTGAAACAAAAGTCTTGCGCTTCTTAATTATTTCAATGGCCTGATTAATGTTGCCGGCATATTGCAATACTTCCCGTGCAAGCAAAGAAATTGGTGTCGCTGAGCCTGACGGAATTCTTGATTTCGCTGCGTTCAATGTGATGCTCAATCCCTCCATATTCATTCCAGACACCACACCAATCAATCCACCCCAGGTGACCATCATAAATTTATTCCCTTTTGTAGGCTTGCAGAAGTAAACAATTTTATTCTCTGCAAAACGATCTCCCACATAGAAATCAAAATTTCTCCCAACGATTAATAGACTATCTTCTGATTTTTGATTCCAGGTAGCAAAGGATGAACAGCCAACCAGCGCCAGGTTTTGCAATGCATGTCCGATATCATGTGCCGCATGATAATTCATCATACGTTGATAGGAAGATCCGATATAATCAAATTCAGATGAGGCTACCCTTGATACGCCATAAATTTCCTCCTTGTACTCTTCAGAAATATTATCATCGAGATCCCTGTTAAACCAAGCCACAAAATATTTTAAAAAATGCCTGTAAAAATCCGATGGCACCATTTTAATGATCTGATCCGTGAATGCTTTCTCTTGCTCATAAATCAATTCCTTGCTCAGCTTACCATTGATAACCCCTCTATCAAAGGCGTCTCCCTCGACATACATTTCCCATAAGCCGTCTTTGTTTTTCCTGATCCAGTTCTTTCCTATTACATAGCAATTGGAATCCAGTTGAGATCTTTTTAGATCCAAACTGCTCGTATTATTTACTTTTGGAGGATAATCGATTGCAACAATAACGAGGTATGTAGCTAAAACAATAAACAGCCCGGCTATAGCCAGAAAAACAAAAAGAAGAATGCGCAACAGCTTACGCTTCCTGAGCTTCATTGATTGAGTTGATTATAAATTCCATCCCCAGTATTTCAGAACAGGTAACGAGGGAACTGATCGCCACACCAAGAACACCGTGCAGATTTACGTTTTGCCCGGTAAATAACAGATTAGGAACCCTTGTCCGGGGAGAAATAAATGTTTTTAAGGGATCCTTGTAGTTTTTTGCAATTCCATAAATGGATCCGTCATGCGTTCCCATGTAATCTCTGAAAGTGAGCGGTGTCGCACAATAGTATGAAAGGACTGCATCTTTCAATCCGGGGAATCGTTCGTTTACCAGATTGATGAGTTTCTCAGCTTTTTCTTTTTTATAATTTTCATACTCCTCTCCTCTTGAATCCGGCGCCAGTACAGTATTGAAGCTATCTTTCCACTTCTCTACTTCTTCATACTTCATATAGGCCATCAGTGTGATAGCTTCGGCATAGGTATCCGATTTTGAAGATGCAGAATAAAACAAACAATAGCTCAAAGGCCAGGTTTCATCGGTATGGTCCATAGTTTTCCACACATCGTCATGAAGGAAGCAATAGTAATTGGTTTTCTCATACTTCATCATTCCCGGTTTCAAAGTGATATTCACCATGAAGGCAGACAAAGAATTTTCGAGGTTTTTAATTCTGTTTCGATAGGCGTTTCGTATCAAGTCGGTTTCTAACATTTCCAGCGTCCGTGCAGGATGAACATTAGAGATAAAATAATCCGCAGGATATTTTTTTCCGTTTGCGTCTTCGACGTAGGTAAGCTTACCTCCTTCTTCATGGAAGCGGGTGATCTCGGTCCTGTTTTTTACAATACCTCCTGCATTGGTAATTATTTTACACAGAAGTCTGGCTATTTGTGAGCCACCGTCAATAAAGCGCCATGAACTCTCGATATAACTGTTCAAGACGAGCGCGTGGACATAAACCGGCGTACAATCTCCGATCCCGGCATAGAGTCCGTTATTACCAGCCAGAACATTTTGTAGTCTTACATTTTTTGTGATAGACTCTATGAAGGCTTTTGTATCAATTCCGAGGACGCTTGATTTATTAAATCCATCACCCATTTCCAACTGATACATGGGAAATTTTTGACAGATCTCTTTTATCTGATCACAGTAGTTCAGGATGGCTTCTCTTTCTTCCGGAAAATCCGCTATTAATGTTTCAGCGAATCGATCATATCCTTGAGCATATTTGTATTCCTTTTGATCACTTAAAAACACAATACGGTCAAAAGCTTCTTCATCCAGCTTTTGCATTTTTAATTTATCGATGATCTCGAGGTATTTAAAAATTTTATAAAGATTCTGTCCTTTCTCCAAACCGCCAACATAGTGAACGCCTGAATCAAAAATACATTTGTCTCGTGCATAGGTTTGCAGATTTCCGCCAATCTGTTTATTCCGTTCAAGTACGGTAACATGATACCCGTTCTTGCTTAGTATAGCTCCGCACACCAAACCGCCAATGCCACTTCCAACGATTACTACTTCATTTTTGGCCGATTCCATTATATGCTTTTCCTTAATGAAAAGATGATGTTTGAAGTGAACTTAGACTGATCAATTCTCGAAACACTCAACTGGTGAGCTTCAGCGAACTTCTCTATCAAGTCTGAAGATATAAAAGAAAGTCCGCTTTTCTGAGTTTTATTGAATGCAAAGATACGGGTTGAAAATAACTCTGAAAGCCTGGTGCCTTTATGCCTGTCTTTAAGCTCTTTAATGCCGTCCCGTATGACGAAAACGCCGCCAGGGCTGAGGTTTTTCACACAACGTTCAAGGAGTTTAAGCTGAGATTCAGGCTCCAGATAGTGCAAAACATCACTCAGGACGATGGCATCATAATTATCCTCCTCGAATTCCATCACGTCCCGATGAAGAAAATTTACATTTTTTCCTTTAGAATATCCATGCTGAGCAATGTCAATTTTATCTTCGTCGTAATCAATTCCTGTTATAATTCTCGCAGGCGACAAATAGCCCATCATGTAAGACAAAAAACCATAACCACATCCAAGATCGAGAATTTTACCGGACTTAGGAATGAGATCATTGAAAACCTTGTAATAGTTTTCTAATCGCAACTTTATTTTCATGTACCATTCCAGGACCGGACCTTTGTAGATAAAGTCGCTGTGAATATGCGTTTTATAATATTTCGGTTGTTGAATTTCTTGTGCTAATAATTTATACTCCTCCCTAAAGTAACGACCCATCAACTTTGCACGTTCTGCGTAAGCAACTCCGAATTTTGAATCTGTCGGTAAAATTCTTGGAAGATATTTTATTGTAATCTGACTATCTTTCAGGAGAAATTGTCCTTTCGTCATGCAATAGCCGGTACCATGCAATACTATTGGTAAAACATCAACCTGCAATTGTTCAGCGAGAAAAAATGCACCTTTATGAAATCGTTTTATCGAACCATCAACCGATCTGGTACCTTCAGGAAAAATCACCACGGAGTATCCTTCCTTTACTCGTTGAGCTAGCTTTTCTACACTATTCTCTGCTCCCTCGGCTACCGGATAATAATCCGCCATCCTCACCACAAAACCAAAAACAGGAGAATTCCATACCCATTTATTGGTGAGGAATATCAACTTCGGATTTAGCATTCCCAAGGAAAGAATATCAAGAAAAGACAAATGATTGGCGATGATAACTGCAGGCTTTGAAAAATCCTCACCGGTTTCATTGATAATCTTCTTTTTCACATTCGCCATGATGTAAATCAAGGACTTCATAAAATTACTCAGGACCCAATGAAAAGTATATTTAGTTTTCTTTCCATGAAATGGGTTAAGTTTAAAAAAGATAATTCCGATAAGAGTCAGAAGCATGGCTCCGAAAACAAAATATAAAAAGGCGAATATAGATTTCATCAATCCCCACAATGTATAAGGAGGATTATTCTTTTCTGTTGGACCCTTAATCAGAGCTTGAAACAGCATTGGTTGAAGTGTCTGCGATACCAGCCAAACAGCAGCTAAACCTATAATAGAAACCAAAGCAATCGATCGGAGCGCAGGGTGTTTGGCAAAAATCAGAATCCCCAATCCAATAATGGTAGTAGCGACAGAAAACAAAATGGAAGCACGAACAGAAATGAGGCTTTTTTTTCTTTTTGCATATTCCTGCTGCAAACCGTCCATGGTAAAAATGCAATAGTCATCTCCCAGCGCGAAAACCAGCGTAGAAAGAATGATGTTGATAATATTAAATTTAATACCAAGCAAGGACATAATTCCAAGAATCCATATCCATGCGATCACCATGGGAATAAATGAAATCAAGGCAAGTTCAATGCGGCCGTATGAAATTAGAAGAGCAATCAGGACAAGCAAGGAAGAAAAGATCATGATGAAGTTAAAATCTTCCCCGACAATTCTTACAAGATTGTCGACGATAAACTGCCTGTCAAAGACAATTAAATCCGGATGAACAGAAAGTCTGGAGTACACTTCTGAGAGCTTATCCTTAGCAGGTTTTACGAGGGTTATGACATGAAATTG
>Ga0154020_10000426_pt1 | contig 50540 bp, 43 predicted proteins | sample Klosneuvirus_201_FD_109709 | JGI IMG/M metagenome (GOLD analysis project Ga0154020, IMG submission 109709) | Active sludge microbial communities from wastewater, Klosterneuburg, Austria - Klosneuvirus_20160825_MG | ecosystem: Engineered > WWTP > Aerobic digester > Activated sludge | place... | reverse complement strand
GTAGATGGTGCGGCGGAACTGGCCCTCGATCGAACTCGGGTCCAGCGGGTAACCCTCGGCCTGGCCGTCGAGGATGGCCTCGGGCAGGCGCTGGCGGGGGATGGTCTGAGTGACGGGGTTGACCGACACCAGGTGCGGCATGCGGGTGTAGTTGTTGGCGGCGGCGGCCGTCTGGTTCAGCTCGCCGGAGATGCCGCCCTCGGCATAACCGGGGAAATAGAAGTGCAGGTCCACCGGCGTGCCGCCCTGCAGGTTGCCGAAGTTGACGCCCGGGCGGCCCCAGCCGCGCATGGCCATCAGCAGGATCATGGCCCGCGCCCACTGCATGCCGTTGGCACCCCGGCAGGCGCCGCCCAGGCCGCTGCCGCGCACACCTGGGGCGAGGTAGGTTTTTTTCTTCGCCCACAGTCGCGCCAGCGCCCGCACGTCGCGGGCGGGGATGCCGGTCTCGGCCTCCTGCCACTCGGGCGTCTTGGGGACGCCATCGCTCTCGCCAGTGACGTAGTCGCGCCACTCGTCGAAGCCGGTGGTGCGTGTGGCGACAAACTCCTTGTCGTACAGGCCCTCGGCGATCCAGACCTGCATGATGGCGATGGCCAGCGCGTTGTCGGTGCCGGGGCGAATCGGCATCCACTTGCCGCCCATCATCCCGGCGGTGGGGCAGTAGTGCGGGTTGATGTGCACGAACTGCATGCCCAGTTGCTTGCCCCAGAGCCGGCGCTGGCCGCCGTCCTGCCCGCCGTAGGTGCCGAACTGGGACTCCGGGTCGCTGGACCAGAAGATCATCAGCTCACACTCCTCCAGGCAGTCCTGCAGCGTGCCGTAGTTGGTCGGCGAGCCGAGGCGGAAGCTGTTGCCCAGGTGGTGCATCGCGCCCCAGTACCAGCCTTCCCAGCTGTCCGGGTTGAGCGCCACGCGGGTCACGCCGATGGCATTGCCGAAGCGCATCAGCGCGCTGAGGTAGTAGCCGACGTTGCCCCACTGGTGGTGGGAGGAGTGGTAGGTGGCGATGGCGCCCGGCCCGTGCTCGCGTTTCATGCCCAGGATCTCGCCGGCCACGATGTCCAGCGCCTCGTCCCAGGAGATGCGCTCATAGCCGCTGGTGCCGCGGTTCGCTTCGTTGCGCTGGCCGGGGGGCTGGCTGGGGTCGAAGTCCACCCGCTTCATCGGGTACAGCAGGCGCTGGTCCGAGTAGACGGTGGACTTCACCGCCAGCGCGTGCGGCGCGACGTTGGCCTTGCGCAGCGGCTTGAAGACCTGGCCGCGTGCGGGCATCACCCAGCTGGGGGCGTCCTCGGCGTCGTCGAACTCGATGGGCGTGACGCGCAGGATGCGCCCGTCCTTCACGTAGACGAACAGCGGGCCGCCGTTGGTCACCTGGGTGAAGCGGCGCGAGCCGTCGGGCATCGGCAGGCCGCGCTCCCATCCCACCGTGCGGATCAGGTTGAGCAGCTGCATGAACCAGGCGATGCCGTCTTCGTCGCCCTGCACCATGGCCTTGAAGTTCTTGGCCGCGTGCACGATCAGCGCCTGGTCCACCCGCGGGTCCAGGAAGCTCGCTGCGGTGTCCAGGTCGCGGAACACCAGGCTCAGGTCCGGACTGGCGTGGATGCCGCGCCCCGTTTCCAGCCGGCCGGCGCGGAAGGCGAACCAGCGGCCCTGGCTGCCATCCTGCAGGCGGATCTGCGCCACGCCGTCGTAGCCGGCCATGTGTTGCGCGAAGGCCGGGTAACGCCGGGCGAACAGGCGCATGACCTGCGAAAGGCCCCAGAGCCGGGTGGACAAGGAGAGGCTTGCAAGGGTCACAGACATCTCAATACAATTAAATCTCACTATTTGAGATTCTAGATCGGAGATTGACCATGAGCAAGCCGAACCATCGACCAGGACCGCCCCCCGGGTTTTCCATCAATCACATCGGTCTGCACGTGCGCGACCTGGCGGCGATGAAGGACTTCTACACCCGGGTGTTCGACTTCACCGTCACCGACGAGGGGCCGCTGCCCACCGAGGGCGGGCCGGTGAACATCGTCTTCCTCAGCCGCAGCCCGCAGACGCACCACCAGATTGCGCTGATCCAGGCCCGGCCCGAGAAGGTGGAGTTCAACGTCATCAACCAGATCTCCTTCCTGGCCGACAGCCTGGAGACACTGCTGGCCGCCTACCAGAAGCTGGTGGTGGACGAAGGCCGCGAGGCGCGCTCGCTCAGCCACGGCAATGCGCTGTCGTTCTACCTCCACGACCCGGAAGGAAACCGGCTGGAGCTGTTCTGGAACACGCCCTGGTACGTGGTGCAGCCGATGGTCGAGCTGATGGACTTCAAGCAAACGCCCGAGGCGCTGCTGACCCAGGCCGAAGCGCATGCCCGCACGCTGCCGGGCTTCAAGCCGCGAGAGGAATGGGTGCAGGAAATGGCACTGCGCATGGGCGTGCCGGCCTGAGCGGCACCCAACCGGAAGGCCTGGGGTCAGCCCCGGCCTTCCGGAGCGTTAATGCATGACGATGTGTATTATGTCAAATCAAGTTCCTGATGGAAGCACGCAACAGCATGGAAGAAGCCGGGAGCCGACAGAACATTGCTACAGGTGTCGGACAACCGAAAGCACAGCCGCTGGCGGAGCACCGGCGTCGACCACGAGCCAACCCCGCACATCGACAGCGCCGAACAGCACCCAGACCTGGCCGTCGCGTGCGGGGGCGGCGGTTGTCAGCCCTGAGATGGTTGCCCTTGTGCCGCTGGCTCCACCCGGCAGCAGTGCGGCGCTCGGCGCCTCCAGCCTTTCGGCCCCGGCGGCGCGCAGCTTCCGTGCAGCCTGTTGGCAAGCCGGATAACTCGCCGCTCCGCCTTGAAGCACCGTCGCGGGCAACGCTGGCGTTGCATAGCCATTGTCCGGAAGTTCAACCGCCCAGAGCGAGCGCCTGACGCCTGCCAGGTCGGCAGCGTCGGTGATTCCCTCGTGTCGCAGGAACTCGGCCCAGGCGCCGGTCGGCGTGTCGGCGAAATAGTTGGCCGGCCCCTCGCCTGCCGCATGCCAGCGCGCCTCAGGCTGTGCGGCCGTGAGCCACAGGAAGCCGAAGCGCGGATCGCAGTGCCGGAATCCAACCCGCCAGCTCATGCCGCGAGTGGCTGAGCCCCGGACAGCACCGAGGCCAGGGAGCGCACCCGTGAGGCAGCCTCATCGTCCGGCGACCAGGCGTTGCCGAGCACCTGCCGCGGACTCTTGCCTTGAAGCTGGCTGCGCGGACGCTCAAACCAGCGCCGGATACCGAAGTTGTTGTACGCGCCAGCCAGGTCGGCCACCACCATCGCGAGCCAGTGCAGCCGGGCCGCCACGTCGTCGGGGGTCGTGCGTTCACCACTCGCGTAGCGCCGCAGCGAGGTGGCACCGACCCCGAGCAGATCCAACAGCAGCTCGTCGCCAAACACCTCTCGCATGGAGGGCCACTCGGCGCTCGGCGTTGCCGAGGCTTCCAGCGCCTCGTTCAAGTGGCTCAGACCTTCTTCGAGGCGCCGCTGTGTTGCGGCGTCGATGGTCTGCGCCGGCTCGGCCACCAGCGGTGCCAACAGGATCCCGGCATTCGAACCGATACCGTGGCGCTGAAGCGCCGTGGCCAGTCGCTTGACAACGGCGGCATCCAGCCGCGTCACCGGCTTGCCTGCCAGCACGCCCATCGCCACGCTGCGCGTCACCAAGGCTGCGAGTGCGGCACCCAGAACAGCCCCCCAGGGCGGGAGAGAATCGGGAGTGAATCGGATCTCAATCATGGCCCAATGCTACTCCACGCCGCCGCCATCGATGCAACCTGCGCACGCCGACCGCCGTCACGGCAAAGCGACGGCGATGGGGTCGCGCCAGGGGTCGATCAAACATCGATCCAGGATCGATCAGACGTCGAAGCGGTCCAGGTTCATCACCTTCGTCCAGGCCGCGCAGAAGTCGCGCACGAACTTGGGGCCGTTGTCGTCCTGGGCGTAGACCTCGGCGATGGCGCGCAGTTGCGAGTTGGAGCCGAACACCAGATCGACGCGGGTCGCCGTCCACTTCACCGCGCCGCTGCGGCGGTCCCGGCCTTCGTAGAGGTTGTCGCCGGCAGGCGCCCAGGCGGTGGACATGTCGACCAGTTGGGTGAAGAAGTCGGGGGTCAGCTGCCCGGACCGATGGGTGAAGACGCCGTGGGGCGATGCGCCTGTGTTCGCGCCCAGGACCCGCAGACCGCCCACCAGCACCGTCATTTCCGGTGCGCTGAGGGTGAGCAGCTGGGCGCGGTCCAGCAGCATCTGCTCAGGAGCGACGCTGTAGGGCGCCTCGCGGTAATTGCGGAAGCCGTCGGCCTGCGGCTCCAGCACCGCGAAGGAATCGGCGTCGGTCTGTTCGGCGGTGGCGTCGGTGCGGCCCGGGGTGAACGGCATTTCCACCGTGTGGCCGGCGGCGCGGGCAGCCGCTTCGACCCCGGCATTGCCCGCCAGGACGATCAGATCGGCCAGCGAGACCTTGCGGCCTCCGGGTGCAGAGTCATTGAAGCCGCGCTGCACTTCACCCAGCACCGCCAACACCTTGGCGAGCTGCGCCGGCTGGTTGACCGCCCAGTCCTTCTGCGGCGCCAGGCGGATGCGTGCCCCATTGGCGCCGCCGCGACGGTCGCTGCCGCGGAAGGTGGAGGCCGAAGCCCAGGCGGTGGACACCAGCTCGGCGACGGTCAAGCCGCTGGCCAGCACCCTGCCCTTCAGGTCGGCGGCATCGGCGGCGCTGATCAGCGGGTGGTCCACCGGCGGCAGCGGGTCCTGCCAGATCAGGTCTTCGGCCGGCACCTCCGGGCCCAGGTAACGCAGCTTCGGGCCCATGTCCCGGTGGGTGAGCTTGAACCAGGCTCGGGCATAGGCATCGGCAAACTTTTCGGGGTGGGCGAGGAAATCGCGCGCGATGCGTTCGTAGGCGGGGTCAAAGCGCAGCGAGAGATCGGCCGTGGTCATCTGTGGCGGGTGCTTCTTCGACGGGTCGTGGGCGTCGGGAATCAGGTCCTCGGGCGCCACATCCTTGGCCTGCCACTGGATGGCGCCGGCCGGGCTCTTCACCTGCTCCCATTCGTATTTGAACAGCATGGTGAGGTAGCCCATGTCCCAGCGGGTGGGGTTGGGTTTCCACGCGCCTTCAAAGCCGCTGGTGGTGGTGTCGCCGGCCACACCGCTGCCATGTTGGTTGATCCAGCCGAAACCCATCGCCTCGATGGGCGCGGCCTCGGGCTCCGGGCCGACCAGGGCCGGGTCACCGGCGCCGTGCATCTTGCCGAAGGTGTGGCCTCCGGCGACCAGGGCGACGGTTTCCACGTCGTTCATCGCCATGCGGGCAAAGGTTTCGCGCACGTCGCGGCCACTGGCCACCGGATCCGGGTGGCCATCCGGTCCCTGCGGGTTCACGTAGATCAGCCCCATTTGCACCGCCGCCAGCGGGCTCTCCAGCTGCCGGGCACCCTGCGGATCGCTGTAGCGGCTGTGCGGCTTGTCGCTGGTGGCCAGCCACTCCTGCTCGGCACCCCAGTAGACGTCCTCCTCCGGCGCCCAGATGTCTTCCCGACCGCCACCGAAGCCAAAGGTCCTGAAGCCCATGCTCTCCATCGCGACGTTGCCGGCCAGGATGTACAGGTCGGCCAAGGAGATGGCGTTGCCGTACTTGCGCTTGATCGGCCAGAGCAGGCGGCGGGCCTTGTCGAGGTTGCCGTTGTCGGGCCAGCTGTTGAGCGGCGCAAAGCGCTGGTTGCCGGTGCTGGCGCCGCCTCGGCCATCCGCCGTGCGGTAGGTGCCGGCCGCATGCCAGGCCATGCGGATGAACAGGCCGCCGTAGTGGCCCCAGTCGGCCGGCCACCAGTCCTGGGAGTCGGTCATCAACGCCGTGAGATCGGCCTTCAGGGCGGCGTAGTCCAGTGTGCCGAAGGCCTGGGCGTAGTCGAAGTCCGCGTCCATCGGGTTGGACGCTGGCGCGTGCTGGTGCAGGATGGCCAGGTTGAGCTGGTTGGGCCACCAGTCGGCGTTGGAACGCGTTCCGTGCGTGCTGCGCGCACCGGCGCTGACGGAACGCTGGGCAGCATGGAACGGGCACTGAGAGGGTTGGCTCATCGTCTTCTCCTTCGTTGCGGTGGGGCGATGGACTTAGTCTCCCGCAATCACGCATCTGCATCCAATCGTCATCCGCTATGCTCAAGATTGATGCGCTGCATCGGCCAGGAAGCCGCTCTGCGGGTGAGAAAATCTTGCCCATGAACCCATTGCTCCAGCGCCTGCAGCCCTACCCTTTTGAACGGCTGCGGGGCCTTTTCCAGGGCGTGACGCCCAACCTCGACCTGCGCCCGATCAGCCTGGGCATCGGCGAGCCCAAGCACCCCACCCCACCCTTCCTGAAGGAACGGCTGACCGGCTCCCTGGACGGCCTGGCCGGTTACCCGGCCACCGGCGGCGAGGCAGCGATGCGCCGCGCCTGCGCCGGCTGGCTGCAGCGCCGCTACGGCGTGGAGGTGGATCCGGCCACGCAGGTGCTGCCCTGCAACGGCACGCGCGAGGCGCTGTTCTCCCTGGCGCAGACGGTGCTGGACCCGACTCGGCACGTTGACGCCGGCGGGCCGGTGGTGGTCTGCCCGAACCCGTTCTATCAGATCTACGAAGGCGCAGCCTACCTGGGCGGCGCCACGCCGGTGTTCGCCAACAGCGACCCGGCGCGCAACTTTGCGGCCGATTGGTCGCAGATCGACGAGGCCACCTGGGCGCGCTGCCAGCTGCTCTACGTCTGCTCCCCGGGCAACCCCACCGGTGCGGTGGTGCCGCTGGAGGAATGGGCGCGGCTGTTCGAGCTGAGCGACCGCTACGGTTTTGTGATCGCCTCGGACGAGTGCTACTCCGAGATCTACTTCCGCGACGAGCCGCCACTGGGCGGCCTGGAAGCGGCGCAGAAGCTGGGTCGGAAGGATTTTGAACGGCTGGTGCTGCTGACCAGCCTGTCCAAGCGGTCGAACGTGCCGGGCCTGCGCTCCGGTTTTGTGGCCGGCGACGCCCACATCCTGAAGAACTTCCTGCTCTACCGCACCTACCACGGCAGTGCGATGCCCCTGCCGGTGCAGCAGGCCAGCATTGCCGCATGGGACGATGAGGCCCATGTGGTGGACAACCGCGATCTTTACCGCCGCAAGTTTGCCCAGGTGACGCCGGTGCTGTCCGAGGTGATGGACGTGCGCCTGCCCGACGCCGGTTTCTACCTCTGGGCCCGGGTTCCGGACGACGTCTGCGGCGGCAGTGACACCGGTTTCGCCCGGGAACTGCTGGCTCAATACAATGTCACGGTTTTGCCGGGCAGTTACCTGGCCCGCGAAGCCCATGGAAGCAACCCCGGGGCCGGGCGGGTACGCATGGCCTTGGTGGCCGGTGTCGAGGAATGCCTCGAGGCGGCCCAGCGCATCGCCAGCTTCATCCGCCAGTCCCGCGGCGGCTGAACGTTCCATTGCTTTCCAACTCCAGACCTCGACTCCTCTCCATGTCCAGCCAACTCCAGCAAGTCATCGAAGCCGCGTGGGACAACCGCGCCAACCTGTCCGTCAGCGTCGCTCCGGCAGAGGTGCGTGACGCCGTTGCCCATGTGATCGGTGAACTCGATGCCGGGCGCATCCGTGTGGCCGACCGCCTGGGCGTGGGCCAGTGGCAGGTGAACCAGTGGGTCAAGAAGGCCGTGCTGTTGAGCTTCCGGCTGAACGACAACGTGGTCCAAGGCGGTGGTGACCTCACCTTCTTCGACAAGGTGCCCACCAAGTACGCCGGCCTGAGCGATGCCGAGCTGCGCGCCACCGGCGTGCGTGTGGTGCCGCCTGCCGTGGCACGCCGCGGCAGCTTCGTGGCCGCAGGTGCGATCCTGATGCCCTCCTACGTCAACATCGGCGCATACGTGGACTCGGGCACGATGGTCGACACCTGGGCCACCGTCGGCTCCTGTGCGCAGATCGGCAAGAACGTGCACCTCTCCGGCGGCGTGGGCATCGGCGGCGTGCTGGAGCCGCTGCAGGCCAACCCGACCGTGATTGAGGACAACTGCTTCATCGGCGCGCGCTCGGAGGTGGTCGAAGGCATGATCGTCGAAGAGAACTCGGTGCTGGGCATGGGCGTGTACGTCGGCCAGAGCACCCCCATTTTCGACCGTGCCACCGGCGAGATTTCCTATGGCCGCATCCCCAGCGGCTCGGTGGTGGTCAGCGGCAACCTGCCCAAAAAGGCCGCCAACGGTGCCGACTACAGCATGTACGCGGCCATCATCGTCAAGCGCGTGGACGCCCAGACCCGCTCCAAGACCAGCATCAACGACCTGCTGCGCGATTGATCGGCCGAGCCGCTCAGGCACCGGTGGCCTGCCACCCGTGCCCGGGCCTGCTTCAGTGCCTGTGACACCAGAACCACACCACGAGGGGAACCCCGCATGACTGCCGGCACGAAGAACATGGAGCGCATCCTGCGCCTGATGGCGGAGAAGCGCGCTTCGGACGTCTTCCTGTCGGCCAACATGCCGGTGCTGATCAAGATCCACGGGCAGATCCTGCAGCTCACGCAGGAACAGCTCGGCCCCACCCAGCCGCGCCAGCTGCTGGCGGAGATGGTGTCGGCCACCCAGCTGGAAGAGCTGGAGGAAACCGGCGAGCTGAACCTGGGCATCCAGCTGCAGGGCGTGGGCACCTTTCGCCTCTCGGCCTTCAAGCAGCGCGGTACGGTGGCAGCGGTGTTCCGCTGCATCCCCACCGACATCCCGGCGCTGGACACCCTGCACCTGCCCGAGGCGCTGAGCTCGCTGTCGATGGCCAAACGCGGCCTGGTGCTGATGGTGGGCGCCACCGGCACCGGCAAGAGCACCACGCTGGCTTCGATGATCCAGCACCGCAACCGCTCGATGGCCGGGCACATCCTGACCATCGAAGACCCGATCGAGTTCCTCTTTCCCAACCTGAAGTCGGTGGTCAACCAGCGCGAGGTGGGCCGCGACGTGCAGTCCCTTCAGATCGGCCTGAAGAACGCCATGCGCCAGGCGCCGGACTGCCTGTTCATCGGCGAGATCCGCGACCGCGAGACCATAAGTGCAGCGCTGTCCTACGCGCTGTCCGGGCACCTGGTGCTGTCGACCATGCACGCCAACAACAGCCACCACGCACTCAACCGCATCCTGTCGTTCTACACGCCGGAGGCCCGCCCGGCCCTGCTCACCGACCTGTCCTCCGGCCTCAAGGCGGTGGTGTCTCAGCGGCTGCTGCGTTCCACCCGCGGCGGCCGGGTACCGGCCGCGGAGGTGCTGCTCAACACCCAGCTGGTGTCCGAGCTGATCGACCAGGGCAACTTCAGCGGCGTCAAGGATGCGATGGAACGCTCCATCGCCGAAGGCTCGCAGACCTTCGAGCAGGACATCGCCCGCCTGATCACCGAAGGCATCGTCACCCGTGACGAGGGCCTGTCCCACGCCGACTCGCCCACCAACCTGCTCTGGCGCCTGCAGAACGACCTGGTGCAGAGCAAACGCCTGAGCGAATCAGAGCAGGAGGCCGCCCCCGGCCCCTCCTTCACCGAAATCACGCTGGACGTGCACACCCCTGCGGAAACCAAGGGCCGCCAGCGCGCCACGCTGACCCGCATCGTTCCCGGCAAACCGCACGGCTGACCGGCCGCGGCTCCCCACCCTTTGCGCATGGACCACCCCACCCTCCGCCTGCTGGAAGAACTGATCTCCCGGCGCTCCCTGACTCCGGACGATGCCGGCTGCCAGGCCCTGATCGCCGAGCGGCTCGCCACACAGGGTTTCGACTGCCACCCCCTGCCCTTCGGCCCGGCCGACGGCGTCGTCTGCAACCTCTGGGCGGTGCGCAGCGGCGGGCGTGAAGGCCCGACCCTGGTGCTGGCCGGGCACACCGACGTGGTGCCCACCGGCCCGCTGGAGCAGTGGAGCTCCGACCCCTTCGTGCCCACCCACGCCGACGGCCAGCTCTACGGCCGCGGCGCCGCGGACATGAAGTGTTCGCTCGCGGCCATGGTGGTGGCGGTGGAGGAGTTCGTCGCGGCCCATCCGGACCACGCCGGGCGCATCGCCTTCCTGCTCACCAGCGACGAGGAAGGTCCCTCGGTGGACGGCACCGTCAAGGTCTGCGACTGGCTGGCCGCGCGCGGTGAGCGGCTGGACGCCTGCATCGTCGGCGAGCCCACCTCGGTCGAGCGCCTGGGCGACATGGTCAAGAACGGCCGGCGCGGCTCGCTCTCCGGCCGGCTCACCGTCCAGGGCATCCAGGGCCACATCGCCTACCCCGACCTGGCGCGCAACCCCATCCACCAGGCCCTGCCGGCGCTGGCCGAACTGGCCGCGCTGCGCTGGGACGAGGGCAATGACCACTTCCCGCCCACGAGCTGGCAGGTCTCCAACGCCCACGCCGGCACCGGCGCCACCAACGTGATTCCCGGCAGCTTCGTGCTGGACTTCAACTTCCGCTTCAGCACCGAATCCACCCCGGAGGGTCTGCAGGCCCGCCTGGAAGAGGTGCTGCGGCGCCACGGCCTGGAGTTCAACATCCGCTGGACCCTGGGTGGCCAGCCCTTCCTCACCCGACCGGGCCGACTGCTGGGTGCGCTGTCCGGCGCCATCCGCGAGGTCACCGGCCTGGAGACCGAGCTGTCCACCACCGGCGGCACCTCGGACGGGCGCTTCATCGCCCGCATCTGCCCGGAGGTGGTGGAGTTCGGCCCCATCAACGCCAGCATCCACAAGATCGACGAGCACACTGCGGTGGCCGACCTGGGGCCGCTCAAGAAGATCTACCGCCGCACCCTGGAAGGGCTGCTGGCATGACCGACATTGACCTGTCGGAGCCCGCCGACGCCCATCCCCCTCCTCCCATCCCTCCTGTTGCCAGCCCCCCTCCTCCCGGCTCAGTCCCGGCAGGCAGCACCGTGCTCAGCCTGGTCGAAGCCATGGCCGGCCGCCTGCAGGAGGCCGGCGTCGCCTTTGGCCACGGCACCACCAACGCCCACGACGAGGCCGCCTGGCTCACGCTGTGGAAACTCGGCCTGCCGGTGGACGCCCTGGACGAGGTGGCTGCCTCCCCGGTCAGCGCCGAACGTGCCCGCCTGGTGGAGGCTGTGATCGAAGAACGCATCTCCACCCGCCAGCCCGCCGCCTACATCACCCGCGAGGCCTGGCTGCAGGGCGTGCCCTTCTACGTGGACGAACGCTGCATCGTGCCGCGCTCCTTCATCGCCGAGCTGCTTGGCGACCCGGCGCTGGGCATGCAGCTGGACGCCTGGCTGGGCGCCGACACCCACCACGTCCTGGACCTGTGCACCGGCAACGGCAGCCTGGCCGTGCTGGCCGCGATGGCCTACCCGGAAGTGGATGTGGACGCCGCCGACATCTCCCCGGACGCGCTGGACGTGGCCCGCATCAACGTGCAACGCCACGGCCTGGGTGAACGCATCCGCCTCATCGCCAGCGACGGCCTGACGGCTCTGCCCCACCGCTACGACCTCATCCTCTGCAACCCGCCCTACGTCAACGCCAAGTCCATGGCGACGCTGCCGCAGGAGTACCGCGCCGAACCGGAGATCGCCCTGGCCGGCGGTGCCGACGGCATGGACTTCGTGCGCCGCCTGTTGAAGGACGCCCCCAACCACCTCACCCCGGGTGGCGTGCTGCTGCTGGAGATCGGCAACGAACGCGAGTTCTTCGAAGCCGCCTTCCCCCGCCTGGAAGCGGTCTGGATGGAAGTCAGCGCCGGGGCGGATCAGGTGCTGTTGGTGACGCGCGAGGCGTTGGGGCGCTGAGCTTCAACCCGGCCGCAGGGCGGGCCCCCACGAGAGGCCCAGCGGGCGATCGGCACGCGCTTCGCCCAGGCTGACACCCCAGCGGCTACACGTGCTCGACCTGCCCCACTGTGGCGCCAACGGCACGTTGCGTCCGGCTTGACCTGTCCGGTCGCTGACACCCCGAAGATTGCGACAAAATGACGGTTTTGTTGCACGACTGCGCGCTGCGTGCGATCAGCGAATCCGCAAAAGAGGACACCTCACCCATGAAGTCTCTGAAGACCTTTGCCCGAGGACTGCTGGCTGCAGCGGCCTTGTGTGCCCTGGCCACCGGCGCGCAGGCGCGTTCCGTCGAAGACATCAAGAAGGACGGCAAGATCAACATCGCCACCGAGGGTCAGTTCGCCCCGTTCAACTACTTCCAGGGCGCCAGGCTCAGCGGCTTCGAGATCGAGGTGGCCGAGGCGATGGCCGCCAAGATGGGGGTGAAGGTGGAATGGAAGGCGCTGGGCTTCGACGCCCTGCTCACCGGCCTGCGGCAGGACCGCTGGGACATGGTGATCGCCTCGCACGGCATCACCGAGGAGCGCGCCAAGGCGGTGACCTTCACCGACCCGCACTACTGCTCCGGCGGCGTGATCATCGCCAAGGACGCCGCGGTGCGCACCGCCAAGGACCTGGCCGGCAAGTCGATTGCCGTGCAGACCGGCACCAGCTACCTGGAGAACGTCAAGAAGGTGGCCGCGGTCAAGGAGATCAAGAACTTCCCGCAGGACACCGACGCCCGCGCGGCGCTGGTCAGCGGCCGGGTGGATGCCTGGGTCACCGACAAGTTCGTGGCGCTGAACTCCCTCAAGGCCAACCCGGACGCCGGCATGAAGATGGGTGACTTCCTCTTCGTGGAGCGCATCGCCTCGGCCGTGGCCAAGGGCAACACCGGCCTGGCCGCCGAGATCAACAAGGCGCTGGCGGCCATCCAGGCCGATGGCAGCTACGCGGCGATCTCGAAGAAGTGGTTCAACGAGGACATCCGCTGCAAGTGATGTGAGGCCGCACCGGCCCGCGCTCCGGGCCCGCGCTCCGGGCCCGGGTGATGGGCCCGGGTGATGGGCCCGGGTGATGGGCTCTTCCGCTGCGGCGGCTGCGGTCGCTGTGCCCTTTTCTTTGTTGTAGGGGCGAGTTCCTTGCTGGATTCCCTGGCTTCCCGTTTCCTGTCGATCTGGCCGGCCCACTGGTCCCGCCAGCGCAAGAGCAGCGCCACGATGCTGGCTTCTGCGCTGCTGATGATCGCCATCCTCTGGCTGATCACCATTCCGCTCGCCTGGGCGCCGGAGCCCATCGGCAACAACGCCGAGCTGTTTGCCCAGGGCACCCGGGTGACGGTGATGCTGACCCTGGTGTCCGGCCTGGCCGGCGTGGTACTGGGGCTGCTGGCCGCGCTGGGCAAGACCTCGCGGCTGCCGCCGCTGCGCTGGATCGCCAGCTTCTACATCTGGGTGATGCGGGGCACGCCGCTGCTGGTGCAGGTCCTGGCGGTGTACTTTGCGCTGCCGGAGCTGCACCCGGTCCTGCGGCTGGAGGAGTTCACCGCCGCCTGCGTTGCGCTGGCGCTCAACGTCGGGGCCTACAACGCCGAGGCCATCCGCTCCGGCCTGCAGGCGGTGCCCAAGGGGCAGATCGAGGCGGCCAAGGCGCTGGGGCTGTCGAAGTGGCACACCTTCATCGACATCACCTTTCCACAGGCCTTCAAGATCGCCCTGCCGCCGCTGGTCAACAACGTGGTGGCGCTGCTGAAGGACTCCTCCCTGGCCTTCACCATCGGGGTGGTGGAGCTCACCAACGCCGGCTCGCAGGTCAAGAGCACCTCCTTCCAGGCGGTGCCGGTGTTCATCGCCACCGCCGTCATCTACCTGGTGTTGACCACGGTGATGACGCAGTTCTCCGATGCGGTGGAGCGCCGCTTCGACATCGAAGGGAAGTTATGAACCCCCCCCGTAGCGCCTGCGGCGCTCCCCCCCAGGGGGGCGCCCCCGGCGGACCGGCGCAGCCGGATCCGCGGCGGCTGCTGGCTGCCATGCCTTCGTTGGGGCTGCCGTTGGAGCGTCTGTCTGAGCGGTTTGTGGCATGACGAGTCCCTTCATTTCCGTCGAGGGGGTCAACAAGCACTTCGGCAGCCACCATGTGCTCAAGGACGTCAGCACGCAGTTCCAGGCGGGCGAGGTCACCGTGATCCTGGGTGCCTCCGGCTCGGGCAAGAGCACGCTGCTGCGCATGCTCAACCGGCTGGAGACGCACGACAACGGGCGCATCGTGGTCGATGGCATCGAGGTCAATGACGACGCCCGCCAGCTGGAGCGACTGCGTGCCGAGGTGGGCATGGTGTTCCAGCAGTTCAACCTCTTTCCGCACCTGACCGTGCTGGAGAACGTGGCGCTGGCGCCGCGCCGGGTGCGCGGGCTCAGCCGTGCCGCGGCCGAGGCCCGCGCCAAAGAACTGATCGAGCGGGTGGGCCTCGCTGCCCATGCGCACAAGCACCCCTTCCAGCTCTCGGGCGGGCAGCAGCAGCGCGTGGCCATCGCCCGCAGCCTGGCGATGCAGCCCAAGGTGATGCTGTTCGACGAGCCCACCTCCGCCCTCGACCCGGAGATGGTCAAGGAGGTGCTCGACGTGATGAAGGAACTGGCCCGCAGCGGCATGACCATGCTGGTGGTGACCCATGAGATGGGTTTTGCCCGCGAGGTGGCCGACCGGGTGCTCTTCATCGACCAGGGGCGCATCGCTGCCGATGCGCCGCCCGACGTCTTTTTTGCCGCCCAGAACAACGAGCGCATCCGCGCCTTCCTGGGCCTCATCGTTCATTGAACAGACCTGCGTTCCTGCGACGGTTTCCCCAAGGAGAACAAGCCATGACCTTCCGTCCCACCCTGACCGCGCTGGCCGCTGCCGCGCTGGTTTCCGCCCTGACGCCCGCACTGGCGCAGACCCAGGCGAACGCCGCCTCCGGCGTCGATGAGCTGCGCGAGGAAGTCCGCAAGCTGCGCAGCGAAGTCGAGACACTGAAGAAGGAGAAGTCCGCTGCGGGTGTGGGCGACCGGGTGGACCAGCTGGAGCTGAAGTCCAAGGACTCGGTGGTGGCCGGCGACATCCCGGGCAGCTTCCGACTGCCGGGCTCCGAAACCTCGGTCAGGTTCTATGGCCATGCCGAGGCCCACTGGATCCAGGACCTGGGCAAACCCGGCCAGAGCGACTACTTCACCGACCTGATGACCCAGCCGCTGGCCAGCGACGCCAGCGTCAGGAAGGGCCGCAGCAAGCTGACCGCCAGCACCTCGCGTTTCGGCTTCGAGAGCGCCACCCCCACCGGCGTGGGTGCCTTCACCACCAAGGTGGAAGCCGACTTCTACAGCTACGGCGACAGCACCCGCAACCGCCTGCGCCTGCGCCACGCCTACGGCGAGTACGCCGGCTGGCTGGTGGGCCAGACCTGGTCCACCTTCATGGACCTGGACGACCTGCCGGAGACGGTGGACTTCAACGGCCCGATCGGCTCGCCCTTCTCCCGCCGCAGCATGCTGCGCTACACCTTTGCGGACGTGAAGGGCGGCTACAAGCTCGCCGCCGCGCTGGAGGACCCGGAGAACGGCGCCCGCGTGCCCAACCTGGTGCTGCGCGCGGACAAGAGCTTCGACTGGGGCGCGCTGAACCTGCGCCTGCTCAGCCACGAGAAGCGCGACGGTGACGAGGCCAGGCGCGGCTACGGCGTGGGCGTGGGCGGCAGCTTCAAGGTCAACGAAAGCAACCTGCTGATGGCGCAGTTCGCCCGTGTCAACGGCGACTACGACATGATGTACGGTTCCACCGGCTTCATGGTCAACGGCGCCGGCCAGATCCTCTTCGACAAGAACGACGGCCTGGTGCTGGGCTGGGCGCATGTCTACAGCCCGGCACTGCGCGCAAACCTGGCGGTGGGGCTGAACCGCTCCCGGGCCGACGCCGCCTACGTGGCCGAGAGCCAGGCCTACGGCTGGGAACAGTCCAAGCGCCTGACGCAGGTGCATGTGGGTGCCATCTACTCACCGATCAAGAACGTCGAGCTCGGCGCCGAGTACATCCACGGCCTGCGCAAGACCTTTGTGGGTGAGGAGGGCAAGCTCTCCCGCTTCGACCTGATGGGCCGCTACATGTTCTGACCGCCGCGCACTGCGTGGCATGACGCCGCAGACCGGGGCACCGGCTGCGGCGTTGTCGTTGGTGTGTTGTGGATGGCGCGATGGCGTGCGACCAAATGCCTGCGCCCGAATGCCTGCGCCCGATGGCCTGCCTCAGCGCGCCGCGGCAGCCACCCGCTCACGCCACATCGGCAGCAGCTGCACCAGCAGGATGCAGGCCAGGATCAGCGCACAGCCGCTCCAGCCCAGGGCGCTGAGCCGGTCGCCCATCAGCGCATAGCCGAACAGGGCCGCAAACACGGTTTCCGACGACAGGATGATGGCTGCGTCCGCCGCGGCGGTGTTGCGCTGGCCGATCACCTGCGCGGTGAAGCCGATGCCCACCGAGACGATGCCGGTGTAGGCGATGTCCCGCGCCGCCGCGCCCAACGCCGCGGCCGACACCGACTCGGACGCCACGGCCCAGGCCAGCGACACCAGCCCGCAGACCAGGAACTGCCCGCAGGCCAGCAGGAAGGGCGCGGCCATGCGGTCGGCCACCCGGCCGACGTACAGCACATGCACCGCCCAGGGCAGCGCGGAGGCGATCACCCACAGGTCACCGGTCTGCTGCTGCACCTGCCCCGCGCCGGACAGCATCCAGGTGCCCACCAGGCAACCCACCGACGCCGGCCAGACCGAGGCATGCGGGCGCCGCCCCAGCCACCACCAGGCCAGCAGTGGCACCAGCGGCACGTACAGCGCCGTCAGGAAGCCGGCGTTGGTCACCGTGGTGCCGATGATGCCGATCTGCTGCATCACCGCCCCCAGCCACAGCAGCCCGCCCAGGCCGGCGATCTGCAGCGCATCGCCCCGGCCCGGCCGCAGCTGCCGCGCCCCCAGGAAGCGCCACTCGCGCAGCGCCCACGGCAGCACCACCGCTGCGCCGATCAGGAAGCGCAGCCCGGTAAAGGTCATCGGCCCGACATGCGCCATCGCCGTGCTCTGCGCCACGAAGGCGGAACCCCAGATCAACGCCACCACCAACAGCAGCAGGTTGGCCTGGACGCGCGTCATGCCCTGGGTCATGCCGAGCCGCCAGGCCGTTGCGCGGGCCGGCTGCGGTAGAACTGCATCGGCACGCCGGCGGCCAGGCGCTCGGCCTCCTCGCGCCGGCTCTGGTTCAGCACGGACTTCTTCATCCGGCCGACCACGTGCATCTCGCAGGGCTTGCAGTCAAAGCGCAGGGTGAGCTTCTCGCTGCCATTGACCAGCGTCAGCGGCTCGGCCTTCACGGTGCCCTGCACGCCGGTTACCCCCTTGGCCTGCTTGGGGCACAGGCTCAGCGAGTAGCGCACGCAGTGTTTGGTGATCATCAGGCTCACCTCACCCAGGGCTTCGTGGCTCTCGTAGGCGGCCTCGATCACCCTCACGCCATGCCGGGCGTAAAAGTCCCGGGCCTTCTGGTTGTAGACGTTGGCCAGGTAGCTCAGGCTGTCCTCCGGGTAGGCCAGCGGCGGCTCCACCGGCCGGGCACGCGGCGGCCGCTCGTGCGCGGCCAGGCGGGCGGCGTCCAGCGCCTCGATGGTGGCGCGGCGCAGCCCGTTGAGCGTGCTGGCCGGCACAAACCAGGGCTGGGCGGTGGCCAGCGACAGGCCCTCCAGCGCGTAGACCGAGCTGCCCAGCTTGCCGAGCTGCTCGCGCAGCGTGGCCTCGGCGCGGGCGGCGTCCTTCGGCGCCTGCCTCGTGGTGGGCTGGGCGACCGTGACCTCCACCCCGGCCTCGTCGGTGGCCGTCAGCGCCAGCCCGTCGGGGGTGTCGGCCAGGCGCAGCCACAGGCCCACGCGGCGATCGGCGCTCTTCTTCTCCAGCAGCCGGTCCCAGGCCATGTCGCGGTTGCGGCTGAGGCGGGTGTCGCGGCGCAGGTCCTTGTAGCTGGCGATGGGCTCCTTGGGCACCACCTGCCACAGGCGCTGGCCGGCATCGGTGCAGCGCGCGGTGTTGATCGGCAGGCCCACCAGCTCCTTCTGCAGGTCCAGGTAGGTCAGCGCGTCGTTGTTGTTCAGGTCCCCCACCCCCTCGTCCAGCTGCACCTCGACATGGTCCTGCGCCACCTTGGTGACCCAGCCCAGCGGCAGGCCGGCGTGTTTGGGGGTGTCGAAGGCGCCGATGTCGTCCAGCCGGCCGTTGACGAAGTAGTCCGTGATGCCGCGGTTGAAGTTGCGGTCCGGGTCGGGTGTGAAGCCGTAGCTGCAGCGGCCGGCCGAGCCACGGGCCAGCTCAGGCCGGGCGTCCAGCAGCTCGTCCAGCAGCAGCCGGTAGTGGGCAGTGAGGTTCTTCACATAGCCCATGTCCTTGTAGCGGCCCTCGATCTTGAAGCTGCGGATGCCCGCATCCACCAGCGCGGCCAGGTTGGCGCTCTGGTTGTTGTCCTTCAGCGAGAGCACATGCTGCTCATGCGCCACGATGCGCCCCTGGCCATCGGTGACGGTGTAGGGCAGGCGGCAGGCCTGGGAGCAATCCCCCCGGTTGGCGCTGCGGCCGGTGTGCGCGTGGCTGATGAAGCACTGGCCGGAATAGGCCACACACAGCGCCCCGTGCACGAAGAACTCCAGCGTCGCCTCCTGCACCTGGGCGGCGATGGCGCGGATCTCCGGCAGCGCCAGCTCCCGCGCCAGCACCATCTGGCTGAAGCCCACATCCTGCAGGAATCGCGCCTTCTCGGGCGTACGGATGTCGGTTTGCGTGCTGGCGTGCAGCTGCAGGGGCGGCAGGTCCAGCTCCAGCAGGCCCATGTCCTGCACGATCAGCGCGTCCACCCCGGCGTCGTACAGCTGCCAAACCAGCCGGCGCGCAGGCTCCAGCTCGTCGTCGCGCAGGATGGTGTTCAGCGTGACGAAGATGCGGCTGTGAAAGCGCTGCGCATGCGCCACCAGCCGGGCGATGTCGGCCACCGAGTTGCCCGCGTTGTGCCGCGCCCCAAAGTCCGGCCCACCGATGTAGACCGCATCCGCGCCGTGGTTCACCGCCTCGATGCCGATGTCGGCGTTGCGGGCAGGGGAAAGCAGTTCAAGTTCGTGGCGGGACATGGCAGCAGGCATCCTGGCATCCTGAAGAAAGCGGATTCGTCGCCTTCACGCTGGTCGAACTGGCCTTCGAAGATTCGCCAAAAACAAACGACCCCGAAGGGCCGTGTGCTGAACAAACTGGGTGGGGTGGCTGAAGGGACTCGAACCCTCGACGACCAGAATCACAATCTGGGACTCTACCAACTGAGCTACAGCCACCGCAAGAGAGTGAGATTATAGAGCGCTTTTCGCACCAGAAGCAAGCCTTTAGGGTTTTTGGCGAAGTCTTGCTCCTGCTGCCCCAAGAACCTTCAACGGGACGCCGCGCCCTCCACGCCGGTCGCTGCGGCAGCCGGCTTGGCGGTCATTTGCGCTTTGTAGCGCTGACGCAGGGCCTTCAGGTACGCATCGGTTTCTGCCCGACTCCAGAGTTGGGCGTACTGGCTGCGGGATTGTTGTGGATCCCCCAAGGCAGCGGGGTCGGCATCGGCCACCTTCAACAGCTTGACCACGGCATAACCCTCGGCGCCGAGATCCACGCCCAGCCAACCGGGCAAGGACGACGTGGGGGCACGCAGCACCGCATCGGCGATGGCGGGGGGCAGCGCGGCCTGCTTGGCACGCGAGTGCAACACCGGTGCGGCCAGCCCGCTGGCCTGTTCAGGCTTGGCCCGCCAGTCCTTCAGCCGGGCTTCGCCCTCGGCTTTGGCCGCTGCTGCCGCCTTCTGGAACTGCACGGCGATGCGGGCCTGATCCTTGACTTCCTCCAGCGTCTTCTTGCGGGCCGACACGTGCTTCAGCACATGCGCGGCGAAGAGCTGATTGGCCGCCGTCTCAACCACTTCGGTATTGCGTTTGCCCGCCAGGTTCTGGGCTCGGAAAACCGCCTCCAGCACCTTTGGGTTGCCCAGCAAGGCATCGGCCGCACCTGCCCCCGCGCGAGTCAGGTTGTCCTGGCGACGCAGCTCCAGCTTGAGCCGTGTGGCAACGGGCTGAAGGCTGTCTTCCTGCTCCACCAGATTGGTGAACTGCTCGGCGGCATCGGCGAAGCGGCGCTGGGCCAGTTGCTTCTTGACCTCCGCTTCGATTTCGCTGCGCACGCTGTCGAAGCTGCGTTTGCCGCCCCCGCGCACATCGGTCAGCTCCACGATGTGGAAGCCGAATTCGGACTCCACCGCTGTGGCGGCCAGTTCGCCCTTCTTCAGGCCGAAGACGGCGTCCTCGAGCGCCTTGGACACCATGCCTCCGCGGGAGCTCCAGTCCAGATCACCGCCCTTGGCGCCGGAGTCCGGATCGTCGGAGCTCTTGCGGGCCAGGTCCACAAATCGATCACGGCCCTTGGACAGCTCTGCCAGCAACGATTCAGCCTTGGCCTTTGCCTGCGCCTTGTCGGCACCTCCGCCGGTCTTCACCAGGATGTGGCGCGCGCGCCGCTCTTCCGGCTGTCCGTACCGGGCCGCGTTTTCGTCGTAGTACTTGCGCAGTTCCTCGTCGGAGACGCTGACGCTGGCACTGACCGCCGCCAGATCGAGCAGCAGGTACTCCACCGCCACCGACTCGGCCGCCATGAACTGGGATGCGTGCGCAGCATCGGCGTAGTAGGCCTGAATCTCCGCATCGCTGACCTGAACCTGGGTCATCTGGTCCTTGGCGGAAAACAGTGCGACCTGGACTTCGCGTTGCTGGAAAAAGGCATTCAGCGCCGCCGTGGCCGCCGCCGAGGTGGCCAGGGTCGAGCCCCCCACCCCCTGCAGCACCTGGCGCATGGCCAGCTCCTGTCGAACCTGCGCGTCCAGCATGCCCTCATTCAGACCCCGAGCGGCCAGCAGCCCTTCGCGGGTGGCCTTGTCGGCCTGGATCAACCAGGTGTAGTTGGGGTCGGTCTGGTAGAAGCGAGCCAGTTGTGCGTCGGTCGGCGACAGGTGCTGATCGTGGGCCGCGGCAAAGAGCACACGGTCCTGCACCAGGCCTTCCAGCGTGCGCTGCTTGAATTCGGGAGCGTCGAACAGCTTGGGGTCGGCGCCCGGCATGCGCTGCTGCAGCTGTTGGATCTGATTGCGGTGGGCGTTGTCCCATTCAACCTGCGTGATGTCGCGGCCGTCCACCCGGGCCACGCTGGTGTTGCCTTCGGCAAAGCTCTGGTAGCCCTGGATGCCGAACACCACGAAGGACGGGAAGATCAGCAGCACCAGCACGAACTGGAGCACGCGGCTGTGGCGACGGACAGAGTCGAACATCGAAGCTTCCTGGTAGCACTGGTCAAGGGCCTGTTTGCCGTTGCCAGACACAACAAAGGCGAACCTGCGTTCGCCTTGCTGTTGGAGTAGCCGCCGCGTCTTCGGATCTGTCGTGGATGGTGGGTGCTGAGGGGCTCGAACCCCCGACCTACGCCTTGTAAGGGCGCCGCTCTACCAACTGAGCTAAGCACCCGACAGATCTGTTTCCCGACGCCTCGGCCTCTCGGATCAGTTGAGGGCGTCGCGCAGGGCCTGACCTGCGCGGAACTTGGGCACCCGTGCCGCCTTGATGGCAATCTCTGCACCGGTGCGCGGGTTGCGACCGCTGCGTGCGGCCCGCCTGCCGACGGCAAACGTGCCAAATCCCACCAACGTGACGCTGTCGCCCTTCTCCAGTGAGCGCGTGACGCCGTCGATCACGGCGTCCAGCGCACGCGCAGCCGCAGCCTTGGAGATGTCGGCCTGGGTGGCGATGTGTTCGATCAACTCGGACTTGTTCACAAGCAACCTCTCAGTACCCCGGGTTTCCCTTCACCCTCCCATCCAGCAGATGGGAGCAGCGCTGCTCCGCTCGGGGAGTTGCCAACGTGGATCACGAGATCCTGTGGCAACGCGGAGGCGCATTCTATGCACTTTCAGCACGTACTCCCGCAGTCCATCCTGTCGGAAGTCAAGACAACGGGTGCGGGCGCGGCTCAACGCCCTCCCCGCACCACCCAGGCCACACCCGCCACGGTCAGCGCAATGCCAGGCAAGGTCAGGCCACCAAACGACTCGTCGAACAGCAGCCAGGCCATCACCGCCGTGCAGGGCGGCACCAGGTACAACAGGCTGGTCACCCGAGTGGCTGCGCCCCGTTGGATCAACAGGTACAGCAGCGAGCTGCCCCCCAGCGTCAACGCCAGCACCGACCAGGCCATGGCCCCGAACAACTCGGGATGCCAGTCCACCTGCCCAGGCTCCAGCAGGGCCACCGGCAGCGAGACCACCGCCGCAGCCAGGAGCTGCACCGAGTTGGCCGTGCGCACGTCACAGGGTTTGACGAAGCGTTTCTGGTACAGCGTGCCCACCGTGATCGACAGCAGAGCGGCCAGCGCTGCAGCGAGGTTGAAGGCCTGAATCTCACCCTGGCCCAGCTTGTGCCAGACCACCATCAACAATCCGGCCAGGCCCATCATCAGGCCCATCCATTGCCGCCACGTCAGCCGCTCCCTCACCTCACCGCCCGCAACCGCTGGTCGAGCGAGACCCGCCACCCACATCGCCGTCAACAAGGGCTGCAACCCCACGATCAGCGCCACCGTGCCCGCTCCGATGCCCGAGCGCACCGCAGCCCAGACGCCACCCAGGTAACCCGCGTGCATGAGCGTCCCGGTAACGGCCAGGTGCAGCCACTGCTGTCGGCCAGAGGGCCAACGGGCACCGGACAGCAGGATCCAGGGCAGGAAACAGAGCACCGACAGCAGGTAACGCGCCAGCAGGAAGGTGAACGGCGGTGCGTGCGGCATGCCGTAGCGCGCCACGATGAAGCCGGTGCTCCAGATCAGCACGAACACCAGCGGCATGGCGCGCAGCCAAATGCTGTCCAACGGCTCGGCGGCCGGTCCGACGCCGCTCACTTCAGCGAGCCTTTGCCCGAATCTCCGGCAGGGCCTTCTGCAGGTAGTAGACCATCGACCAGATGGTCAACACGGCGGCGATGAAGATCAACCCGGTGCCCCACAGCCGCGTATCGATCAGCCCGAAAAGACGCCCATCGAACAACAGAAAGGGAATGGCCACCATCTGGGCGGTGGTCTTGAGTTTGCCCAGCATGTGCACGGCCACCGAACGCGAAGCACCGATCTGAGCCATCCACTCCCGCAGCGCGGAGATGGTGATCTCTCGGCCGATGATCACCAGCGCGATCATGGCGTTGACGCGGTCGAGCTGCAGCAGGATCAGCAATGCGGCGCAGACCAGCAGCTTGTCGGCCACCGGATCCAGGAAGGCTCCAAAGGATGAGGTCTGGTTGAGTCGGCGCGCCAGGTAGCCGTCCAGCCAGTCCGTGAGGGCCACCACCACGAACAGCACGGTGGCCGCCAGGTTGCGATCCGCGATGGCGACGGGCAGGTAGTAGATGCCAACGATCAGCGGTATCGCAACGATCCGCGCCCAGGTCAGCAAGGTGGGCAGTGTCCAGAACATGGTGACATTGTGCACACAGTTCAGTGAAGGGCCCGGTAGATCTCTTCTGCCAGTTCGCGGGAGATGCCTTCCACGGTGCTCAGATCTTCCACACTGGCCGCCTCCACCCCCCGCACACCGCCAAAACGCTGCAGCAGGCGGGCGCGTTTCTTGGGGCCGACGCCGGCGATGTCCTCCAGCCGGCTGCCGGAGGTTCGCACCGAGGCGCGCCGGGCGCGCATGCCGGTGATGGCAAAACGGTGGGCCTCGTCGCGGATCTGTGCCACCAGCATCAGCGCCGCCGAATCAGGGGGCAGCGTGACCTTGTCGCGGCCGTCCGCAAACACCAGTTCCTCCAGCCCGACCTTGCGGCCTTCGCCCTTCTCCACCCCGACGATCAGGCCCAGGTCCAGTCCCAACGACTCGAACACTTCGGCAGCGATCTTGACCTGACCCCGCCCACCATCGATCAGCACCAGGTCCGGCAGCCGGCCTTCGCCTTGCTGCACCGCCTGTGACACCTTGGCGTAGCGACGACTCAACACCTGGCGCATGGCCGCGTAGTCGTCTCCCGGTGTGATGCCGGCGATGTTGAAGCGCCGGTACTGCGCCGGCTGCATGCGGTGCTGCTCGAACACCACGCAGGAGGCCTGGGTGGCTTCGCCGGCGGTGTGACTCACGTCAAAGCACTCGATGCGCAGCGCCTCCAGCTGCTCGTCCACACCCTCGGGTGCCAGGTCCAGCACCTCCACCAGCGCACGCGTGCGGGCCTGTTGGGAGCCCTCCTCCGCCAGCAACCGCGCCAGCGCCAGCTCGCAGCCCTTTTGCGCCATGTCCAGCCAGGCGCGGCGCTGCTCGCGGGGCTGCGTGAGGACCACCACCTTGTGACCGGCCTGTTCGGCCAGTGCGGCCAGCAGCGACGGCTCCACCGGGTGGGAGGCGATCAGCAGCGGCGGGCAGGGACTGCCGAGGTAGTGCTGCGCCAGGAAGGCCGCCAGCACCTGGGCCTCGATGTCCTGCAGCCCCGCCGCAGCGGCTTCGCCGACCTCCGTGGTGTCAGGATCCTCCTGCAGGACCGACAGGCCCGCCGCCTCCTCCACATGGGTCGGGAAGTAGGCCCGGTCGCCCAGGTGGCGCCCCCCGCGCACCATGGCGAGGTTGACGCAGGCACGCCCGCCCTGCACCTTGACCGCCAGGATGTCGGTGTCTCGTTCGCTGTCCGTGTCCATGGCCTGCTGGTGCAGCACCTTGGCCAGCGCCGCGATCTGGTCGCGCAGCTGGGCCGCCAGCTCGAAGTCCAGGCATTCGGCAGCAGCCATCATGCGGCCCTGCAGATCGTCCATCACCTCCTGGGTGTGGCCTTCCAGGAATCGCACCGACTGCCGCACGTCCTGCGTGTACTGCTCCTGCGTGACCAGCCCGACGCAGGGTCCGGAGCAACGCCGGATCTGATAGAGCAGGCAGGGCCGGCTGCGGTTGCGGAACACCGTGTCCTCGCAGGTGCGCAACTGAAACACCCGCTGCAGCAGCTGGATGCCCTCCTTGACCGCCCAGGCGCTTGGGTAGGGGCCGAAGTAGCGGTGACGCCGGTCCACCGCACCCCGGAAGTAGGCCAGTCGCGGGTACTCATGGCTGACCAGTTTCAGGTAGGGGTAGCTCTTGTCGTCTCGAAAGAGGATGTTGAAGCGCGGCTGCTGCGTCTTGATCAGGTTGTTCTCGAGCAGCAGGGCCTCGGCCTCCGAGCGCACCACCGTCGTTTCCAGCCGACGGATGCGGCCCACCATGTGGCCGATGCGGGTGCCACCGTGGTCCTTGTGGAAGTAGCTGGAAACCCGCTTCTTCAGGTTGCGCGCCTTGCCGACGTACAGAAGCTGCCCCGCCGCATCGAAATAGCGGTAGACACCCGGCAGGCCAGGCAACGCGGCAACCTCGGCGAGCAGCCGCTCGCGCGCGGCCAGGGCGGCATCCAGGTCCGGCTCCGCGACTGCAGGCGCCTGCGGCGGCTGGGAAGGGTCCTCGGCTGCCGGCATGGCGTGGACGGGAGCCGAGGAGGAAGGGATCGTCGGGGACTTGCGGGCCATCGCGGCATTGTGCCGCCCGGATAATCCCCGGATGCACACTCGCTCGCCCGCGGCCCAGCCACCTGGAGTGCCGCCAGCCTGCCCCTCACGCATCGAGACAGGCCTGACCTGGGACCTGTTCTGCCGGGTGATCGACAACCACGGAGACCTGGGTGTGTGCTGGCGGCTGGCCCGCGATCTGGCCCACCGCGGCCACACGGTGCGTCTGTGGGTGGACGATGCCTCCGCGCTGTCATGGATGGCACCGGCGGGCGCGCCGGGTGTGCAGGTGTTGCCCTGGAACGATGAGGTGCGGTGGCCCGAACCAGCCGAGGTGATCGTGGAAGCCTTTGGCTGCGACCTGCCGCAGGGCTTCGTTGCAGCCATGCGCCAGCGAAGTGGACGAGGCGCAGCACCGGTCTGGATCAACCTGGAGTACCTCAGTGCCGAGGCCTATGTGGAGCGCAGTCACGCCCTGCCCTCCCCCCAGATGATCGGCCCCGGGCAGGGGTTGACGAAGTGGTTCTTCTACCCGGGCTTCACGGTGGCCACTGGCGGGCTGTTGCGTGAACAGGGGCTGGTCGAAGACCGCGACCGATTCCAGGGCGAGGCCGGTGCACGCGAAGCCTTCCTGCACCAGCGCATCGGACGCACCGACTTCCAGCTGCGCCGCGACAGCGGCGCTCAGCCGGAGACCCTGGTGCTGTTGTTCGGATATGCCCAGCCGGCCCTGCCCGCCTGGTTGTCCGCAAGCATGGCCTGCCTGCAGACGGTGCTGGTGACCCCGGGCTACAGCAGCAGGGAGGTCGCCCGCTGGTTGGGCCTGGCTGCGAGCCCGACGCCGGGTTCGACCTTCGAACGCGGCCTGCTCCGCCTGGTGTTCCTGCCACCGGTTGAACAGCCCGAATTCGATCTTCTGCTCTGGAGTTGCGACCTGAACCTGGTGCGCGGGGAGGATTCGGCTGTGCGTGCCCTTTGGGCGGGGCGCCCCTTTGTCTGGCAGCTCTATGTGCAGGATGAAGCCTGGCACCTGGCAAAACTGGAAGCCTTTCTGGTCCGCTATCTGCAAGGAGCGCCTGCCGACGTGGCCACTCGGGTCGGCACGGCCTTTCGCCGCTGGAACAACGGCATGCCCAATCCCGTGGAGTGGCCCCTGCCCCGCCAGGCCTGGAGTGGGTGGCAGGAATGGGCCGGCGAACGCAGCCGCCAATGGGCTGAGGTGCCCGATCTGACGACCCAGTTGCTGGCGTTCGTGCGTCGCCAGGCCCTGTCCAATCGGCTCGCATCTGACCCGGATCAGCCCGAAGACACAGAAGCACAGTAAAATCGAAAGCTTTGCGGAATTGCGGTTGCCTTCCTCCCACCAGCCCAATGTGGTTGCCGGACGCCGCCACCGCCCGCGGATCAACCCCAAAGCGGCTTGTGCGGCCCGTTCAATGGACGGGAGCACACGCCGCGAAACGCGCCCCGGCATCGGGGCCACATGGACGCTGAAATGAAGATCGCACAGGAAATCCGGGCCGGCAACGTGATCATGCACGGCAAGGACCCGATGGTCGTGCTGAAGACCGAATACAGCCGCGGTGGCCGCAACGCCGCCACCGTGCGCATGAAGCTCAAGAGCCTGCTGAACAACTCCGGTACCGAAGTCGTCTTCAAGGCCGACGACAAGATGGACCAGATCATCCTCGACAAGAAGGATTGCACCTATTCCTATTTCGCTGACCCGATGTACGTCTGGATGGACCCCGAGTTCAATCAGTACGAGGTCGAGGCCGAGAACATGGGCGACGCCCTGAACTACCTCGAAGACGGCATGACCGCCGAAGTGGTGTTCTACGACGGCAAGGCCATCTCGGTTGAACTGCCCACCAGCGTGGTGCGCCAGATCACCTGGACCGAGCCCGCCGTCAAGGGCGACACCTCCGGCAAGGTGCTCAAGCCGGCCAAGATCGCCACCGGCCATGAAGTCATGGTGCCGATCTTCGTGGCCCAGGACGACATGATCGAAATCGACACCCGCACCAACGACTATCGCAAGCGCGTCTGAGCGCGCTGCCACACCGGGCCCTGCCCGGTTGGGCCGGGAACAACCAGGGCGCCAGTGGCGCCTTTGTTGTTTTCGAGACCGCGGCAACCGTCAAGAAGCGCAGGTCAGAACCTGAGCGACACCCGGGTGAACAGCGTGCGGCCACGCGCATCGGTGTAGCGGTTGTCGTAGCCGATCTGGTGGCCCCCATCGAGCTTCATGGTGAAGGGAGGGTCGCGGTCGAACAGGTTGATGACACCCAAAGCCACCTGCCAGCCTCCCTCGGACGAGGCACGCTGACTCCAGCGGGTCATCCAGTCAAAGGTGGCGTAACTCGGCACCCGCCGGCCCACCATGTCCACCACGTTGCCCAGGCTGCCATCGGCGTTGAGCTCCAACACCTGACCACAGTCGTCCGCCGTGCAGGCCACATCGGTGTAGCCGGACCGATGGCGCAAGGTCAGGCCATGTTCGAAAGCTCCGGCAGCGGCATTCAGGGTTACACGGACGATGTTGCGGAAGGTCACGCCGCCATCCCGGTAGCCACCGAGGTTGCTCTGCCACGCTCCGCCCCGCGTCAACTGATACTGGTAGTCCAGCATGTGGGTGGCCATCAACTGGGCATTCCAGAGCCAGCCGAACGACTGCCAGCGCCCCCGTGCATCCAGGTCGATCCCCAGGTAGCGCTCGCGCCCCAGGTTTTCGTTGGGCAGGTAGAGCGACACAAAACGCTGCCCGGACACTGCATCCTCGTAGGTGGTGAAGTTCTTCAAGTAGGCCTGAGGATTCCCCAGCACGGTGGACTCACTCAGTTGCCCGATCCGGTCCCGAACCTCCACGCCCCAGAGATCCGCCCCGACACTCAAGCCCTTGTGTGGCTCCAACCGTCCGCCCAGGCTCCACTGCACGGAACGCTCCGGCTTGAGTTCCCGATTGCCTGCACCAATGACGTCAAGGGCACTCCCGTCGATCCGGCAGACCACCGTCGGGTCCTCGGCCTGAAGCGCAGTCAGCGCCTCGGTCGGACAGTTGGGCGTCCCCGCGGTGACACCGTTGTACTGTCGGCTGGCATGGATCTGCGGCACGGAAGGCGCCCGGAAACCAGTACCAAGTGACCCCCTCAGCATCCACTCCGGCGCGGGCTGAAACCGCAGCGAGACTTTGGCGTTGTCGGAGGCGCCGAAATCGCTGTACTGATCGTGCCGCAGCGACGCCCCCACCTCGAGCGCAGGGGTCAACGGAAGCAGCAGTTCGCCAAATCCCCCCCAGACCGTGCGTGACACATCCCAGGGTTTCATCGCCGCAATGTCACCCGCCATGCTGTTGCCGATGCCCTGCGCAATCTCGCTGGGATCGGACTCCACCTGCTCGCGCCGCAAGTCTGCACCCACGGCCAGCCGCAGGCCTTTGAAGCCCCAGGCGTCCAGCCCCCTCTGCAGGCGCCACTCGGCGGCATCGAGCACGGAGCGTTCGGCCTTGAAGACGCCCTGGTACTGCATCGCCTTCATGGAGGCGAGCCCGTCGGGAGATTGTTGCCCCGCGCCGAGAAGGGGGTCGAAGCTGCCGTTGTCGATCGCCGCCAGCAACTCGTTCTGCCGGATCCAGCCGCTCAGGTAGCGCTGCGTGGTCGAACTGATCGAACGCGTCACGGCCGCGTCGTACTCCCAATCGGCCAGCTGGCCACTCAAAGCCAGCGATCCGTGCAGCGCACGCGTCTGGTCTTCTGTTGCGCGAGGCCCCAGGTCCGCGGCGCGCCACCAACCATAGAACGACGTTCCCGCGGGCACAGAGGGATCCAGGGCGGTGGGGCCCGTCAGGTAGCGGGAGTACAGCGGTGAGCTGTCCGGAATCCACAGATCCTGGGTGGTTGCAGCGATGCGCGAACGCAGGGTGAAACGACTGGCCAGCACATCGGCCGACAGCTTGTGTCCCTGCCCCAGAGGCGTCGCCCAGGCCACCGAGAGCGACTCCCGCTGGGACTCGGGCAGGATCTCCAGCGCCTGCACGTAGTCGTACTTGCAGAAGCCATCCGCCTCAACGTGCCTTGCCGGGCAGGCTCCGTTGCCCAGCAGCTGGAGCTGGCCACCCAGGTAAAAGTCGTCCGCCAGGTCGTCCGTGCCCAGGTCGTTGTAGGCCTCGAAATTGGCGCCGGTGGAATACCACGACAGGTTCGAGAACACATACCGCTTGCCATCCCGCGTGAACGGCACCACCCCACTGCGTGCAAACCGCCGATCCGTTGCCTTGATGGCCGCCTGCCGCTCCAGCGACAAGGCGACCAGGCCTCCGCCCCCCTCTCCCACATCGCCGAAGCCACTGCTCAGGGTGAACTGCCTGCTTTGACCCACACCCCCCTTCGGCCGGGTCAGACTGGCCGACAGCTCCTGGCCCTTCAACCCGCGCTTCAGGACAAGGTTCACCACGCCGCCGATGGCATCTGCCCCGTAGACCGCGGAGGCGCCGTCGGTGAGGATCTCCACCCGTTCGACGGCGGCCAGGGGCAGACTGTTGAGGTCCACCGCCGCGCCGGTGCCGGTCAGGGACTGCCCACCCCAGGTGGCCACCCGGCGGCCGTTGACCAGCACCAGGGTGCGTGCTTCACCCAGTCCGTGGATCGAGATGCCCGCAAAACCACCGCCGCGCTCTCCTCCCACCGACTCGCTGGTCTGGGTGAAGCCCTGCATGGCGGGAAGGGCCTGCAGCAAGTCCGGCACCGTCTGAGCACCGCTGCGCGAAATGTCGGCCGGCCCCAGGCGCAGCACGGGCAGGGCCGACTCCACCGGGATGCGACGGATCGCCGAGCCGGTGATCTCCACCCGCTCCAGCTCCACCGCCGCGGTCACCCCCTGGGCTGCGGCCGGCGAGGAAAGAGTGGCCACGGGAATCCACAGCATCCCCGTGAGCATGGGGCCGCAGCGTCGCAGCGTCCAGATCGGTCGTTCCATCGTTCCTCCAGATCGGTTCTTCGGATTCCTCGGCGAAGGCACCTCACTCCTCCCGGAAGAGCACCTCCAGCGGCACCACCAACTCATCAGCGCCCTCCACCCGGCATTGCATGCGGCGTGCCGCCGCCTGCACCGAACGCATGTACTCGCGGGGCCCGCTGACCGGTGTCACCTCCACCACCTGCCCCCCGCGCACCCGCAGGTTCACCTTGACCACCCCGGTGACGCCGACCCGGTCGAACAGCCCGCTGAGGGAGTCCTGCAGCACCTGCTTGTAGCCCGGGCAGGCCACGCCGATCTCGGCGCGCACCGGGGCAGCCGGTGCCGGCGGAGCCGGTGGGGCAGGAGGCGCAGGCGGCGGGAGTGGCTTGATTTCCACCGGCTGCGTCGGCGCCACGGGCTGCACCGCCACGATCGGTGGCGGTGGCGCAGCAGGTGGCGGCGGCAGTTCCGGCGGCGGCACGAAGGCGGGCGGCGGCGGCGCGGGCGGTGGGGGCAGCTTGTCCTGGATGCGCAGTTCCTTGGGCGGCGGCGGGGGCGGTGGCGGCGGTGGAGGCGGCGGCACCACCTCCTGCACGATCTTCATCTCGATTGGCTTCTTCAACACCTCCACCGCCTTGCGCGCCATGCCGCTGACCAGACCCCAAAGGATCAAGGCGTGCAGCAGCAGCACCAGGGCGATGCCAACGCCCTTGCGGCGGCCTTCTTCGGGGCGATAGTCCAGGTCCATCTTGTGAATGCGATCCTGCGTCAGCGCCCGATGAACTGCTCGCCACCGACCACACCCAACTTGTTCAGCCCACGCTCCCGGGCCGCCACCATCACCTGGGCAAAGACCTCGTAGCGGGAATCCCGATGGGGCCGAATGTGCAGTTCAGCGGGATCGGCCTGCGCAGCCAGCTCGCTCAGGCGGCCCTCCAGTTCAGCACGCCCGGACAAGGGCAGGCCCTGCCAATACACCACGCTCGCTGCATCGATGTCCACGCGCACCACCGGCGGGGGGGCCACCAGGGGCGGAGGCGAGCCCACCGGCAGATCGAGATTGACCGAATGCAGCTGGATGGGGATGGTGATGATCAACATCACCAGCAGCACCAGCATCACGTCGATCAGCGGGGTGGTGTTGATGTCCAGGATCGGTTCCGCGTCGTTCCCGGCACCTGCGGAAGGAATCTGCATGCCCAACTTGGGCTCCTCAATGCCGCGCGGGCGGCTCGGTGATGAAGGACACGCGGGCGATGCCGGCGCGCTGACAGGCGTCCACGAGGCGCCCCACGGGCTCATAACGGGCCCCGGCATCGGCGCGCACATGCACCTCCGGCTGCGGCTGCTGCCGGGACACCTGCAGCAGCCGCTCTCGCAACTGTTCAGCCGAGGCCACGCGGGAGTCGAACCAGTACATCGCCCCTGCGGCATCCACCGAAATCACGATGTTCTCGGGACGGCTTTCCCGCACCTCCAGGCGCTCCTTGGGCAGCTGCACCTGGATGGAGTAGTTCACCACCGGGATGGTGATCAGGAAGATGATCAGCAGCACCAGCATCACATCCACCAGCGGAGTGGTGTTGATGGTGGAGAGCACCTCCTCTTCCTCGGACGCTGCCGGGGTCTGGAACATCGCCATGTGGGCTCGCCGATTTCTTCTCGTTACTGCGGCAAGGCCTCAGGACGGCTGCGGGCCCTGAGCCAGCAGCACCGCATGGAGATCGGCGCCGAAAGCCCTCACCTCGTCCATCACCATCTTGTTGCGACGCACCAGCCAGTTGTAGCCCAGCACCGCCGGCACGGCCACCGCCAGACCGATGGCGGTCATGATGAGGGCCTCCCCCACCGGACCGGCCACCTTGTCGATGGAGGCCTGGCCGGCCACCCCGATGGCGGTGAGCGCGTGGTAGATGCCCCACACCGTGCCGAACAGGCCAACGAAGGGTGCCGTGGAGCCCACGGTGGCCAGGAAGGCCAGGCCGTTCTGCAGCCGCGACTGCACCCGCTCCACTGCACGCTGGATCGACATCGTGATCCAGGTGTTGAGGTCGATGCGGCCCAGCAGCCCCTCATGACGCCCGGCGGCCTGCACCGACACCTCGGCAATGAAACGGAACGGACTGCCCGAGGTCAGACCGCTGGCGGCCTGCTGCACCGACCCGGCGGCCCAGAAACCGTCGTTGACCTCGCGGGCCTGCCGCAACACACGGGACTGCTCCAGCGACTTGGTGACGAGGATGAACCAACTGCCCATGGACATCACCGCCATGATCAGCAGCACCGCCTTGGCCACCCAGTCGCTGCCGGCCCACAGCGCCGACAGGCCATAGGGATTGTCAACCACCAACGCGGCGGAGGAAGCGGCACCAACCAGCGCAGAAGAAGCGGCCTGCTGCGCCCATGCCGGCACAACCAGGAGGGCCAACATGCCCACCCAGCCTGACGCCAAACCCCATCGCGTCGCGCGGCACGACGGCCGGCGACGGCCGGCATTCATTTCCCGCTGGCACTCCAGCACTTCAACCGACATGCAACCTCCAGAATGGCCGCGCGCCAGCGGTCTCGCCGCGACGCTCCTCGGACCGATACATCTTCGTACATCGTGCACGATGGCACAGCCTATTGCATCCGCATCATCCGCCACGGCAAGCCATGACTGTCGGGCGCGGGCAACGCTCAGTCGTCACTTTCCAGCAGCGCGCGGATCAACTGCAGTTCGCGGCGCAGTTGAGCAGGCTCCCATCTGGAAGACTCCTCTGGGGTCTGCTCGGCCGGGTGAGCCAGGCCGTGGGTGGCTTCGGAACCGCCGCCGACATCCCCTTCAAGAGCTGCCAGGGTGAACGGCTGGGGCATCTCGTCTGCCTCCTCCGGGTCAGCCACAACGGCCAGCAGTCCCACGGCGCCACCCGGCTCGTCACTTCCATGACCCGGCCATACCGCCGCCCCCTGCTCCGACAAACGGTTGCGCGCACCACTGATGGTGAACCCCTGCTCGTATAGAAGGTCTCGGATGCGGCGGATCAGCAGCACCTCATGGTGCTGGTAATAACGGCGGTTGCCGCGCCGCTTCATCGGTCGCAGCTGGGTGAATTCCTGCTCCCAATACCGCAGCACATACGGCTTCACACCGCAGAGCTCACTCACCTCACCGATGGTGAAATAGCGCTTCGGCGGAATGGCCGGGAGGGAGTTTTCCATTGGAAATCAATGGGTTCTGAAGGGAACTTCAACTTTACTCGAAGTCCCCTGGTGCGGGCGTCTCCCCTTGCACGACCGCCTTGAGTTTGTGGCTCGCGTGAAACGTGACCACGTTGCGAGCCCCGATCGGGATCGCCTCGCCGGTGCGCGGATTGCGCCCCGGGCGAGGCGCCTTGCGCCGCACCTGAAAGTTGCCAAAGCCGGAGAGCTTGACCTCGTCCCCACGCACCAGCGCGTCGTGCAGGTGCTGGAAAAAGGCCTCCACCATGTCCTTCGACTCGCGCTTGTTCAGACCGAGCCGCTCGAACAGCAGCTCGGCCAGTTCGGCCTTGGTGAGCGTGGGTGTCTCGATGCTTGGAAGGATCACTCGTTCCATCGATCCGCTGTCTCCTGTACTGGGGTCCCTTGCCATGGTCTCGATCCACTGAGGCGCGACAGGCGCCGGATCAGGCACCGCGCAGGCGGGCACCGACCTGCTGGCTTGCTGCATCCACCACCGCCTTGACCACCTCATCGGAGCGGGCATCGGTCAGTGGCGCCTCGTCGTCCAGCAGCTCCAGGCGGATCGCCAGGCTGCGCTCATGCAGAGCCATCGCCGCGCTGGCCGCACTCGGCCGGTAGACGTCGAACAGCCGGGCACTGCGCAGCAGCCCCTGGGTGGGCGCCCCCAGCACGGCCGCCAGCACCGCGTCGTGGGACACCGATTCACCCACGATCAGCGCAATGTCGCGGGTGACCGCCTGCTGCCGCGGCAGCGCCTGGTAATGCGGCAAGTCGCGGTGCAAAAGCGCGGGCAGATCCAGCTCCGCCAGGATCGGCGCACCGTGGGTTTCGTAGGACTGGCACCAGCGTGGATGCAGCTCGCCGACATGGCCGACCATCGCACCGTCGAGCTCCACCGCGGCACAGCGGCCCGGGTGCATCGCCGGGTGGCTGGCGGTCACGAAGCGGGGCCGACGCGGCGCAAGCAGCGCTTCGACATCGCCCTTGACGTCGTAGAAGTCCACTGCTCGCTCGCCGCGGCCCCATTGCTGAGCATCCACCGGTCCCCAGGCCAGCAGACCCAGGCGCAGTGGCTGGCTCACGCCGACCACGTCCTGCTCGCTGGTGGCCATCGCAGGGTCGCGCCGGAACACCCGGCCCAGCTCGAACACCCGCACGCGGGTCGCGCGCCGTGCCTGGTTGTGGCGCAGCACCTGCACCAGGCTGCCCACCAGGCTGGAACGCATCACCGCCAGCGGCGCAGCGATCGGGTTGAGCAGGCGAATCGGATCGGCGTTGCCCGCCAGCTCCGTCTCCCAGCGCTCTTCGACGAAGCTGAAGTTGATTGTCTCCTGGTAGCCCAGCGTGGCGGCCAGGCGGCGCAGGGCGTACCCGCTGCGTTGCGACTCCGGTCGCACCCGCGCGGTCACCGGCGCCAGCGGCGGCACCTCCGGAAGCTGCTCGAAGCCGATGACGCGGATCACCTCTTCAATCAGATCTTCTTCAATCTGCAGGTCGAAGCGCCAGCTCGGCGGCGTCACCGTCAGTTCGCCATCGGCCTCGGCCACCTCCAGCCCCAGGCGGCGCAGCACGCTGGCACACTGGTCCTGTGTCAGTGGCATGCCGACCACCTTGGCGGCACGCGCCACCCTCAGTCGCACCGGGGCGCGCTGCGGCAGCTGCGTGACCTGATCGTCGACCGGACCCACCGCCGTGGACGCGCCACCGCAGATCGACTGGATCAGCGCAGTGATGCGCTCGATGTGCACCACCGTCAGCGCCGCGTCCACCCCGCGCTCGAAGCGATGCCCGGCGTCGGTGGAGAAGTTGAAGCGCCGCGAGCGCCCCGCCACTGCCTCCGGCCACCAGAAGGCAGCCTCGACGTAGACGTTACGGGTGTCGTCGCCGACCGCGGTGGCATCGCCCCCCATGATGCCGGCGAGTGACTCGACCGCCTGCTCGTCGGCGATCACCCCGACCTGCTCGTCGAGCGTGATGGTGTTGCCATTGAGCAGCTTGAGCGTCTCACCGGCCCGACCCCAGCGCACCACCAGCCCACCCTGAATCTTGTCCAGGTCGAAGATGTGCGTCGGGCGACCGTACTCGAACATCACGTAGTTGGAGATGTCCACCAGCGCGGAGACCGACCGCTGGCCGCAGCGCGCCAGCCGGTCCACCATCCATTGCGGCGTCTTGGCAGTGGGGTCGATCCCCTGGACCACCCGGCCGGAGAAGCGGCCGCACAGGTCCGGCGCCTCGATGCGCACCGGCAATCGCTCGTCCAATGTCGGCACCACTGGCGTGATGGCCGGTGTGTGCAGAGGCGCGCCGGTGAGCGCGGACACCTCCCGGGCGATGCCGTAGACGCTCAGGCAGTGGCCCAGGTTGGGCGTGAGCTTGAGGGTGAACAGCGTGTCGTCAAGCAGCAGATGCTCGCGGATGTCCTGACCCAGCGGTGCGTCGGCGGCCAGCTCCAGCAGGCCGCCGCGGTCCTCGGAGAGCTTGAGCTCCCTCGCCGAACAGAGCATGCCGAAGCTCTCCACGCCGCGCAGCTTGCCCTTTCCGATGACGAAGGGCTTGCCGTCTTCGCTGGGTGGCAGCTGGGCGCCCACCAGCGCCAGCGGCACGCGGATGCCCACCCGCGCGTTCGGCGCACCGCAGACGATCTGCAGCGGACCGTCCTTGCTGTGGTGGCCGGCATCCACCGTGCACACCCGCAGGCGGTCGGCGTTCGGGTGCTGCTCGGCGGTGACGATCTCGGCCACCACGATGCCGCTGGAGGGCGGAGCCACCGGGCGGAGCTCCTCCACCTCCATGCCCGCCATGGTCAGCAGATCGGCCAGTGCCGCGGTGCTCAGGTCTGGGTTGCAGAACTCGCGCAACCAGGATTCAGGGAATTGCATGTCTCGATTCCGGACGCCCTTGCGGGCCGCAGTCGGTGGGCCAGGAGGTGGCCGGGTCTGCCCGCCCCCTCTGGCGCGGGGTCACTGGAACTGGCTGAGGAAGCGCAGGTCGCCGTCGAAGAACAGGCGCAGGTCGTTGACGCCATAGCGCAGCATGGTCAGCCGGTCCGGACCCATGCCGAAGGCGAAGCCGATGTAGCGCTCCGGGTCCAGCCCGAAGTTGCGCACCACGTTCGGATGCACCTGGCCGGAGCCGGCCACTTCCAGCCAGCGGCCCTTCAGCGGCCCGTGGGCGAAGGCGATGTCCACCTCGGCCGACGGTTCGGTGAAGGGGAAAAACGACGGGCGGAAGCGCAGCTGCAGGTCGTCGGTCTCGAAGAAGGTCCGGAAGAAGTCGCTGAACACCGCCTTCAGATCCTTGAAGGACACGTTCTCGCCGATCCACAGGCCTTCGCACTGGTGGAACATTGGCGAGTGGGTGGCATCGCTGTCGACCCGGTAGGTGCGGCCCGGGGCGATCACACGGATCTCCGGCAGTGGATCCGTTGCGGCATGGGTGGCCGCGTGCTGCCGGGCATAGCGAACCTGCATCGGCGAGGTGTGTGGGCGAAGGCACAGCGGGCGGCCGGCCTCGTCCTGCATGTCCACGTAGAAGGTGTCCTGCATCGAACGCGCCGGATGGTTCTCCGGGTTGTTCAGTGCGGTAAAGCTGTACCAGTCGGTCTCGATTTCGGGGCCGTCGGCCACGTCAAAACCCATCGAGCCGAAGATCTGCTCGATGCGCTCCAAGGTGCGCGACACTGGATGCAAGCCACCTTGCCCCGCCTGGCGGCCCGGCAGCGTGACGTCCAGCGCCTCGGCACGCAGCTGCGCTTCGAGCTGAGCCTCAGCCAATGCCTGGCGTCGCTCGGTCAGCGCGGACTCGATGTACCGCTTGGTCTCGTTGATCGCCGCGCCGCGGGTCTTCTTTTCTTCAGCGCTGAGCGCGGCCATGCCCTTGAGCAGCTCGGTCACTCGGCCTGACTTGCCGGTGTAACGGGCCTTGGCGTCTTCCAGTTGCGCGGGCGTGCCGGCGGCAGCAAAGTCTGCCACCGCGGCCTGCACCAGTTCTTCGAGATCGTTCATCACGCGACTTGGTCAGAAAGAAAAAAGGCCGCCCACAGGTGACGGCCTTCGAGGGTCGTGAAGCCGAAACCGGCTTCAACGACAACCCTTACTCAAGCAAGCTGGGCCTTCACCTTGTCCACGATGCTGCCGAAGGCAGCCGGGTCGTGTACGGCCAGATCGGCGAGCACCTTGCGATCCACTTCGATCTGGGCCTTCTTCAGACCCGCCATGAAGCGGCTGTAGGTCAGGCCGAGCGAACGGGAGGCGGCATTGATCCGTGCAATCCAGAGACGGCGGAACTCACGCTTCTTGGCACGACGGTCACGGTAGGCGTACTGTCCCGCCTTCATCACCGCCTGTTTGGCGATGCGATAGACGTTCTTGCGACGACCACGGTAGCCCTTGGCCAGGGCCAGGACCTTCTTGTGACGGGCATGGGCGGTGACACCACGTTTGACGCGAGGCATGTCTTACTCCTTCGTTACGTGATGATCACAGACCGGCGAAAGGCAGCATTTGCGCGATGTGACCCATGTTGGTCTCATGCACATTGACTGCACCCCGCAGGTGGCGCTTGTTCTTGGTGGTCTTCTTCGTCAGGATGTGACGCTTGAAGGCCTGGGCACGCTTGACCGTGCCACCCGGACGCACGCGAAAACGCTTCTTCGCGCTGCTCTTGGTCTTCATCTTGGGCATGACTGCTCCTTCTCGTAAGTTCCCGTCCGGCGCCGCAAACGAGCTTCGCGGACTTTCATGAGCCGACGGGCACCGGGCCGTGGCGGCGACCAAACCGCCACAACCTCGTTCTGTCAAAACCTGGGGCCACGGCCTTTGCATTTGCAGACCCGCCCCACCGTCACTTCTTCTTTTTCGGACCCAGCACCATGATCATCTGGCGCCCTTCCAGCTTGGGCATGTGCTCGACCAGGGACACATCCGCCAACTCATCGCGAATGCGCTCCAGCAAGCGCATGCCGATGTCCTGGTGGGTGATTTCCCGGCCCCGGAACCGCAGCGTGACCTTGCCCTTGTCGCCCTCTTCCAGAAAGCGCCGAAGGTTGCGCATCTTGATGTTGTAGTCACCCTCGTCCGTTCCCGGACGGAACTTGACTTCCTTGACATCAATGACGTGCTGCTTGGCTTTCGCCTCTGCCGCCTTCTTCTGCTCCTGGTACTTGAACTTGCCGTAGTCCATCAACCGGCAAACCGGCGGCTGAGCAGTCGGGGCAATTTCCACCAGGTCCACATCGTGCTCCGCGGACATGCGCAGTGCGTCCTGGATGCTGACAATGCCCAGCGGCTCGTTCTCAGGCCCGTTCAGGCGAACTTCCAGGGCAGTGATTTCGCGATTCAGGCGGTGCTTGCGCTCGGCATTTGGAATCCGGCGATCAAGAAAGGTAGCGATGGTCTGAGTCCTCCAGGGCCAGGGCCCGATGTTCAATGACACGCGCCCTGGAAAAACCAGACCTCCGACCCTCAACCCCCACGGGAAACGAGTTCGGCAGCCAGCTTCTGGGAGAAGGCCTCCAGGCCCATCACCCCCAGATCCTGATTGCCCCGGGCGCGCACCGCAACGGCCCCAGAAACCCTCTCCTTGTCACCGACAACGAGCAGGTACGGAACCTTCTGCAAAGAATGCTCGCGTATTTTATACGTGATTTTCTCGTTGCGCAAATCACACAGGACCCTAAGTCCTTGTTTTTGCAGCGATTTGGCGACATCCCTGGCGTAGTCGGCCTGGCCGTCGGTGATGTTGAGCACCGCCACCTGCGTCGGCGCCAGCCAGGTGGGCAGCGCTCCGGCATGTTCCTCGATCAGGATGCCGATGAACCGCTCCAGGCTGCCCAGGATGGCCCGGTGCAGCATCACCGGGCGGTGACGTTGCCCATCTTCGCCGACGAAGTCCGCATCCAGTCGCTCAGGCAGGTTGGGGTCCACCTGAATGGTGCCGCACTGCCAGGGGCGCCCGAGCGCGTCCTTGAGGGTGTATTCGATCTTCGGACCGTAGAAGGCCCCCTCGCCGGGAAGGTACTCGAATTCGCAGCCGGCAGCTTTCAAGCCTTCTGCGAGCGCGGCTTCAGCCTTGTCCCAGCTCTCGTCGGTGCCGATGCGCTTCTCCGGCCGGGTGGACAGTTTGTAGATGATGTCGGTGAAACCGAAATCCGCATAAACCTTCTTCAGCAGCGCAGTGAAGGCAGCCACTTCCACCTGGATCATGTCCTCGGTGCAGAAGATGTGGCCGTCGTCCTGCGTGAAACCGCGCACCCGCATGATGCCGTGCAGGCCACCGGTGGGCTCGTTGCGGTGACAGGCGCCGAACTCGCCGTAACGCAGCGGCAGGTCGCGATAGCTCTTGATGCCTTGTTTGAAGATCAGGATGTGGCCGGGACAGTTCATCGGTTTGAGCGCGTAGTCGCGCTTTTCCGACTCGGTGGTGAACATGTTCTCCCGGTACTTGTCCCAGTGGCCGGTCTTCTCCCACAAGCTCTTGTCGAGGATCTGCGGGCCCTTGACCTCCAGGTAGCCGTTCTCGCGGTAGACGCGGCGCATGTACTGCTCCACCTCCTGCCAGACGGTCCAGCCCTTCGGGTGCCAGAAGACCGTGCCGGGCGAGTGCTCATCGATGTGGAACAGATCCAGCTCCCGACCGAGCTTGCGGTGGTCGCGCTTCTCGGCCTCCTCCAGCATCGTCAGATAGTTCTGCAGGTCGTCCTTGCTGGCCCAGGCGGTGCCATAGACGCGCTGGAGCATCTCGTTGCGGTGGTCACCGCGCCAGTAGGCGCCGGCCACCTTCATCAGCTTGAAGAACTTCAGCTTGCCGGTGCTGGGCACGTGCGGGCCGCGACACAGGTCGGTGAACCGGCCCTCGGCATAGAGCGACACGTCCTGATCGGCCGGGATGCCCGCGATGATCTCGGCCTTGTAGGTCTCGCCAATGGACCTGAAGTAGGCCACCGCCTCGTCGCGAGGCACGACCGTGCGCACTACCTTCTCGTCCTTGTTGGCCAACTCGGTCATCTTCTTCTCGATGGCCGTCAGATCGTCGGGCGTAAACGGTCGCTTGTACGAGAAGTCGTAATAAAAGCCGTGTTCGATGGTCGGACCGATGGTGACCTGGGCGTCAGGGAACAGCTCCTTGACCGCATAGGCCAGCAGGTGCGCCGTCGAGTGGCGGATGATGTCCAGCCCGTCGGCATCCTTGGCGGTGATGATCGCCAGCGCGGTATCCGCATCGATGCGGTGGCTGGTGTCAACCAGACGAGCGCCTCCACCCGAACCGACGCGCCCTGCGAGCGCGGCCTTGGCCAGACCGGAACCGATCGATGCAGCCACTTCGGCCACGGTAACCGGGCCGTCGAACTCCCGGCGCGAACCGTCGGGCAATTGGATGGAGATCATGGGGAGTCCTCTGAGTGCAGCCTGCACCGGCCGCTGAACAGGCAAGAAAAAAGCGCGGAACCGGCCGCGCTTGTCTCTGGAGAAAGGAAATGAGCGAGAACGGCGGCCGACCGACTAGACCTCGGTGGAGGTGGTAAAGGGGGCGGTGCTCGTTCGCGGTGTCATAACCGGGTTGCCTTTCTCGTCCTTGCTCGTTGATCGATGCCACCATTTTAGGGACTCTGAAAATGGAAAGCCCGGCCGAAGCCGGGCATTGTGCTCGGGACGCAGGCCAAACGCTGCGCCCAGCGAGGATCGACCGTCGGATCCGGCAGCCGATCGCAGCTCGATCAGTGAAACTGCTCTTCTTCGGTCGAGCCGGACAGGGCCTTCACGGAGGACGAGCCGCCCTGGATCACAGTGGTCACGTCGTCGAAGTAGCCGGCGCCGACTTCCTGCTGGTGCGACACGAAGGTGTAGCCCTTCTCGCGGGCAGCGAATTCCGGCTCCTGCACCATTTCGGTGTAGTGCTTCATGCCTTCGCCGCGGGCATAGGCGTGGGCAAACTGAAACGTGTTGTACCAGTTGATGTGGATGCCGGCCAGCGTGATGAACTGGTACTTGTAGCCCAGCGCGCTCAGCTCTTCCTGGAACGCAGCGATCTGGCTGTCGTTCAGGTTCTTGCGCCAGTTGAACGACGGCGAGCAGTTGTAGCTCAGCAGCTTGCCCGGGCAGGAAGCATGCACAGCCTGGGCGAACTCGCGGGCGAAGCCGATGTCGGGCACGCCGGTCTCGCACCACACCAGGTCGGCGTAAGGCGCGTAGGCCACGCCACGGCTGATGGCCTGCTCCAGACCGTTCTTGACGCGGTAGAAGCCTTCCTGCGTGCGCTCGCCGGTCAGGAAGGGCTTGTCGTTGGCGTCGTGGTCGCTGGTGATCAGGTTGGCAGCTTCCGCATCGGTGCGGGCCAGCACAATGGTGGGCACGCCCATCACGTCGGCGGCGAAGCGCGCGGCAATCAGCTTCTCGATCGCTTCCTGCGTCGGCACCAGCACTTTGCCACCCATGTGGCCGCACTTCTTCACCGCAGCCAGCTGGTCTTCGAAGTGAACGCCGGCGGCACCCGCGGCGATCATGTTCTTCATCAGTTCAAAGGCGTTCAACACGCCGCCGAAACCGGCTTCCGCGTCGGCGACGATCGGCAGGAAGTAGTCGACGAAGCCTTCGTCACCGGGGTTCACGCCACGGCTCCACTGGATCTCGTCGGCGCGCTTGAAGGTGTTGTTGATGCGGCGCACCATCGTCGGCACCGAGTCGTAGGCGTACAGCGACTGGTCCGGGTACATCGTCTCGGAGGTGTTGCCGTCGGCGGCCACCTGCCAGCCCGACAGGTACACGGCTTCCAGGCCAGCCTTGGCCTGCTGCATCGCCTGGCCGGCGGTGATCGCGCCGAAGGCGTTCACGTAGCCCTTCTTGGCACCGCCGTTGACCTTCTCCCACAGCGTCTCGGCACCGCGTTTGGCCAGCGTGTACTCAGGCTGCATGCTGCCGCGCAGGCGCACCACGTCGGCGGCGCTGTAGCCGCGCTTGACGAGCTTCCAGCGGGGGTTGGTTTCCCAATCGGTGATCAGGGCGTCGATCTGTTGCTGGCGGGTCGGTTGCGTCATGGAAGACCTCCGGAACGGTTGAGGAAAGTAGTCGCTGTCTGGCCGAAAGCTTACCGTTGCTTCGACGGCTCGCCAAGACTTATGTCTTATATAAGACATAGGACTGAAATCAATAAAATCAACAACTTGCACGTTGTTTTTTGCAATGCAAAATTCAGTTTCTCGCCATGAGAAAAAATGTCGCGTTGCAGCAGATGTGCTTTCCGCATTGTGGAATGCACTTTGAGCCAGTGAAAACCCTGCCCACTTCACCGCGGGACAATGTGGCTCCCGAACGCCGGACCCCTACCACCCATGACCGACTTCGCCTACCGCAGCGCCCAGCATTTCCTCAAGACCGGGCCGGCCCGCAACGGCCAGCCCTTCGCCCTGGCCGGCGTGGCCTGGGACGGTTCGGTCACCAACCGTCCAGGCGCCCGCTTCGGGCCGGATGCGATCCGGCGAAGCAGCCAGATGCTCTGCGACGGCATCCACCCGCATTTCGATGTCAGCCCCCTGGGGCCCTGCGGCCTGCCGGAGAAACCAGGCCTGCCCTGGCTGGGAGATCTGGGCGATCTGCCGCTGCCCAACACGTCGCTGGCTTCGATGCGGTCGGTTCTGGAGGCTCAGGCTGCCTCGCTCCTGGGCCGCCACCACATGGTCTGGCTGGGCGGGGACCATTCCATCACTCTCAGCCTGCTGCGCGCCTACCGGGCCTGGTTGGGCCAGCCCCTGGCGGTGTTGCACTTCGATGCCCACTGCGACACCTGGGCCGACCATTTCGGCGAACCCAGCGGGCACGGCACCTGGGTGCGCGAGGCCTTCGAGGAGGGGCTGGTGCTCCCCGAGTGCTTCACCCAGGTCGGCATCCGTTCATCGGGTGATCGCGCAGCGCGGGAGTACGTGGCCGACCGCGGCGGCGTGATCCACACCGCCCGCTCCCTGCGCGGCCTGGACAACGCAGCACAACTGGCCCCTGCCCTGGACGGCCTGCGCCAGCGCTGGATCTCCAACGGCCGTCCGCCGCTTTATCTCAGCCTGGACATCGATGTCCTCGACCCTGCATTTGCCCCTGGTACCGGCACTCCGGAGCCAGGGGGACTCAGTTCCGCCCAACTGATTACCTGGCTGGAGGAACTGGCCGACCTGCCCTGGGTGGGCATGGACTGCGTGGAAGTGGCCCCCGCCTATGACCATGCGGAGTTGACCAGCACGGCCGCCGCCACAGCGGTCTGGACCTACCTCTGCGGCCGCATCGCAGCCCGCAGCACCGGTCGCAACTGAACGCACCACCGCTGTGCCATCTCGGGGGGGTCGCTTGAACCCGGTGCACGCGCAAGCCGACCGCACCAGAACAGGACCCCACACAGGGGCATTTCGACGCACCCGGCGCGCCGTGCGGCCTTGTCGTTGCAGCCCGATGGTGTGAGGAAACCCACAGGGCCACAGAGCTTGACTTTGCGCAACTCCAGATGCTGCGCCGGGACAAGAATGGCCCATCGCCCCAAAGGGGAGCACCTCCAGGAGTCCATCATGGTCAGTCCGACCGTTGTTTCCGCCGCCAACCCCATGCCCCATGTCGGCACCCCGGCCGTTGAGTTCGAAGCGCTGGACACCGCCCACCGCGATGTGCTCAAGACGCTGGACCAGCTGGCCGAGCTGATCGAACACCTGGATGGCAACGGCGTGGACGACCGGGCCAAGGACCTGGCCACCACGGTTGTGCGCTTCTTCAACGAACACGCCCGCCAACACCACCTGGAGGAAGAGCGAACGGTCTTTCCCAGTCTTCTGGCGAGCGGCGACGCCGAGCTGGTCCAGCACGTGCAGCGCCTGCAGCAGGACCACGGCTGGCTGGAGGAAGACTGGCTGGAACTGGAGCCGCAGCTGGAGGCCGTCTCCAAGGGCTACAGCTGGTACGACATGGGCCTGCTGCGCGCCGCACTGCCGGTGTTCAAGGCCCTCTACCTGGACCACATCGACCTGGAAGAGACGCTCATCTACCCGGAAGCGAAGAAGCGCATGGCCGCGCTGCCCGACGCTGGCGTCGGCCGCAGCGGCGCGCAGACGCGTCGCCAGGCCAAGGCCTGATTTCGACTAGCCCTCGGCAGGGCTGACCTGGCCCTGTCCCTGCCCGCCCCAAAGGCCGCCGTGAGGCGGCCTTTCCTCTTGTCTTCTGCGGCTTCAAAGCTCCAGCGCGGTGGTTTTTTTGACCGTGCGCAGCACCAGCATCGAGTTGGAGCGTTGCACTCCCGGCAACCGAGCCAGCACCTCGGAATGGAAGTTCTCCAGATCCGTCGCATCCTGGTAGGCAAAACGGATCAGGTAATCGTTGTGCCCCGCCACGTAGTAGCAATCCAGGATGCGCGGCTCCAGCCGCACCGCCTCTTCGAAGCGCGCCAGTGTGTCGGCCGTGGTGCGCTCCACATTGACGATGGTGAAGGACGTCCCCGCCTGCCCGACGGCCCGCGGATCCAGCAGCGCCACCACCTGGGCGATCACCCCGTCGTCCTCCAGCCGGCGCACCCGCCGCAGGCAGGCCGAAGGTGACAGGTGCACCCGCTGCGCGAGCTCGACGTTGGACAGACGCGCATCCACCTGCAACTGCCGCAAGATGGCGCGGTCGATCGCATCCAGTTGCACCATTTCATGGGTCGTTGGCATGTCGTTGCTCCACGAGATTCACTGACGCAACTTTATGCGAAGTTCTCGGGTTCATCCGCCCACAAAGCGCAACCCTGTTGTGCACGCTTGTGCCTAGACTGAAAGTCTGCACTGCCACCCCGATGCCCCACCCGCCATGACCGTGAATTCCCTGCCCAACCTCGACGCCTACTGGATGCCCTTCACCGCCAACCGGCAGTTCAAACAGGCGCCGCGCCTGCTGGCCCGCGCCGAGGGGATGTACTACTGGACCGACAGCGGTCGGAAGGTGCTCGATGGCGTGGCCGGTCTCTGGTGCGTCAACGCCGGCCATGCCCGGTCGAAGATCGTCCAGGCCATCCAGGCGCAGGCGGCGGAGATGGACTACGCCCCGCCCTTCCAGATGGGCCACAGCAAGGCCTTCGAACTGGCCGACCGGGTGACGCAGCTGACGCCGGCGGGGCTGAACCGGGTGTTCTTCACCAATTCCGGGTCGGAGGCGGTGGACACCGCGCTCAAGATCGCCCTGGCCTATCAGCGGGTGCGCGGACAGGCCTCCCGCACCCGGCTGATCGGCCGGGAACGCGGCTACCACGGAGTCAACTTCGGCGGCATCTCGGTGGGCGGCATGGTGGCCAACCGCAAGATGTTCGGCACGCTGATGGCGGGGGTGGACCACATCCGCCACACCCATGACCCGGCACGCAACGCCTTCAGCGTGGGTCAGCCGGCCCACGGTGCCGAGTTGGCCGATGATCTGGAACGCCTGGTGGCCCTGCACGACGCCTCCACCATCGCGGCGGTGATCGTGGAACCCGTGGCCGGCTCCACCGGGGTGCTGGTGCCGCCGCAGGGTTACCTGCAGCGCCTGCGTGAGATCTGCGACCGGCACGGCATCCTGCTGATCTTCGATGAGGTCATCACCGGCTTCGGCCGCACCGGCCAGCCCTTTGCTGCACAGACCTTTGGTGTCACGCCCGACATCATGACCACCGCCAAGGGCATCACCAACGGCTGTGCCCCGATGGGGGCGGTGTTCGTCAAGCAGGAGATCCACGATGCCTTCATGAACGGGCCGGAGCACCTCATCGAGCTCTTCCACGGCTACACCTACTCGGCCCACCCGTTGGCCTGCGCGGCCGGCCTCGGCACCCTCGACACCTATGCAGACGAGGGCCTGCTGACCCGCGCCAGCGAGCTGCAGGATCACTTTGCGGCACTGGTGCATTCGCTGCGCGATGCGCCCAACGTGATCGACATCCGCAACATCGGCCTGGTAGGCGGCATCGAGCTCGCACCGCGCCCGGGCGAACCCGGCAAGCGGGCCTTCGACGTTTTCCTGGACTGCTACGACAAGGGGGTGCTGATCCGCACCACCGGCGACACCATCGCGCTGTCGCCGCCGCTGATCATCGAGCGCACCCAGATCGAACAGATCGTGGACACGCTGCGCGGCGCGATCTCCCGCGTGGCCTGAACCCGGCGGCACTGCCCATGGCCCTGCTCGACACCGATCGCTCCCTGGCCCGCCACTCCTACTACGCGGCCACCGCGCAGCGGGGACCGGGCTGGGCGCCTCTGCAAGGCCATGTGCAGGCCGATGTGGCCATCGTCGGCGGCGGGCTGGCCGGCCTGTCGGCCGCCCTGGAGCTGGCCGAGCGCGGACGCCGCGTGGTGCTGCTCGAAGCCGGCGAGGTCGGCGGCGGTGCCAGCGGCCGCAACGGCGGACAGGCCATCCATGGGCTGGCCTGTGCGCCGGGAGAAATCGAATCCCAGCTCGGCCTGGAGGCCGCCCGGCAGGTGTTCGGCATGTCGGTGGAGGCGCTGGACCTGATCCGCCAGCGCTGCCAGCGTTACCGCATCGACTGCGACTGGCGCGACGGCTGGCTGGGTGTGGCGGTGCAACCTCGCAAGGTGCGTGACCTGTTTGCCGATGCCGACCACCTGGCGCAGACCTACGGCTACCCGCTGCAATGCATCGAGCGCCATGAACTGACCGGCTGGATCGACAGCCCGCGGGTCTGTGCGGCGGTGCACGATCCCCGCTCCGGCCACCTGCACCCCTTGAAGTACAGCCTCGGTCTGGCCGATGCGGCCGCCGGCCTGGGCGCCCAACTGCACGAGCACAGCCCGGTGCTGTCGATCAGCGAAGGCCCCCGCCCTGTGCTGCGAACCGCCCATGGCGAAGTCTCGGCCACCCAGGTGCTGCTGGCAGGCAACGTCTACCTGCAAGGACTGCAACGCCAGCTGGATGCCCGCATCATGCCGGTGGGCACCTACATCGTGGCCAGCGAACCGCTGGGCGAAGAACGGGCGCGCAGCCTGATCCCCTGCGGCGCGGCGGTGTGCGACAACAACTGGGTGCTGGACTACTACCGGCTCAGCGCCGATCACCGCATGCTCTACGGTGGGCGGGCCACCTACAGCACCGTGACGCCCAGGCGCATGGCCGAGGGGCTGCGCGAGCGCATGCTGCAGACCTTTCCACAGCTCGATGGCGTCCAGGTGGAACACGCCTGGGGCGGCTTCGTCGATGTGACGATCAACCGGGCGCCCGACTTCGGCCGGTTGCCGGCCCAGGGCCATGCCCGCAACATCTACTACCTGCAGGGCTTCTCCGGACACGGCCTGGCCTTGACCGGGCTGGCTGGCCAGCTGGTAGCGCAGGCGATGTGTGGAGACAGCGAACGCTTCGACCTGTTCGCCCGACTGAAGCACCATCCCTTCCCCGGCGGCTCCTGGCTGCGCACCCCGTTGCTGGTGCTGGGCATGGCCTGGTATCGGTTGCGTGATGCGGGGTGGTGACCCATTCCCCGGCAGGGCTCGGTGAAAGCCCCGCCACGGCCGAAGCTTTCCCTCTGGCACACTCCCTGCACCAGGGAGACAGGATCATCAACCCATGTCAGTAAGCCCAGGGCGGCCGGACCCGCAACCCGCCGCTGCAAGCCCAATGAACTCCGCGACCTTGTCCCGCCAGCCTGTGGTGCTGGTGCCTGCCTGCAACCGGATGCTCGGACAGCATCCCTTCCACGTCGCAGGTCAGAAATACGTCGATGCCGTTCGCCTGGCGGGCTGTCTGCCGCTGGTGGTGCCCTCTGCATCGCCTCAGGAACTGGCCCAGCTGCTGGACCTCGCCGACGGTGTGCTGCTGACCGGCTCTCCATCGAACGTCCACCCCAGCCACTACGGCGAGGAGGTCTACGACCAGACGTTGCCGCTGGACCCGGTGCGTGACGACTGGACCCTGCCGCTGATCCCGCAGCTGCTGCAGCGGAGCATGCCGTTGCTGGCGATCTGCCGCGGCTTCCAGGAAACCAATGTCGCACTGGGCGGCAGCCTCTACCAGGCGGTGCAGGAGGTGGACGGCCGCCACGACCACCGCGCCCCCGCCGATGCGCCAGCCGAGGTGCAGTACGGCGCGGCCCACACCGTTCAGGTGCAGCCGGGTGGCCTGCTGGCCGATCTGTTCGAAAGCGGTGCGCAGCTGCGCGTCAACAGCGTGCACGGCCAGGGTGTGAACCGGCTGGCCGAAGGCCTGCGCGTGGAAGCGCTCGCGCCGGATGGCCTGGTGGAAGCCTTCTCGATCGACTCCGGCCGTGCCAAGGCTCACTTTGCACTGTGTGTGCAGTGGCACCCCGAATGGCGTGCGGCCGACAACCCAGTGTCGATGACGCTGCTGCGCGCCTTCGGCGCCGCCTGCCAGGAGTACCGCGACACCCACCGCCCCCCAAACCGCTGAGACGGCCTGTGGCGCACGGCGTGCGCCCCATACGGCCGCCCCTTCACAGCGGGCTGAAGCATCTCCGGCCTGACGCTGCGGGCGTCGAACGGGATGGACAACGGGGAACCCCATGGTCAATCGCGACAACCTGACTTTCAGCGAACTGGAACAGTGGCTCAACGAACGCCGAGTCACCGAAATCGAATGCCTGGTGCCGGACCTCACCGGCGTGGCGCGCGGCAAGATCCTGCCGCGGCAGAAGTTCACCGAAGACCGCGGCATGCGCCTGCCGGAGGCGGTGGTGGCCATGGGGGTGACCGGGGAGTTCCCGGAAGAGGGCCCCTACTACGACGTCATCAACCCCACCGACCGGGACATGCACCTGCGGCCCGACCCGCGCAGCGTGCGCCTGGTGCCCTGGGCCACCGACCCCACTGCGCAGGTCATCCACGACTGCTACGACAAGGAAGGACAGATCGTGCCCTTCGCGCCCCGTTCGGTGCTGCGGCGCGTCTGTGACCTCTATGCGGCCGAGGGCTGGAGCCCGGTGGTGGCGCCGGAGCTGGAGTTCTACCTGGTGGCACGCAACACCGACCCGGACATCCCGCTCAAGCCGCCCAAGGGACGCAGCGGCCGGGCCGAAACCTCCCGCCAGGCCTATTCGATCGATGCGGTCAACGAGTTCGACCCGCTGTTCGAGGACGTCTACTCCTACTGCGAGCAGATGGAGCTCAACGTCGACACGCTGATCCACGAGATCGGCGCCGGCCAGATGGAGATCAACTTCTTCCACGACCACCCGCTCGGGTTGGCCGACGAGGTGTTCTTTTTCAAGCGCACGGTGCGCGAAGCTGCTCTGCGCCACGACATGTTCGCTACCTTCATGGCCAAGCCGATCGCCGGTGAACCCGGCAGCGCCATGCACATCCACCAGAGTGTGCTGGATCAGGCCGGCCAGAACATCTTCAGCAATCCGGACGGCAGCCCGAGCCAGGCCTTCCACTGGTACATCGGTGGCCTGCAGCACTACATCCCGGCAGCCATGGCGCTGTTCGCGCCCTACGTCAACAGCTACCGCCGGCTGGCGCGTTTCACGGCGGCCCCGATCAACATCCAGTGGGGCACCGACAACCGCACCGTGGGCATCCGCAGCCCGGTGGCCAGCCCGGCGGCCCGGCGCATCGAGAACCGCGTGATCGGCGCCGACGCAAACCCCTACGTCGCGCTGGCCGCCACGCTGGCCTGCGGCTACCTGGGCATCAAGAACCGCATCGAGCCCACACCGGAGTGCAAGGGCGACGCCTACCTGGGCGACTTCCAGCTGCCGCGCAGCCTGGGCGAAGCGCTGGAAAAGCTGCGCCTGGAGCGCGATCTGGCCGCGGTGCTCGGCAGCCCCTTCATCACCGTCTACACCGAGGTCAAGGAGATCGAGTACGCCGAGTTCATGAAGGTGATCTCCCCCTGGGAACGTGAACACCTGCTGCTCCACGTCTGAAGCCGAAACCGGTTCCGCCTCAGTCACTC
>Ga0154020_10000425_pt1 | contig 50553 bp, 46 predicted proteins | sample Klosneuvirus_201_FD_109709 | JGI IMG/M metagenome (GOLD analysis project Ga0154020, IMG submission 109709) | Active sludge microbial communities from wastewater, Klosterneuburg, Austria - Klosneuvirus_20160825_MG | ecosystem: Engineered > WWTP > Aerobic digester > Activated sludge | place... | reverse complement strand
CGCCGAACCGTGGGGGCTTTACCACGGCGAGATCTGGCTGGCGCCAGCGCGCGCGCATGCGCGCTTGGGCAAAGCACAGGCTGCCCGGGCCGTGGCCGCCCAGGGCTGGGCCTGGGCGCACCGGGTGGGCCAGGCGCATGTAGCAGCACCCTGGCGCGACACGTTCTGGCACGCCCATCCGGTGAACGTCGCACTGCGCCATCTCGCACAGGCCGATTCGGCCGACACCGCCCGGTAACGCGCGCGTAACGCTGGTCGCCGTACAACCGCGCCAGTGCAATCGTTGCGTCCTGCGCCTGGCGGCATGGGCCGCATTCGTTGGCACCACCCGCTCCACTGCGCGAGCGTGCACCGACAGCGCGAGAACCATGCCCCAGGAGGACCCGATGAACGCCACCGATACCGAACGCCTGCTTCAGGTCTATCACCGCGACGACCGCCGCGACCAGTGGCTGCTGCGACTGGTCGCCGTGCTGGCCTTCGCGTTGTCCCTGTTGGCCCTGCTCGCGCTGCTGACCCCGCCACGCTGATCGCCCCGGCACCGGCTCGCCCCGGTCGATCGGCCGGGTTTGCACCCTGTACCGGCTACCGCGCAGCGCATCGCATCGGCCTGCGGCATCGGGTACGCATTGCGTACAGTGCCGTCCATGCCGCCGATGCCGTCCACTCCCCCCGATCCGCCAGGGTCCGACCGCTGGCAGCGCTTCCGCTCGGCCAGCGTCCGCAGCTTCCACGCCTACGCCAACTGGCTGGTGAGCATCTCCTGGCGGCGATTCGCGCTGCTGTCGCTCGCGCTGCTGCTGGCCACGGCCATCGTTCAGGACTTGCCACCGTTTCGCTGGTCGTACACCGAGCGCGTGACCGTACCGCGGGTGATGACCGACCCCGACGAACCCGCGCCGCCGAAGCGCCCGGCGCGCCCACCGAAGTCTCCCGGCGTCACCATCGAGAAGCCCAAGGGCGCCGGAACCACAGAGGGCGTCGACATCTCCATCGACGAGTCCGGCGTGCGTATCACGCCCAAGCGCCGCGATGCCGCCAGCGCGCCTGCATCGGGCGCCAGCGGTGCTGCCGGCACTGTAGCGCCTGCGGCCAGCCCCGGGGCCTCCGGGGCGGGGGCCGGCACGCCAGTCATCGACATCCGGCTGCCGCCTGGCGAGCACGGCGAGAGCGTGCGCGAAGCCGTGTCCGAGGCCCGGCGCGCCGTCGAGGAGTCGATCCGCGAGGCCGCCAACCAGGCGCGCGAGTCTGCCGAGGAAGCCGCCCGCGAGGCCGCGGCCGCCGCCGAAGAAGCTGCGGGCGATGCCCGTGCAGCCCGCCGACAGCGCGTCGTGTACGAGCCGCAGGAGCGCGTTCGGGTGGTGCGGCTGGGCGACTCGCTGATGGAGCTGGCCTTCCTGTGGATCCTGGGCTCGGGCGTGATCAAGTTCACCTACAAGCGCCAGATCCAGGCCGAGGCCCAGGCTGCGCAGGCCGTCGAGACCGCCGAGGCCGAGGCGCTCAAACGCCAGGTGGTCGAGGCGCGCATGGCGGCCATGCAGGCGCAGGTGGAGCCGCACTTCCTGTTCAACACGCTGGCCTCGATCGAGCACCTGATCCAGACCGATCCGCAGCGCGCCAGCCAGATGCAACGCAACCTGATCGCACTGCTGCGCGCGAGCATGCCGACCATGCGCGAGACGAACGACGGTGGCGTGCGCGACCTCGGCCGCGAGCTGTCGGTGATCCGGCCCTACCTCGAAATCCTGAAAGTGCGCATGGAAGAGCGCCTGACCACCGAGATCGACGTGCCCGAGGGCCTGCTGTCGGCCGAGTTCCCGCCCATGATGGTGCAGACACTGGTGGAAAACGCCATCAAGCACGGCCTGGAGCCCAAGCCCGAGGGCGGGCACCTGATGGTGAAGGCCGAGATCGTGCACGGCAAGCTCGCGGTCACCGTCAGCGACACGGGCCTGGGATTCGGTCGTGCTGCCACCGCCGGTACCGGCGTCGGCCTGGCCAACATCCGCGAGCGGCTGCAGTTGCTGTACGGCCCGAAGGCGGCGCTCACGATCAGCGAAAACCCCGGCGGCGGCACGCGCGCCGTGATCACCGTGCCCTACAAGCCCGTGGAAGGAGCCTCGGCATGACCACCGCAACCTACACCTCGGCCCCGGCCGGTGCCCCGCCACGGCGCACGACGGCTTGGGTAGCCTTGGCACTGCTGGCCGCCATGCTGCTGGGCTGCGCGCTTTCGCTGGCCGAAGGCATCGGGCATCTGGCCGAGCTGCCGTTCAGCCTGGTGATCGACGGCGAGGATGTCACGGACGCCGTGCGCGCCGACTTGCACGGCCTGTCGGGACTGGAGGCCGTTTTCGGTCTGGCTTGCGCGGTGCTGGCGTTGCTTGCGGCGGCCATCATCGTGCCGTTGGCGGTGATGTTCTCGTTGCTCGTGGCTGGCGTGGTCGTCGCGGGGGTGCTGCTGGCGGTGCTGGGCGTGCCGCTGCTGGTGGCCACTGCGGTCACATTGGTTCTGCTGTCGCCTGTGCTGGTGGCGGTGTGGTTGCTCGTGCGGCTGGTGCGTGGACGCCGCCGCGCCTGGGCTACAGTGCCCCGATGAACACGCCCACCCCTGCCCCAGAGGCCGCCGCGCCGGTGCGCGCGGTGATCGCCGACGACGAACGACTGATGCGCGAGCAGTTGCGAGCGCGGCTGGCGGAGGTCTGGCCCGATTTGCAGATCGTGGCCGAGGCCCGCAATGGCCTGGAAGCGGTGGAGATGGTGCAGCAGCACCGGCCGGAGCTGGTGTTCCTCGACATTCGCATGCCCGGCCTCACTGGCGTCGACGCGGCGCGCCAGATCGCCCAGATGGAAGTGACCGACGACGAGTCGTTGCCTGAGATCGTCTTCATCACCGCCTACGACCAGTACGCGGTCGAGGCCTTCGAGCAAGGCGTGTGCGACTACGTGCTCAAGCCCGCCGAGACCGAGCGGCTGCAACGCACGGTCGCGCGCATCCGCCAGCGGCTGGCCACGCGTGGCACCCCGCAGGCCGAGAACCTGCCGCCGCTGCAGCAGTTGCTGCACAAGCTGGCCGCGCAGGTCAGCCCTGCGAGCACGCCACGATACCTCGAGTGGATCCAGGCCACCGTGGGTCAGGCCATTCAGATGATCCCGGTGGACGACGTGCTGTTCTTCATCAGCGATGAGAAGTACACGCGGGTGCAGACCGCCACGGTGGAGGCGCTGATCCGCAAGCCGATCAAGGAACTGATCGACGAACTCGACCCGCACCAGTTCTGGCAAATACACCGCTCGACGTTGGTGAACGCGAAGGCGATCGCCGGCATCACCCGCGACTTCAGGGGCCGCCAGATCGTGTCGGTCAAAGGCCACCCCGAGAAGCTCGAGGTGAGCCGCAGTTACACGCAGCTTTTCAAGGGCATGTGACCCGCAGACCCAAGCGCCGCCCCGCGCTCATCGCCGCGGGTTCAGCGACGACGCGATGAGCCACTGCGCGGCCCAGTAGGCCGGCAACACCCACAACGTGGCTGCGGGCAACGGTGCCATGAACTTGTTGGTGGCCAGCATGGCATCGGAGAACACGAACAGGCCGCCGCCCAACGCCGCCCAGCCGGCCAGCCGGCGGCGCTGGCGCACAGGGTCGCGACTGTCGTCGTGTGCATCGTCTCGACTATCAGCGCGCGCCGGTGGCTCGGGCTGCGCCGCCCAGGCGGTCATCGCCTGCGCTGCCATCGCCGCCAGGCACGTCACGTAGGCCACCACCGGCAGCTGCAAACCCTGCGGCACGCCTGGCCACAACACCATGAGTACCGCACCAGCCGCCAGCGCCCACGCCGCCCATGCCAGCGGTTGCGCTGCCAGACGCACCCGACGGGTAAAGGCCACCAAATACGCCAGATGGGCCAGCAGGAAGCACACCAGGCCGGCCACGAAACCCTGTGGGAACAGCAGCGCCACGTCGCCACCCAGCGAGCACACGAGGCCGACAATGATCGGCCATCGCTGGGGATCGCCCTCGCGGACGCGACGCCATGCGTACAGGATGACCAGCACGGTGGTCAGCGGCTTGCTCACCCACGGCAGCAGCGGCCAGTCGAAGGCCCATGGCGCACTGAGCACGGTCAGCGCGGCGAAGAAGATGTACAGGGGAAGCAAGGGATGCATGGCGCCCAGTGTCGCGACTGGCACGCCTTGCGCCATCCGGGCATGCACCGAACGCGTGCACCCAAGCCGGGCTTACTCGGCCGAGGATGCCGGGCGCGCCGCCAGCTCGGCGCGCAAGCGCTTGAGCCGTTCGCGCGGGTCTTCACGAGCTGGCGCCTCGTCGAGCTTCATCTCTGCGATGAAGCGACTGGGCACACCAGCCACGGTATCGCGGCCCTTGCGTCGTCGGCGCAGTGTCGACACCACCAGCGTGCGCCGCGCGCGCGTGATGCCGACGTACATCAGCCGGCGCTCTTCCTCGAGCCGCTGCGGCGTCATCTCGTCGCCTTCTGTGCGAAACGGCAGCAGCCCCTCGTTGATGCCGGCCAGCACCACATGCGGCCACTCCAGCCCCTTGGCCGCATGCAGCGTCGACAGCGTGACCACGTCCTGCTGCTCGTCGCGCTCGGCCAGGCTGATGATGACGCTGATGGTCTGCGCCACCTGCAGCACGCTCTGGCGCTCGCTGGCATCGCCCGAGCCGTCGGCGGCCACTTCGCCACCGCAACGGCGCGCCATCCAGTCGGTGAAGTCGAGCACGTTCGTCCAACGCGCGCTGGCCAGCTTCTCGCTGTCCTCGCTGTCGTACAGGTGCTGCTCGTAGCCGATGTCCTTGAGCCACCCCGTGAGCAGCTCGCGCGCGGCCTCGGCCCCCACGGCGTGCCGCGCACGGTGTTCCAGGTCGTGCACGTAGCGGCCGAACTCATGCAGCGAGCCGATGGCCTTGGCGCCGAGCGCGGCCGCCAGCGTCGGGCTGAACAGCGATTCGAACAGGCTGCGCTTCCACTGCCCCGCGAACTCGCCGAGCTTGCCCAGCGTCGTGTGGCCGATGCCTCGCTTGGGGGTGGTCACTGCGCGCAGGAAGGCCGGGTCGTCGTCCGCGTTGACCAGCAGGCGCAGCCATGCGCACAGGTCCTTGATCTCGGCGCGATCGAAGAAGCCCTGACCACCGGACACGCGGTATGGGATCTGCGCCGCACGCAGCTTCTGCTCGAACACCCGTGCCTGGTGGTTGGCGCGGTACAGCACCGCGAAGTCGGAGAACTTGACCGCGCCGCCCTGGGCGCGCTGCGCCTGGATGAAGGCCACTGCGCGCTCGGCCTCGTGCTCCTCGCCATCGCACTCGATGCGGCGCACCGGCTCGCCCTCGCCGAAATCGCTCCACAGACGCTTCTCGAACAGCTTGGGGTTGCCCGCGATCACGTGATTGGCCGCGCGCAGGATGGCGCCGGTGGAGCGGTAGTTCTGCTCCAGCGCGATCACGGTGAGGTCCGGCCAGTCCTGCGGCAGGCGGCGCAGGTTGTCGATGGTGGCGCCGCGCCAGCCGTAGATGCTCTGATCGTCGTCGCCCACCACCGTGAAGCGGCCGCGCCGACGTTCGTCGGGTGGGCTGACCAGCGCCTTGAGCAGTTCGTACTGCACCGCGTTGGTGTCCTGATACTCGTCGACCAGCACATGACCAAATGCCTGCTGCCACTTCGTGCGCGCTTCGTCGTCGCGCTGCAGCAGCTTCAACGGCAGGCCGATGAGGTCATCGAAGTCCACCGCCTGGTAGGCCGCGAGCCGCTCCTCATAGAGCCTCATCACGCGCGCGGCCACCTGTTCGTCGGCATCACGGGCGGCGGCAGCGGCTGCGGCGCTGTCCATGCCCTGGTTCTTCCACAGGCTGATGGTCCATTGCCAGCGCCGCGCCAGCGCGTTGTCGCTGCAGCCGCCGGCCTCGCGCAGCACGCCGAGCACATCGTCGCTGTCCAGGATGCTGAAACGCGGCTTCAACCCCAGGCGTTCGCCATCTTCGCGCAGCATGCGCACGCCCAGCGAGTGGAAGGTGCTCACCGCCAGCTCGCGCGCCGCCCGCGGCCCCACCAGCGCACGCGCGCGTTCGCGCATCTCCTGCGCAGCCTTGTTGGTGAACGTGATGGCCGCGATCTGCCGCGGCGCCAAGCCCACCTGCAGCAGCCGGGCGATCTTCTGGGTGATGACGCGGGTCTTGCCCGAGCCGGCGCCGGCCACCACCAAGCAGGGGCCGTCCAGGTGCTGCACGGCGCGCATCTGGGCAGCGTTGAGGGTATCGGGAGCGTCGGCCATGGTGGTGGGCCCGACCGGCGCGAGCCCAGCGCCACGGGAGCGCGGGCCCCTCGCCATGCCCCGCGATGCGGGGCATGCGTCGGCCGGTCAGGCAAAGGCCGCGATGATAGACACTGCGACGGAAGCGCCGGCGCTGCGGCTGTGTTACATGGCGCCGAGAATGGCGACCGCGCAGATCAGCAGCAGGGCAGCCAGCGTGAGACCGTTTTTCAGCACGGCATCGGTGCTGCGGTCGGAGGTGATGTCGTGCTTCAGGGCGTCGGCTAGGGTCGGCATGGCGGGCCTCGGGATCGACTGGTGAGGGGTTGCGGGGTACAGCTGGCGCGGTGACCAAAGTTTCAACTGAACACAATTTGTGACCATGGTCGATTTCGTTCGAATGTCACGACGCCGCTGGCTCGGCACGGCTGCCGGAGCCTGCGCGATCCTGGGGGGTCCGCCCGCATTCGTGCCCCATGCACGCGCAGCCGACACGCCGCGCTTCGAGTTCGGCGTGGCATCGGGCTGCCCAAGACCGGATCGCATCGTGTTGTGGACCCGGCTGACCGGCGCCGACCTGCCGCTGCAGGTGGACGTGAGCTGGGAGCTGGCCGACGACGACGCGTTCACCCGCATCGTGGCGCGTGGCTCCGAGTCGGCCACCACCGACTGGGCCCACAGCGTGCACGCCGAGCCCGACGGCCTGGCGCCGGACCGTTGGTACCACTACCGTTTCACGGCTCTCGGACAGCGCAGTGCAACCGGTCGCACGCGCACTGCGCCGGCACCGGATGCGCCCAGCCGGCTGCGCTACGCGATCGCCAGCTGCCAGCGCTTCGATCACGGGCACTACGCGGCCTGGGCCCATGCGGCGCGCGAAGCCTTCGACCTGATCGTGTTCCTGGGCGACTACATATACGAGTACCCGTCCGGCGCCGACACGTTGCCGCGCCGGCACGAGGGTGGCCCCTTGCGCACGCTGGCGCAGTACCGCGACCGCTACGCCCAGTACAAGAGCGACCCGGCGCTGCAGGCGGCTCACGCGGCCTGCCCGTGGCTGATGATCTGGGACGACCACGAGGTGGCCAACGATTGCCACGCGCAGGGCGGCGCCGGGTTGGAGGGCGAGGCATTCCTCGCGCTGCGGACGGCGGCCTACCAGGCCTACTGGGAACACCAGCCCCTGCCGATGGCCGCGCGTCCCCGCGGCGCACACATGCGGCTGCATGGACATTGGGATTGGGGGCGCCTGGCGCGGCTGGTGACGGTCGACGGCCGCCAGTTCCGCGATCGCCAGGCTTGTGCCAGCGCACTGCGGCCAACTGCTTTGGGCAGCCCATTCGAAGCCCATTGCCTGCAACTGGACGATCCTTCGCGGTCCCTGCTCGGCTGGCCCCAGGAGCAGTGGCTGGCGAGCAGTTGGGACCGCCACCGACGCTGGAACCTGCTGGCCCAGCCCACGCTGATGGGTCGCGCCTCCAGCCGTCGCATCGCGGAGGCCGGCGATGGGCGTTATTGGGCCGATGGCTGGGACGGCTACGCGCCCGCGCGACGGCGCCTGCTCGAGGGCGCCGTGCAGGCCGGTGCGGCCAATCTGGTCGTTCTGGGTGGTGATGTCCACGCCCACTACGTCGGCCGCCTGCACACCGATTTCGACGCGCCCGACGCGTCGGTGGTGGGCAGCGAATTCGTCACCACCTCGATCGCCAGTCGCGGCGCGCCGCAATGGCGCACCGACCGGTTGATGCGGCACAACCCGAACCTGCTGCACGGGCGCTCGGACCTGCGCGGCTATGTGGCGTTCAGCCTGGATGAGCGGCGGCTCGAGGCCCGGCTGATGGTCGTCGAGCGCCCGCTGGACGCAGCCAGCCCGGTGCAGTTGCATCGCCAATTCGTGGTCGAAGCCGGGCGGCCCGGCCCGCAGACCGCCTGAACTCCAGCCCCATTGCGCGCAGACCCCGCATGCCCTCGATCCTCTCGGTCACGATCCCGTTCTTCGCGCTGGTGCTCGCCGGATACCTGGCGGCGCGGCGGCATGTGCTGCCCGAGTCGGCCATACCCGGGCTCAATGCATTCGTGCTGTATTTCGCGCTGCCGTGCATGTTGTTTCGCTTCGGCATGAATACGCCGGTGCTGCAACTGCTCAACCCAGCCGTGCTGGCGGTGTACCTGGGCTGTGCGATGCTGCTGGTCTGCATGACCGTGGCGACCACCTTGCGCGAACCGGTGGGCCTGCGCGACGCGGCGTTCGGGGCGTTGGTGGCGGCGTTCCCCAACACCGGCTTCATGGGTGTGCCGCTGCTGGTGGCGCTGCTGGGCCCCGGGGCGGCGGGGCCGGTGATCAGCACCATCCTGGCCGACCTGTTCGTCACCAGCTCGCTGTGCATCGCGCTGGCGCAGGCCGATGGCGCCGCGGGCCTGGGTCTGCGCCACGCGCTCGCGCGGGCGCTGCGCGGCGCGCTGTCGAACCCGCTGCCCTGGGCGATTGCAGCCGGCGCCTTGTGTTCGGCCACCGAATGGCGCACCAGCGGTCCGGTCGATACGGTGATTCGCATGCTGGCCGACGCCGCCAGCCCGGTGGCGCTGTTCACCATCGGCGCCGTACTGCACCGCGCCGGGCAGCATGCGCACACGCGCACACCGGTGACCCGCTACCTGCCGGTGGCGCTGATCAAGCTGCTGCTGCATCCGCTGCTGGTGCTGTTCGTCGCGGCAGGCGCCGTGCAGTTGGGTGCGCCCTTGCGCCCGTTCGACGTGCTGGTGCTCACCCTGGCCGCCGCGCTGCCCAGCGCCAGCAACGTTTCGCTGCTGGCGGAGCGCTACGGCGCTGACAACGGCCGCATTGCCCGCATCATCATGAGCTCAACTGCGCTGTCGTTCGGCACCTTCACGCTGCTGGCGTGGGCCTTCGGGGTAAAGCCCGGCTGATTCAGCCGGTTTCGGGTCTGCCCGACGGCGCATCGCGCGGCGTGCTGCGCAGCAGCGCCAGTTCGCCGCTGGCCAGCCACTCTCGCGCCGGTCGCCGCTCCTGCGGATCGAGTTCGTGGCCGGGAAGAGTGCCGACGACGCCCGCCCAGCCGTCACGGCCCGCACGCTTGGCAAGATAGAGCGCTGCGTCGGCCACCCGGATGGCGTCGCTCCAGCCCTGCGCCTGAGGCTGCCCTGGGTCCATCGGGAATGCGGCAAACCCGACCGAAACCGTGCAACGCAACTCGGTTCCGTCTGGCAGCGCCAGTGGCTGCTCGTGCACACTGCGTCGCACTCGCTCGGCCAGTTCGGTGGCCCAGGCGCGTGCCAGGCCCCGCGCCACGACGAGAAACTCTTCCCCGCCCCAACGCACCAAGGTGTCGCTCTCGCGCAAGGCGCCCTGCAGGCAACGCGCCACATGGCGCAACGCAACATCGCCGGCGGCATGGCCGTGCAAGTCGTTCACGCGCTTGAAGTGGTCGATGTCCACCAGCACGAAGACCAGGTCCGCATCGTCTGCCGCAGCGCGAGCGTGGCGCCGCGCCTCGTCGTGCCGGCGCACGGCCCAGGCCACGTCGGCGTCGATGTGCTCGGTGAAGTAGCGGCGGTTGCGCAGACCGGTCAGCGGGTCGGTCAGGCTGGCCTCTTCGAGTTCGCGGGTGCGCTCGTGGACCTGGATTTCGAGTTGGCGCTGGCGATGAACCAGTCGGTGCACCCGCCAACGCAGGGCGAGCGCCGCCAGTGCCAGTACCAGGATTGCCATGACAGCGCGGGTGAGCGGGTGCTGCCACCAGGCCGGCTGCACATGCACCGGCCAGGCGAGTTCCTCGCTGCCCCAGGGCCCAGCCGGGTGTGCCGCGCCTACGCGCAGCACATAGCGACCGGGTCCGATGCCGGCGTAACTCGCCACGCCCGCATCGGCGCTGGCATCAATCCAGTCGCGATCGATGCCATCGAGTCGGTAGCGATAGCGGACGCGCTGGGGATCGGAGTAGTCGAGCGTCGTCAAGTCCACCGCGAAGGAGCGCTGGCCCGATTCCAGCACCAGGCGATCTCGAACTTCGGCCGTCAGGGGCAGGCGTCGGCCTTCGACCCGGACGCTGGCGACCACCGGCCGCGCCGTGCGCGGCGCCAGCTCGAACCGGGACGGCTGCACCACCAGGACGCCCTTGCTGCCGCCGAACAGCAGCCGGCCATCGCGCAGCTTGGCCGTCGAGAGGAACCATGGCGTGCCAAAGGCCGCACCATCGGCCGCGGTGATCTCGCGCAAGGCACGGTGTGCAGGGTCGTAGACGTACATCTGGGTCCAGATACGCCCGCGCTCGTCCTCGTGCAGGTTGGCGCCGAAGGGTCGGTTAGCGATGCCGTGCTGCAGGCTGACGCGCTCGAAGGCAGCCGTTCGCCCATCCCACCGGGCCAACCGGTGCAAACCTGCCACCGATGTGTCCAGCCACAACACGCCCTTGCGATCGACCAACAGGCCGATGACGATCGGGTTGCCGAGTTCGGCACCGGCTTGCGCGGCCACCGGTTCGAGCGTGCGGGCGCCCGGCGCCATCCGGTACAGACCCGACACGGTCGCCACCCACAGTCCCCCATCGGCCGCGGTCGCGACATCGAAGACGTCGCCTGGGAACGGTTGTCCGCCGGGACCGGCCACGGCCGACATCGTCGAACCATCGGCATCCAGGCGCCACACGCCCACCTGGGTGCCGATCCAGATGCCTCCATCGGCAGCCGTGCGCATGCGGTGCACATTGCCACCGTCGTGCCGCAGGCGCGCCACCACTCGGCGTTGGCGATCCATTGCATAAAGCCAACCACCGCTGGCCAGCCAGACTCGACCGTCACCTGCCTCGGCCATCGCTTCCACACGCGGCTGGCCGCCGCTCGCCAATAGCCGCGCATGCCCGATGGCATGGAGTTGGTCGTCCAGGATCACCACGCCACCGCTGGCCGGTGCGGCCCAGACCCGACCGTCGCGCGTGGCCAGCAGGTGGCGCACATCGGCATCCTGAAGCAGCCCAGCGGGATCGGCGTCAGGTGCACGCACGGCGATGGCGGTGCGGGTCGGGTCGTGGCGCTGCAAACCCAGTCCAAAGCCCCCCACCCAGATGGCATCGTCGCGGTCGCGCACCAACGCGGTCACCTCGCCGGCGCCGAGGCTGGCCGTGTTGCGCGGGTCATGGCGCAAACGGCGCTGCCAGGTGCCGCTGGCAACATCGAACAAGTCGACGCCAGCGGCTCGCCCGGCCCACACCACCGACCCGGGCGCTTCGACCAGTGCCGTCACCGCGGGGTTGGACTCGCCCGTGGCGGCCAGCCATTGCACGGATGCGTCCGGGTCGGGATCGAGGCGCCCAACGCGACCATCCGAAAGGCCGAGCCAGACTCTTCCGTCTGAAGCCTGCAGCAATGCCTGCACACCTGCAGACGCTCTTGGCAAACCGTGCTGCAGCGCCATCGGTACCGGTTCGAACCTCCGGGCACCGGCTTGCCGACGCATCAGCCCGCGCCAAGTACCGACCCAGACGCCGCCCTGGCGGTCGACCAGCAGCGCCTGGATGCGACTTGCGGCAGGCCCCTCCCCGTCATCGCCGACCGGCACGGGCGTGTAGCGGCGTTGCGCTGGGTCGTAGTGGACCAGCCCACCGCCATGAGTGCCGATCCACAGGGTGCCATCGGCGGCCTGGGCCAGCGCCCGGATGGTTGGCAGTGGGCCGCCTGCCGCGGCAGGGTCACGGTGAGACTCCAGCGCGTCGGTTTGGGGATTCCAGGCCAGCAGGCCATCGGTCTCGGTGCCTATCCACATGCGCGAGTCGCTGCCGGACAGCAGCGCACGGATCCAGCCCAGGTTGCGCCGTGCCGGATCGGTGATATCGCGCTCAACGGGCCGAAAGCGATGGCCATCATGGCGAACCAGGCCGTCGCCGGTGGCGATCCAGAGCAGGCCAAGTCGATCCTGCGCCAGCGAGGCCACCACATCACGCGGAATGTGTGTGGCCCCGACCTGCGTGAAGCGCGGCTCCAGCGGCGACGCCGGCGCGGCCCCCGTGGTCGCAGCCGACCACGCGCACGCGCACGCGAGTGCCAGCACGCCCACGGCGATGAACATCCCCCCCCTCATGGGGCAACGATACCCGCAGCGGCGTCCTCGGCACTGCAGGCGATACCCTGACGCGCCGCCGTGGCCCGGTGCGCCGTGGCGCGCGCGGTGCTCAAATGGCCTGTGGATCGACATCGATCGCCCACCTGGCCAGCCCCTTGTGGTGTGCACGCAGTGCATGCAGCCGTGGCAGCCAGGCCGACAACCAGCGCTGCAGCCTCGCCCGCGAGGCACATTCGAGCAGCATCTGCATCCGCTCTATGCCGGCCACGCGCGCCAACGTCGGCGGCACCGGCGGGTACACCACGACACCGGCCTCGTCGTCGAGTCCTACGCCGGCATCGGCTGCTGCACGCAGGAAAGCCGTGGCGACCGCGACATCACGCGCCTCCGCCCGCAAAAGCGCGAGATGACTGAACGGCGGCAATCCAGCGCCCGCACGCTCCTCCAACTGCCCCTGCGCGAAGGCATCGAAATCGTGCTGCTTCAGGGCGGCGTAGAGCGGATGCGTCGGGTGCCAGGTCTGCACCCACATCTGGCTGCGCTGCCCGGTTGCCGCATCGCGGCCGGCGCGACCGGCAGCCTGCATCAGCAGCGCGAACAGGCGTTCGGGCGCGCGAAAGTCGCTCGCGAACAGCGCCGCGTCCGGGTTGAGCGCAACGACGAGCGTGATGCGCCGGAAATCGTGCCCCTTGGTCACCATCTGGGTGCCGACGAGTACATCGACCTCCCCCTCATGGACCTGTGCGAGTCGCGATTCGAGCTGTCCCTTGCCACGCGCGGTGTCAGCATCGATGCGGCCGATGCGTGCGGCAGGCAGCAGTTCGCCAAGCTGCTCCTCCAGGCGCTCGGTACCGCGACCCAGGGGCGCGATGTCGAGGTTGCCGCACTGCGGGCAGGCCCGCGGCACCGGCTCGGCCAAGCCGCAGTGGTGGCAGCGGAGCGCGCGCTCGCGTTTGTGGAACACACGCCAAGCGCTGCAGTGCGGGCAGCCGCTCTTCCAGCCACAGTCGGCACAGTGAAGCACCGGCGCGTAGCCGCGGCGATTCAGGAATAGCAGGCTTTGCTCGCCTCGCTGCAGGCACTCCTGCAGGGCCTGCAGCACCGGGGGCGCCAGCAGCGCGGCATGGCCGTTCTTTTCACGGGGAAGGATGCCCATGTCGAACAGTCGGACCTGCGGCAGCATGGCACCGCCCATGCGACCGGCCATCACCACATGGCGATAGCGTCCCTGGCGCGCACGCTGCCAGCTTTCGAGCGAGGGCGTGGCCGAGCCCAGGACCACCGATACCCGCTCCAGGTGGCCGCGATAGACGGCCAGGTCGCGGGCAGAGTAGCGCGCGCCCTCCTGTTGCTTGTACGACGGATCGTGTTCCTCGTCGACGACGATCAGCCCCAGGCGCGGCAGCGGCGCGAACACCGCCATGCGCGTACCCAGCACGATGTCCGCATGGCCCTGCAACGCCATCAGCCAATGGTGGAGCCGCTGCACCGGCGTGAGGCCGCTGTGCAGGGCGACGATCCGCTGCGCGGGGAAGCGGGCTGCGAATCGGCCCAGCAGTTGCGGCGTGAGGTTGATCTCGGGCACCAGCACCAGTGCCTGACCCCCGCGCGCGATCGCCTGCTGAGTTGCGCGCAGGTAGACCTCCGTCTTGCCGCTGCCGGTCACGCCGTGCAGGAGTATCGGCCTCGGCTCGGCCGCCGCGGCTTCCTGCTGCAGCACCGCCAGGGTGGCGAGTTGCTCGGACGTGAGCACGGGTACCTCGCCGGGATCGACCGGTGCGGCCTCGGCCGATGCGCGCGCGAGACGCTTCTCCAGGCGGCGCAGGCGCACCGCCAGGCCGGCCCCGTCGAGCCGGCGCAACTCCGGCGGCAGCACCGACAGCGCGAGCTCGCCGCACCCGCGCTGGTAGTAACCAGCTGCAAATTCCGCGAGCTTCAGCCACGGCAAAGGCAGCGGCTGCGCTGCATCGAGCACCTCGGTGATCGGTCGCAACGCGCTGTCGGCCGGTGCCGTGGATGCGCCGCCGGGCGCCTCCGCGCTGGGTGTGGCCTCGGGCACAGCCGCCGCGATCCAGGCGATACCCAGCACCTGTCGTCGGCCCAGTGGTACGCGCACCAGGCTGCCGGGCGTAAGCGGTCGCTCGCTCATGTAGTCGAGCGGGCCGCCCAGGCCGCTGTATTGCGGCGTTTCGACCGCCACCGCCAGCCGGTGCAGGACCGTCGATGAGGTCAGGCTCACTGAGCGGCCCCCAGTTCGCCAATCACATCAAGAATCACCGCTAAGTACATGATTGGACAGGGGTTTCGGATCTGTCCCCGCAAACTGTGGATAACTTTGTGGGAAAGCTGCGATCGAACGCGCTAAGTGGTTGATCCGTCATGCCGCCGCCTGCTTTGCCCATTCCTGCAGCACTGGCAAAAATACGCTATGAATCAATAACTTGCGACGTGTTTGCGGAATTTTCCATGGTGCAGCGCACCGCAAGGGAGACGCTGCCGTCGCATGCCAAATTTTGGGGATAAGTCAAGCCCTGAGCGCTCACTCACGCGATGGCGGAGGCTTCTTGGAAATGAGGGTCAACCCGGCATCCGCAGCCGGCGCGAGTGCGTGTGGACCGCTTCGACGAGCGCCTGCACATGCTCTGGCGGGGTGAGTTGATGGATGCCATGGCCCAGATTGAACACATGGCCACCCCAGCGACCATCGGCGCGCCGCGGTGCGCCGTAGCTGTCAAGCACGGCCCGCGCCTGGGCTGCCACCGCGTCAGGGCCTGCGAACAGCACCATTGGATCGAGGTTGCCTTGCAGCGCCACCCGGTCATCGGTGCGCCGGCGCGCGGATCCGAGGTCACAGGTCCAGTCCAGGCCCACCACGTCGGCGCCGGTGTCAGCCAGTTGCTCCAGCCACAGGCCACCGCCCTTGGTGAACACGATGACCGGGACGCGCCGCCCGTCGGACTCCCGCTTGAGAGCCGCCACCACCTTGCGCGTGTAGGCCAGGCTGAACTCGTGGAAAGCCCTGTGTTCCAGCACGCCGCCCCACGAGTCGAACAGCATCACTGCCTGGGCGCCAGCGTCCACCTGGGCATTGAGGTACGCGGCCACTGCCTGCGTATTGATCGTGAGTATGCGGTGCAAGAGGTCAGGCCGGCTGTAGAGCATGGTCTTGACCAGCCGATAGTCGTCTGAGCCGGCCCCCTCGACCATGTAGCACGCCAGCGTCCATGGACTGCCAGAGAAGCCGATCAGCGGCACGCGGCCATCGAGAGCGCGGCGGATCGATCGCACGGCATCGAAGACGTAGCGCAGGCGGTCGAGATCGGGCACTGCCAGCGCGGCGACCTCGGACTCGGTGCGCAGCGGATGAGCGAACCGTGGCCCCTCGCCGGCCGCGAACGACAGGCCCAGGCCCATCGCATCGGGCACCGTGAGGATGTCGGAAAACAGGATGGCTGCATCGAGAGCATAGCGTTCCAGCGGCTGCAGCGTGACCTCGGTGGCGTAGTCGGTGTTGGTGGCCAGGCCCATGAAGCTGCCGGCGCGGCTGCGCGTGGCCTTGTACTCGGGCAGGTAGCGTCCCGCCTGGCGCATCAGCCACAGCGGCGTGTACTCGGTGGGCTGGCGCAGGCAGGCGCGAAGGAAGGTGTCGTTGTGCAGAAGCGCGGGCATCGACGGATTATCCGTCGCTCAGGGGCTTCAGCTTGCCTGCGAAGTGCTCCCGCAGCGGGTCCTGCGGCAGTGGCGGCCACTCGAGGACGTCCTCTGGCACGTGGGTGTCGGGCAGGTGGTCGAGCAGATGCTGTATCAGCACGAGCCGGCCCCGGCGTTGATCGTTGAAGTCGACCAGAGTCCAGGGCGCGCGCTTGGTGTGCGTGGCCGCCAGCATGGCTTCGCGGGCGCGGCCGTATTCGGCGTACTTCAGGCGGGCCTGCAGGTCGATCGGCGAGAGCTTCCAGCGTTTGAGCGGGTCGTCGCGGCGCTCGGCAAAACGCTCCTCCTGCAAGGCCTGGTCGACTGTGAGCCAGTACTTGAACAGCAGCACGCCGTCATCGACCAGCATGCGCTCGAACGTCGGCACCTGCGCCAGGAAGGCTTGCGCCTGCTGCTCGGTGCAGTAGCCCATCACCCGCTCGACGCCAGCGCGGTTGTACCAGCTGCGATCGAAGAGGACGATCTCTCCGGCAGCCGGCAGGTGCGCGACATAGCGCTGGAAGTACCACTGCGTGCGCTCGCGCTCGCTGGGCTTGGGCAGGGCCACCGTGCGGCACTGGCGCGGGTTGAGCGTGTCGGCGATCGCGGCGATCACGCCGCCCTTGCCAGCAGTGTCGCGCCCCTCGATGATCACCAGCACGCGCTGCCCCGTATGGGCCACCCAGCGCGCCATGGCGTTGAGCTCGATCTGCAGTGCCTCCAGGCGCGAGAGGTAGTCGGCCTTGGACAGGCGATCATCGCTGGACTTGTGGTCCTTGTCGCTCTTCGACTTGTGGCTCATGGCTGTCCCTCTGGATGGATCGGGCGACCACGCCCGCACGGCTGCGACGGACAGTGCGCCATCAGACGCGGCGCACGACCACGCTGCCCACGGAGTAGCCGGCCCCGAACGAGCACACCACGCCCACGTCACCGCTGCGCAGATCGGCGCGATGAAGATGGAACGCGATGATCGAACCAGCCGACGCCGTGTTGGCGAACTCGTCCAGGATCAGCGGTGCCACATCGCCGCCCGCGCTGCCGCCCACGAGCTTGCGGATGACCAACTGGTTCATGCCCTCGTTGGCCTGGTGCAGCCAGTACCGGCGCACATCGGCCGCTTTCAACCCCAGGCTTGACAGATGCGACTCAATGTGGGCTGCGGCTATCGGCACCACCTCCTTGAAGACCTTGCGGCCCTCCTGCCGGAAGGTCTTGTCGCGCGCGGCGGGATCGGTATCCTCGCAACGGTTGATGAAGCCGGCGTTGTTGCGGATGTGGTTGGAGAACTGAGTGGCCAGTCGCGTGCCGAGCACTTCCCAGCGTGCTGCGTCTGACGGCTCGCCGTCGTCGCGTTCGACCAGCAGGGCGGTCGCCACGTCGCCGAAGATGAAGTGGCAGTCGCGATCACGCCACTCCTGGTGCGCGGACGTGATTTCGGGGCTGACCACCAGCACGCGCTGCGCGGTGCCGCAGCGCACGGCGTTGATCGCCTGCTCCAGGGCGAAGGTGGCGGACGAACACGCCACGTTCATGTCGAAGCCGTAGCCGCCCGCGCCCAGCGCCTGCTGGATTTCGATGGCCATTGCCGGATAAGCGCGCTGCATGTTGGATGCCGCGCAGATCACGGCATCCACATCCTGCGCCTGACGCCCCGCCTGCGCCAGCGCATCGCGAGCGGCAGCCACGCCGATCTCGGCCATCAGCGAGAGCTGGTCGTCCGGCCGCGGCTCGTAATATGGCCGCATGCGGCGCGGGTCCAGGATGCCGGCCTTGTGCATGACGTAGCGCTGCCGGATCCCCGATGCCTTCTGGACGAACTCGACGCTGGACTCGGGCAGCGGCTCCACTTCGCCCGCGGAGATGCGCTCGGCGTTCAGCGCATTCTGCAAGTTGGCATAGGCGTTGTACGACGCCACCAACTCGTCATTGCTGATGACATGTTCCGGCTTGTACAGGCCGGTGCCGGAGATGACGACACGGGTCATGAGGCGCTTTCGGATCGGTGTGGCCAGGTACGGCCATGGTCCCAACGTTGCCGTCACCAAGGAGCGACGGGCAAGCGCGCGATCATAAGGCGACGCTCAAGGGCGGACACCCGGTGCGAACGCCAAGGGCTGCGCGAACCAGGTCTGTCTACCCCAGAACGACACCGCCCGCAGGGCACGGCCATGCGGGCGGGAGACCCCTGCACCAGGGGAGAACATCAGCCGGCGGCACCGGCTCGAGCGAAATCACTTGCCCGAGAGCAAGTGATTCGCAATCACCGGGCGCGCCGACGAGCGCCTGCTGCGCCGAGCAGGGCCAAGCCAATCAGCGCCAGCGTGGCAGGCTCCGGAACGTCGCCGCCGCGGGTGCCGTTCAGGAAGAACGCATGCTCCTGGCCGTTGTGGCTCCAGTTGTTGAAGGTACCGCCGTTCGATTCGACACCGAAGGAGGTGCCGTTCGCGCCGGTGGTGATCCAGTACAACTCGTCGCGATCGAAGTTCGTCGACAGGTGGATACCAAACCAATAGGTCGCACCCGCCGTGGCCAGGAAGCTCGACGCAAAGTCGAACTCGATCAGCGTGGAGTCGCCGGCTCCGACCCATGGGCCGGCCGAGGTCGTCGTGACGTTCTGGCCGGCACCGGACACCAGCGGGGCTGCCGCCGGCACACCACCCGCATCCGCGAAGATGTAGTAGTCCATCGTGCCGTCCCACAACGACACGTCCGTGTTCGAGCCGATCCACACGCCGGCGCCCGTCAGCGTCGTGTTCAGGCCAGGCGTGTAATCCTCGGTCTGCACCCACTGTGCGGCCTCGTTGCCGTTGGCATTGTTGGGCGCACCATTGTTGTAGACAACACCGGCCTGGGAAGCGACAGAGACCGCAGCCAGAGCGGCCAGGGCGACGGACTTGAGGGTGGCAGTGAAGGTCATAGGGTCTCCGCTAGGCTGATGCGAATTGGGGTTGCGCTGACATAAGCACGTTTCGAGCCAGAAGAGAATTTTCTTATAAATCAAAGTGTTGCGTTTTGTAGGTCGGCGAAGTGTCAAACCGGTCGACACCGCGTGCGTGCAAACTGCACGGCGCACCCGACCCCACGAACAGCGGAACTCAGCTTCGGCTGCCGGGCAGCAGTACCGCCCAGCAGTGGGTCACGTAGCGCAGGCGGTCACAGACGGACGAAGGCCCGCACTGGGCGGGCCTTCGCAACGGGAGTGCGCAGCGGCGGTGACGGCCGCCGCGGCAAATTCTTACTTCTTGCGCAGCTTGGCAATCGCCGCGATCTGCGCGGCCATCATCGCGAATTCGCTCTGGGCCTTGGCGAAGTCGATGTCGCTCTTGGCGCTCTTCATCGCTTCCTCGGCCAGCTTCTTGGCTTCACTGGCCTTGGCCTCGTCGAGGTCGTGGCCGCGGATGGCGGTGTCGGCCAGAACCGTGACCGTGCCGGGCTGCACCTCGAGGATGCCGCCGGCGACGAACACGAATTCTTCCTCGCCGTTGTCGGCGCGCTCGATGCGCACCGCGCCGGGCCTGATGCGGGTGATCAGCGGCGTATGCCGGGGCAGGATGCCCAGCTCGCCGTTCTCGCCCGGCAGCGCAACGAACTTGGCCTCGCCCGAGAAGATGCTCTCCTCGGCGCTGACCACGTCGACATGAATCGTTGCCATGCTCGATGTCCTTTAGCGTTTGGAAGAAGGTTCAGTAAGCAAGCAATCGGGTGTCAGGCCAGGCCCGCCCCGCAGCCGTACACCCGTACGGCGAGGAGCGCAACGAAGCTTGGCATCCGAGTGCGCCGCTCACTGAATCGTCTTCGCCTTCTCGAAAGCTTCGTCGATGGTGCCCACCATGTAGAACGCCTGCTCGGGCAAGTGGTCGCACTCGCCGTTGACGATCATCTTGAAGCCGCGGATGGTTTCCTTCAGCGGCACATACTTGCCCGCGGTGCCGGTGAACACCTCGGCCACGTGGAACGGCTGGCTCAGGAAGCGCTGGATCTTGCGCGCCCGGGCCACGGCCAGCTTGTCTTCAGGCGACAGTTCGTCCATGCCCAGGATGGCGATGATGTCGCGCAATTCCTTGTAGCGCTGCAGCGTGCCCTGCACGGCACGGGTGGTGCCGTAGTGCTCCTCGCCCACGACGTTGGGGTCGACCTGGCGGCTGGTGGAATCGAGCGGATCCACGGCGGGGTAGATGCCCAGCGCGGCGATGTCGCGCGACAGCACCACCGTGGCGTCCAGGTGGGCGAAGGTGGTGGCGGGCGACGGGTCGGTCAGGTCGTCCGCCGGCACGTACACGGCCTGGATGGAGGTGATCGAGCCGACCTTGGTCGAGGTGATGCGCTCTTGCAGGCGACCCATTTCCTCGGCCAGCGTCGGCTGGTAGCCCACGGCGGAAGGCATGCGGCCCAGCAGCGCGGACACCTCCGTGCCGGCCAGCGTGTAGCGGTAGATGTTGTCGACGAAAAACAGCACGTCGCGGCCCTCGTCGCGGAACGACTCGGCAATCGTCAGGCCGGTCAGCGCCACGCGCAGGCGGTTGCCCGGCGGCTCGTTCATCTGGCCGTAGACCATCGACACCTTGGACTCGCCCAGGTTGTCGCTGTTCACAACGCCCGATTCCATCATCTCGTGATAGAAGTCGTTGCCCTCGCGGGTGCGCTCGCCCACGCCTGCGAACACCGACAGGCCCGAGTGCGCCTTGGCGATGTTGTTGATGAGCTCCATCATGTTCACGGTCTTGCCCACGCCGGCACCGCCGAACAGGCCCACCTTGCCGCCCTTGGCGAACGGGCAGATCAAGTCGATCACCTTGATGCCGGTCTCGAGCAGTTCCTGCGAGGGGCTGAGTTCGTCGTAGGTCGGGGCCTTGCGGTGAATGGATGCGGTGAGCTTCTGATCGACCGGGCCACGCTCGTCGATCGGGTTGCCCAGCACGTCCATGATGCGACCCAGCGTCGCCGTGCCCACCGGCACGGTGATGGCCGCGCCGGTGTTGGTGACCATCAGGCCGCGCTTGAGGCCGTCGGACGAGCCCAGCGCGATGGTGCGCACGATGCCGTCGCCCAGCTGCTGCTGCACTTCCAGCGTCAGCGGGGAGCCTTCAAGCTTGAGCGCGTCATACACGCGCGGCATCCGATCGCGCGGGAACTCCACGTCCACCACGGCGCCGATGCACTGAACGATCTTGCCTTGTGCTTGGGTATTAGCCATCTTGGAATCCTTCAAACAGTATTCGATGCGTGCGGCCCGAGGATCAGCCGCTGATGGCGGCCGCGCCGCCGACGATCTCGGAGAGTTCCTTGGTGATCGCGGCCTGGCGGGTCTTGTTGTAGACCAGCTTGAGCTCGTTGATCAGGTTGCCGGCGTTGTCGGTGGCCGCCTTCATCGCCACCATGCGGGCCGACTGCTCGGAGGCCATGTTCTCGGCGACCGCCTGGTACACCAGGGCCTCGATGTAGCGCGTGAGCAGTTCGTCGATGACGCTGGGTGCGTCGGGCTCATAGATGTAATCCCAGCCGTGCAATGCCTTTTCGGCGGCGGTCTGCTGCAGGCGGTCGGCGGTCAGTGGCAGCAACTGCTCGACCATCGACTCCTGCTTCATCGTGTTGATGAACTTCGTGTAGCACAGGTAGACGGCGTCAAGCTTGCCCGCTACGAACGCATCGAGCATCACCTTGACGGGGCCGATCAGCTTGTCGAGCTGGGGCTTGTCGCCCAGCTGCGTGGCATGGCTGACCACCGGCACGCCGATGCGGTTGAGGAAGCTGAACCCCTTGTTGCCGATGGCCACCGCCTGCGTCGTGCTGCCCGCGGCCTGCAGGTCGCGCATCTTGTTGGTGACCGAGCGCAGCACGTTGGTGTTCAGGCCGCCGCACAGCCCCTTGTCGGTCGACACGACGATGAAGCCCGACACCTTGGCATCGCCGCCCTTGCGCATGTAGGGCGAGTGGTACTCGGGGTTGGCCTGCGACAGGTTCGCCGTGATGTTGCGGATCTTGTCGGCGTACGGCCGGGCCGCGCGCATGCGGTCCTGCGCCTTGCGCATCTTCGAAGCCGAGACCATTTCCATGGCCTTGGTGATCTTCTTCGTGTTCTCGAAGCTCTTGATCTTGCCGCGTATCACTTTTCCGACTGCCATCTGGCACTCCTTTCAAGCGGACGCAGCGGGACCGGCTGGGCCGGGCCGCTGGCGTCGCCCCCGCAAGGGGGAGGCGGCCGCCAGGCCGCTTCGGTGTGGTTAAGCGAAGGACTTCTTGAACGCAGCGATGGCGTTGGTGAGTTCTTCTTCGGCGCCCTTGTCCATGGCCTTGTCGTTCTCGAGCTTGGCCAGCAGCGCAGCGTGGCTGCTCTTGAGGTGCTGATGCAGGCCATGCTCGAACGCGAGCACCTTCTTGACATCGATGTCGTCGAGGAAGCCCTTGTTCACGGCGTAGATCGAGGCGGCCATCAGGCTGATGGGCAGCGGCGAGTATTGCGGCTGCTTGAGCAGCTCGGTCACGCGGGCACCGCGGTCGAGCTGCTTGCGGGTGGCGTCATCGAGGTCGGATGCGAACTGGGCGAAGGCCGCCAGCTCGCGGTACTGCGCCAGGTCGGTACGGATACCGCCGGACAGGCCCTTGATCAGCTTGGTCTGAGCAGCGCCACCCACCCGCGACACCGAGATACCGGCGTTGATGGCGGGGCGGATGCCCGAATTGAACAGGCTGGTTTCCAGGAAGATCTGGCCGTCGGTGATCGAGATCACGTTGGTCGGCACGAAGGCGGACACGTCGCCGGCCTGCGTCTCGATGATGGGCAGCGCGGTCAGTGAGCCGGTCTTGCCCTTGACTTCGCCCTTGGTGAAGGCCTCGACATAGTCGGCGTTCACGCGCGCGGCACGTTCGAGCAGGCGGCTGTGGAGATAGAACACGTCGCCGGGGAAGGCTTCGCGGCCCGGTGGGCGGCGCAGCAACAGCGAGACCTGGCGGTAGGCAACGGCCTGCTTGGACAGGTCGTCATAGATGATGAGTGCGTCCTGGCCGCGGTCGCGGAAGTACTCACCCATCGTGCAGCCAGAATACGCGGCCACGTACTGCATCGCGGCCGATTCGGAGGCGGATGCCGCGACGACGACGGTGTACTCCATCGCGCCGTGCTGCTCGAGAGCGCGCACGACGTTCTTGATGGACGACGCCTTCTGGCCGATGGCGACGTACACGCAGGTCATGTTCTGACCCTTCTGGTTGATGATCGTGTCGATCGCCACCGCGGTCTTGCCGGTCTGGCGGTCGCCGATGATCAGCTCGCGCTGGCCACGGCCGATCGGCACCATCGAGTCGATGCACTTCAGGCCGGTCTGCACCGGCTGGCTCACCGACTGGCGCGCGATCACGCCCGGGGCGACCTTCTCGATCACGTCGGTCATCTTGGCATTGATCGGGCCCTTGCCGTCGATGGGCTGGCCCAGCGCATTGACGACGCGACCGATCAGCTCCGGGCCCACCGGCACTTCCAGGATGCGACCCGTGCACTTGACGGTGTCACCCTCGGAGATGTGTTCGTACTCGCCCAGGATCACCGCACCCACCGAGTCGCGCTCGAGGTTCAGCGCCAGACCGAAGGTCGGCTGGCCCGCGGGGGTGGGCGGAAACTCCAGCATTTCGCCAGCCATCGCATCAGACAGACCGTGCACACGCACGATGCCGTCGGTGACGGACACGACCGTGCCCTGGTTCTTGATGTCGGCCGAAGCGCCAAGGCCCTCGATGCGGCTCTTGATCAGCTCGGAAATCTCAGCGGGATTCAGTTGCATAGCATTCTCCAAAGACGGCTTGTGTGCGGCACTGGCGTCAAGCCGTCAGGGCGACCTTCATGTGTTCGAGACGGGCCTTGACCGAGGTGTCCAGCACCTCGTCACCAACCACCACGCGAACGCCCCCGATCAGCTCGGGATCGACTTCGACACGCGGGTTCAGGCGACGGCCGAAGCGCTTCTCGAGTGCTGCGACGACCTCCGCGAGCGCCTCGCCTTCGATCGGGAACGCGCTGTGGATAACGGCATCCGAACTGCCCGACTGCGCGTTCACGTGCGCCTTGAACTGCCCGGCGATCTCGGGCAATGCGGCCAGGCGGCCGTTCTCGACCACGGCACGGACCAAATTGGCCACCTTGGCGTCGAGATCGGTACCGGCCGCGCGGATCACGAGGTCGACCACCTCGGCGGTAGAGGCCTTGGGGTTGTCGGCGAACTGACGCAGATCGGCGTTGCCGGCCACCTGGGCCAGTTGGCCCATCTGGCCGACCAGCGCCTGGGCGTGCGGGCCTGCAGCCTTGAACAGCGCCTCGGCGTACGGCCGCGCGATGGTGGCGAGCTCGGCCATGATCAGAGCTCCGACTTCAGGCGGCCGAGCAACTCGGCGTGCACGGCGGCATTGACCTCGCGCCGCAGGATGGACTCCGCGCCCTTCACCGCCAGGCCAGCCACCTGCTCGCGCAGGGCCTCGCGGGCCTTGACCGATTCCTGGGCCGCCTCGGCCTTGGCCGCAGCGATGATCTTGACGCCTTCGTCGGCGGCGCGCGACTTGGCTTCCTCGACGAGTTGCTGCGCCAGGCGCTCGGCGTCGGCCAGGCGCTTGGCAGCGTCGTCGCGGGCAGCCGACAGCTGCTGCTCGACCCGCTTGTTGGCGGCGGCCAGATCGGCCTTGGCACGGTCGGCGGCCGACAGGCCTTCGGCAATCTTCTTGGCGCGCTCGTCGAGTGCGGCGACGATGGGCGGCCAGACGAACTTCATCGTGAACCAGACCAGGATCAGGAACACGATCATCTGGACGATGAGGGTACCGTTGATGCTCACTTTGATGCCTCAATCACGGTGACGGGACGGCGGACGCGGACGCGCCACCTCAGGTGGTGCGCCCCGACCTCTCTCGGGCGACCGCGGCATTGCTGCGTCGCCCTGCTGCCCCTCATCAGGCGTTGGTGGTTACGCCACGCGAGGGGTTGCTCTGTAGCCGATTCCGGGGGCCGATCACTTGCCGGCGATGGCAGCCAGCTGACCCAGGAACGGGTTGGCCGTGGCGAACCACAGGGCGATACCGGTACCGATGATGAAGGCCGCGTCGATCAGGCCGGCCAGCAGGAACATCTTGGTCTGCAGTTCGCCCATCAGCTCGGGCTGGCGGGCGGCCGCCTCGAGATACTTGCTGCCCATGATGCCGATACCGATACAGGCACCGACCGCGCCCAGACCGATGATCAGGCCGGCGGCGAGGGCGACGAAGGCGATGACTTCCATGATGACTCCTAGTTAGAGAGGTAGTGGAGAACGAAGAGAAGAAAAAAGCGAACCCGACCAGCAGTGGCAAACGGGTTCAGTGGGCGTCATGCGCCTGACCGATGTAGACCAGGGTCAGCATCATGAACACGAAGGCCTGCAAGGTGATGATCAGGATGTGGAAGATGGCCCACGCAGTTCCGGCGATGATGTGGCCGATCGCCAGCCCGATGCCGGTGGCCGAGAGCGACCAGGCACCGCCCATCAACGCGATCAGCATGAAGATGAGTTCACCGGCGTACATGTTGCCGAACAGCCGCATGCCATGCGAGACCGTCTTGGCGACGAACTCGATGATCTGCATCAGGAAGTTGAACGGGTAGAGGTACGGCTTGTCGCCGAACGGTGCCGCGAACAGCTCATGCACCCACCCGCCGATGCCCTTGATCTTGACGTTGTAGACCACGCACACGATCAGCACCGACACCGACAGACCCATGGTTACCGACAGGTCTGCAGTGGGCACCACCCGCATGTAGTGGATGCCGAGAAGCTCGCCCACGCGCGGCAGCAGGTCCACCGGCAACAGGTCCATGGCGTTCATCAGGAAGATCCAGACGAACACGGTGAGCGCCAGCGGGGCGACCAGCTTGCGGCTGTGGGCGTTGTGGACGATGCCCTTGGCCTGGTTGTCGACCATCTCCACCAAAAGTTCGACCGCCGCCTGCATGCGCCCAGGGACGCCGGAGGTGACCGTCTTGGCCACGCGCCAGAAAAGGAAACAGCCGATCATGCCGAGCACGACGGCGTAGAAGATGGAATCGACGTTGAAGACCGAGAAGTCGACGATGGACGTCTGCTTCTTGTTCTGCAGGTGCGTGAGGTGGTGAACGATGTATTCACCGGCGCTGGGGGCGTGACCTTCGGCAGCCATGTCGTGAGTTCCAGTCTCGTCTTGTCTTCACTTCTTGCGCTGCCAAAGCAGCGCGACCCAATACACCTTGATGCACACCACCAGCCCGACCAGCAGTGCCGGCCAGGACAGCGGTTGCACGATCCGGTTCGCCATCGCGAGCATGGCCACCGAAACGCCGATTTTCGCAAGCTCCCAGAACATGAAGCTGACGGCTGAAACGCCGGGCGCCACGCTCGAGAGCCGACTGGTCATGCCACGCGCCATCAAGGCGCCCGGCACCACCACGATGGCCGCCCCGTAGAGCAGCGACCACGCCACCTCGTTCCTCCCGGTGAGCAACCAACCCAAAAGGGCCAGCACCCCACCCAACGCGGCTTGCGCCGCGACGACCCGCCACGGTGAGATCGGCGGATCCTTCTCCCTCAGTGCGGCTGCTTCCTCGCGGGACAGTCTCTTGAAGGATGCGTCTGCCGCCTCATCTTCCTGCTCGGGCCAGCTCGCTGGCCCTGCTGTTGCGCGGCCTGTATTGACGTCGGCCCGCTGTGGCATTGCAGATTACGCTCGGTTTCGGCAAACCTCAGAAGTATACGTGGAAACCCGTGTCCGCCAAAAGGGGCCGGGTCGCGGCATTGGCAACGGCCTCGATTCGGACCGCCATCGACTGGCTGCCACCGGCTGCGCTACAGCCGCGCGAAGGACACCGGCAGGCCTGGCACATCCACCCGCCAGTGCAGCACACAGCCGGCCCACGGCTGGGCGGCCAGTTCATCGGCGGGGCGCTTGTCGCGCGCGGTCGTGACATACAAGGTACGCAGGTCATCGTCGCCGAAGCAGGGCATGGTGGCGCATCGCACCGGCAGGCGAACCTCCTGAAGCACGCGGCCATCGGGCGCCAGGCGCAGCACGCGCTGCCCCTCGTACATCGCGACCCAGTACGCGCCCTGGCTGTCCACTGCCGCGCCGTCGGGACGGCCGCCGTAGGTCGCCAACGGCTGCTGCGGCGCGCGCAGGTCGAATTGGCGCAGCAGCTGGCGTGCACCGACGCTGCGGCCTTCGGCATCGAGGTCGAGTCGGTACACCGCATGTGCCGTCGTGTCCGTCCAGTAGGCCGTGCGTCGATCCGGGCTGAAGGCCAGTCCGTTGCTGACCGTGATGCCCTCGGCCACGCGGTCGAGTCGCCCGCCGTCCAGGCAGTAGAGCGCCGCGCGGGGTTGGCGCTGGTCATCGAGTGTCCCCACCCAGAACCGCCCCCAGGCGTCGGCCTTGCCGTCGTTGAAGCGCTGCGAGCCAGGGTCGTAGGGCGGCGGCGCGACTTCGCGGCGCCGCCCGGTGGCGGGGTCGAAGCGCCACAGGCCGTCGCGCATGGCCATCAGCAGCGCGCCGTCATCGAGTGGCGCCATGCTGCCAGGCTCCGCCGGCAACGGCCACTGCGCGTGTTCCAGCGAGCCGGGGTGCCAGCGGTGAAGGGCCTGGCCCGGGATGTCCAGCCAGTACAGGCAGTGCTCGAGCGGGTGCCAGAACGGCGACTCACCCAGCCGCGACGGCGGCACCGGCACGGGCTGGATGTCAGGTGGCACGGCACTGGCCGACGCCACGGCGGATGCAAACGGACTCATGCGCTGGACGCTCCCGCCGCGCTCAGATGGCGCCGATGTCCAGTCGCACCCAGGCCTCCAGCGATTGCCGTGCTTCCAAGGTGCACATGCCGTGCGCAGCCGGCTCGGCCATGTGCAGCGCATTGCTGACATGGCTGACCGGCTCGACGCAATAGTGGTCGGCATCGGCCGGCGTGCACACCACCAGGTACGGCAGCGACGATGTCAGGCGCAGCGAGAGCTTCTCGTCGCGCAGCCGCGCGGCACCGGTCCAGCCTTCGAAACAGTGGTCGAACGCCAGGTGCGCGACGTCGCCGTCGATGCCGGAGTGGACGACGCGACGCGTCGGCAGTTGGTCCGGGCCGGTTTCCCAGCGCTGCGCGACCTCGGCATGCAGCCGACTGCGCGCGCGCTTCGGAAAGCGGGGCATCCAACCCAGGCCAGCGGGTGCGGGCTGCTCGCCGGTGTTGGTGAGAACCAGATGCAGCTCGAGCGCCGTGGGCGACAACACCAGCCGCTGAGCCAAATGGAAGTCGAACGGCCAATCGTCGTCGGCACGGTGCTCCAGTTCGAGTTCGGCGCGGTGGCTCTCGGCGCCCCGCACCCGCCACGGGCGCTGCCAGGCCGGACCGTGCATCGGGTACGGCGAGCCGGGCGTATTCAGGCGCAGCGCATGGTCCCGGCCATGCCAGCGGAACCGGCCTGGACCGATGCGGTTGCTGTAGGGCGCCATGACGAATGCGCCCGCCTGTAGCGAGGACTCGAGGGCGGCGGCATCCCCGCCGCGCAGCACGGGCAGGTCGTCGCGCCACAGGCCGGCGATCGCGCCCCCCAGATCGGGTCGCAGTGCCAGGCGCAGCGGCCCGCTGCTCAGTTCGAGGACGGTGGAGGCATCGGTCATGAGATATGGGGCCCGCGCGATCGGGCCGCTGGTGAGGTGTCGGGGCACGGCCGGTTCACGGGGGCACCGGCTGCGGTCATCGGTGCTCCCGCAGCGCCAGGTCCACCTTCAGGTAGTGCGCACCGGGGATAGGGTTGTAATAGTAGGGCGGCACTTCCTCGAAGCCCAGCGACTGGTACAGGCCGCGGGCGGCTTCCATGTCGTCGAGCGTGTCCAGCAGCATGTGCGAATACCCGGCCTCGACGGCACGATCGATCAGGGCCTGCGCCAGGACACGCCCCAGCCCAAATCGGCGGAACGGCCGGCGCACATACAGGCGCTTCATCTCGCAGGCGTTGGGGTAGTCGACGTCGGCCAGCGGTCGATAGGCACCGCAGCCGGCCAATTCATCGTCCACCCAGGCCAGCAGCAGCAGGCCCGTGGGCGGTACATACTCGCCGGGCAGCGCAGCCAGCTCGGCCTCGAAGTTCTGGAAACACAGGTCGATACCCAGATCAACGGCGTACTCGCGAAAGATGGCGCGTGTGTCGTCCAGCAACTGCGGCGTGTCAGGCAGCTGCAGGCGTATGTCGGGCGCTGGCATCGGGCCGGGACGAATGGGCTGGGGCGGGCGCACCAGTCTAACCGCCGAGCCTTGCGATGGCGACAGCCAGCGCGGCACCCACGGCCAGCGCCACCAGTGCCCGCACGCGGGCGCCCAGGGTGTCGGCGCTGGGCATCACATCGCCCGCCAGCCGTTTGTCGCCCCGCAGCATGGGCGTGACCAGGTCGTTGCCCCGGACCCGGTAGCTCACGATGGCCACCACGTGCAACGCCACCAGCGCCAGCAGCGCAACCAGGCCCGGCCCCTTGTGCCAGGCGGTCGCCGCCAGGCCGGTGGCAGTGGCGACGTAACGGTTGAGCGGCCCGGTCGTGGCGATCTCGTCATCGGCCAGCAGACCGGTGGACACCTGCACCGCCAGCACCACGAGCATCGCCCAGACGGAGTAGCCACCCAGCGGGTTGTGACCCACGTCGAAGCGCTCGCTCGACCGCGGCGCAGCCCGGAAGTAGCGCCACGCCGCCGCCGGCCCATAGGAAAACTGCGCGAAGCGCGACCAGTGCCCGCCGGCCACGCCCCAGATGACGCGGAACACCAGCAGCGCCAGCACGCACAGGCCCAGTTGCATGTGCCACACCAGGGCGTTGCCACCGACCTTGCCGGTGATCACCAGGCCGACCACGGCCAGCGCCAGCGCCCAGTGGAAGACCCGGGTCGGCAGGTCCCAGACGCGCACCGGGCGCGGATCGGAGGGCATTGTGTTCATCGGGTGGAGTCGCGTCGCGCCGACGAAGCCGGCCGTCGCAGGGCCTGCACGATAGCTCAATCCGGACGGACGCGCGCCGGATGGGCCGGCCGCATGCTGCCGCGCGACGAGGCAAGCCCCCGTTCGGCAGTCGGACACCCCGGGCTGCCTACACTGCGGCGCACCCAGCGGCATGCCAATCGTGGCGTGCCCAGGAACGCAAGGAGACATGCCATGCACAAAAAGATGCTCGTGGCGGCGCTGGCGGCACTCGGGGCGCTGGCCAGCCTGCCGGCTGCCGCGCAGTTCCAGAAGGCCGAAGATGCCATCAAGTACCGCCAGGCGGCGTTCACTGTGATGGCCAACCACTTCGGACGGGTGGCGGCCATGGCTCAGGGCAAGGCGCCGTTCGACGCCAAGGCTGCGGCCGACAACGCGCAGATCGTGGCGATGATGTCGCGCCTGCCCTTCGCAGGCTTCACTGAAGGGTCCGACAAGGGCATGCCGCACCGCGCCAAGCCGGAAGTCTGGAAAGAATCCGCCAAGTTCAAGGCCGCTGCCGAAAAGATGCAGGCGGAGGTGGCGAAGTTCGAGACAGCTGCCAAGGGCGGCAATCTCGATGCCATCAAGGCCGCGGTGGGTGCGGTGGGCAACTCGTGCAAGGCCTGCCACGACGACTTCCGCGCCGAGAAGTTCTCGAACTGATGCCGCCGCGCTGCGGTATTGCACCGCAGCCGGTCGCAGGCCCGCCCGTTCAGGCGTTCGAGCCGGGTTCGCCGAACCCCAGCACCACGCGACGGGTGTGGGCGGACTTCTTCTCGACCTTGGTGACCACCACGGCGCCGACCTCCGCCGTGTTGGCCACGTGGGTACCGCCGCAGGGCTGCAGGTCGACACCCACGATCTCGAGCACGCGCACACGGCCCTGACCGCGCGGCGGCTGCACACTCATGCTGCGCACCAGGCCCGGGTTGGCGTCGAGTTCGGCTTCGCTGATCCAGCGCTGGCGCACCTCACTGGCCTGCGCCACCAGGCGGGCCATGCCGCCGGTGAGCGCCTGCTTGTCCAGCGGCTCGGCCGTGTGGAAGTCAAGCCGGGCATAGCCGGCGGTGATCGAGCAGCCGTCCACCGGGTGCGGCACCAGCGCGCACAGCAGGTGGGTGGCGGTGTGCAGGCGCATATGCCGATGCCGGCGCGGCCAGTCGATCTCCGCCGTGACCGGATCGCCCACCGACCAGCCGTCGAGGCTGGCGCCTGCGGCCGGCACATGGACCACATGGCCGGGCTCGGCGCCCTTGCGGGTATCGGCGATCGGGATCTCACGGCCAGCCGCATGTCGCAACACGCCGGCGTCGCCCGCCTGCCCGCCGCCGTGGGGGTAGAACACCGTGCGGTCCAGCTCGAGGCCCTGCTCGCCGATGGCCGTGATGCGCGCCTCACATTGGGTCAGATAGGCGTCTTCGCGGAACAACAGGTCGGAGGTCATAGCGTGATGCTGCCATCGATGAGCGGGCAGATGTCGCCGCCGATCCAGATGTCGGCCCCGAGTGCATGCACCAACACCCGGCCCGCACGGCCGAGCGCGGCGCCCTGGGCGACGGTGTAGCGCGCAGGTGCGAGGCCCTCGCCGATCAGCCACTGCGCGAGGCCGGCATTCAGGCTGCCGGTGACCGGATCTTCGGCAACACCCAGGTCGGGCACGAACGCGCGCACCTCGAATGCGCACTCGCTGCCCGCCGGGTAGGGGCCGATCACACCCAGCTTCAGGCCCCGCATCGCGCCGAAGTCGGGCTGCAAGGCCAGCACGGCCTCGGCGTCGGCCAGCCATGCGGCCATCCACCCCGGGCCGTTGTCGATCCATTGCACGCGCTGCATCGCCGCGGCCGGCAGGCGCAAGGCCGCCTGCGCCTGGGCGCGCAACGCCGGTTCCACCGGTCCGGTTCGGCGCAACGGCGGCGCCGCGAACGCCAGGCGATCGCCGTCGCGGCGCACCCGCACCAGCCCCACACCACACTGCTGAACCACCTCGTCGTCGCGCCGCGGACGCCCGCCCGCAGCGAGCCAGGCGTGACAGCTGCCCAGCGTCGGATGCCCGGCAAACGGCAGCTCGCCACCCGGCGTGAAGATGCGCACGCGGTAGTCGGCGCCGGGGTCCTCCGGCGGCAGCAGGAAGGTGGTTTCAGACAGGTGGGTCCAGCGTGCTACCGCCGCCATCGTGGCGTCGTCCAGGCCCTGTGCGTCGTGCACGACCGCCAGCGGGTTGCCGCGCAAGGGCTGGCGGGTGAAGACGTCGACCTGCGAAAAGCGGCGTGCAGTGGTCATGTCGATGCTCCCTGGATTTGACCAGCGGGGAGAGCCGGTTGATGCGTTCCCGGTGCGCGCGTTCTGGCCACACTACGAACCATTGGCGATCACCTGTGCGTACAGCGCGCGGTCGATGTTGGCGCCGCTCAGCACGACGGCGCTGCGCCGCCCTGCGCAGCGACTGCGCTCCTGAAACGCAGCTGCCAGTGCGGCGGCGCCGGCGCCCTCGGCGACCTGGTGGGTGCACTCCAAAATCAACCGCATCGCCTGGGCCACGGCATCGTCGCTGACCTGCACCACCCGCGCCAGCCCGCGCCCCAGGATCTGCAACGCCGCGGGTTCGGGCGTGCGACAGGCCATGCCGTCGGCCAGCACCGTGTCCACTGCGTGCGATATGGCCTCGCCGCGCGCCAGCGACAGCGCATAGGCCGGCGCACCGGTGGATACCACGCCGACGATTTCGGTGGCGAGCCCGAGGGCATCGCGCGCGGCCACCAAGCCGCAGGCACCCGAACCCAGGCCGATGGGCACGTAGACGGTGTTCAGGTTCGGCACCGCGCGCAGCAATTCGAGCGCATAGCTGGCCACCCCGGCCACCAGATCGGGATGGAACGAGGGCACCATGAGCCAGCCGCGCTCGGCGGCCAGTTGCTGCGCATGCTCGCGCGCAGCTTGGAAGTCCTCGCCGTGCTCCACGAGTTCGGCGCCCAGCGCGCGCATGGCGGCATTCTTCTCGCGGCTGTTGCCGTGCGGCACGACGATCAGCACCGGCAGGCCGTGGCGGCGCGCGGCGTAGCCGATGGACTGACCATGATTGCCGCGCGTGGCGCTGACCAGCCCTCGCGGCCGTTCACTGCTGGCCAGCAGGCGTTCGACATAGACCACGCCGCCGCGGATCTTGAACGCGCCCACCGGGGTGTGGTTTTCGTGCTTGACCCACAGCTCGGTGGCGTCACCAGGCGCCTCGGCCAGCGCGGCCTCCAGCAGCGGCCAGCGGATCTGCGGCGTGGGAGGCAACTGCGCATGCACCACTGCGGCTGCCGCGTCCAGCGCCCGTAGCGCGGTGTCGGCGACGGTCACGGGCGACCCTTCGTGCTGCGCCGGGCAGGTTGGATCACGGTGTCGCCTCGGCCAGCGCGTCCAGGTGTTCGCGCAACACCCGGCCGAGCACGGCCACGCCGTCGGCGATGTCCAGCGGTGACAGGGTGACGAACGACAGCCGCAGCGTGCGCGGATCGGGCGCGTGGGCGTAGAAAGCCGCACCCGGCACAAAGGCGATGCCCGCCTCCACTGCCAGCGGCAGCAGGGCCATGGCATCGCACCCCGCAGGCAGTTGCACCCAGAAGAACATGCCGCCCTGCGGTGCCCGCCACTCGCAGCCGTCGGGCAGATGGCGCGCCAGCGCCTGCGCCATGGCGTCGCGCTGGGCACGGTAGCGCTCGCGGATGGTCGGGATGTGGCGATCGAGGAAGCCGTCGCGGATCACCTCGTACACCACGCGCTGGTTGAAGCCGGGGCTGTGCAGGTCGGCGGCCTGCTTGGCCTGCAGCAGCTTGGGGCACAGCGCCTCGGGCGCCACCACGTAGCCCAGCCGAAAGCCCGGCGCCAGCACCTTCGAAAACGAGCCCAGGTAGATCGTGCCTTCGGGCCAGCGCGCGGCCAGCGGCGCCGGCGGCGGCTCGTCGAACCACAGGTCGCCGTAGGGGTTGTCCTCGACCAGCGGCACACCGGCGCGCTGCGCCGCGGCAACCACTTCGGCGCGGCGCGCTTGCGGCATCACCCGGCCGGTGGGGTTCTGGAAGTTGGGCAGCAGGTACGCATAGCGTGTGCCCGGGGCGTCGTGGCGCAGCGCGGCAATGGCCTCGGGCAGCGGGCCATCGCCGTCGCTGGCCAGGCCCACATACTGCGGCTCATAGGGGTTGAAGGCCTGCAGCGCGCCCAGGTAGGTGGGCGTCTCGACGGCCACCGGTGCGCCGGCGTCGATCAGCACCTTGCCGACCAGATCCAGCCCCTGCTGCGAGCCGGTGGTCACCAGCACCTGTGAGGCCTGCACCGCCATGCCGCTGGCGTTCAGCCGCTCGGCCACCCAGTCGCGCAGCGGGCCGTAGCCTTCGCTGGCGGAGTACTGCAGCGCCTCGCGCGCGGTGGTGGCGAGCACGCGGGCGCAGGCCTCGCGCATGGCCTCGACCGGGAAGGAATCCGGCGAGGGCAGGCCGCCGGCCATCGACAGCACGCCAGGGCGCTCGGTCACCTTCAGGATCTCGCGGATGATCGACGGGTTCATGCGCGCGCTGCGGCGCGCCTGGGTCCACAGGCTCATGGGCAGGTACTTCCAGGTATGGGTGAGGTCATGATGATGCGCCCACCGACGGCGCGCGCGGCGCTACCGCACCCAGCCGGCGCGAAGCCGCCACGGTGAGCAGCACCGCCAGCGCAAAGGCGAAGGTGGCGGCATCCAGCGATTCGCCGAGCAGCGGCACGGCCAGCATCATCGACAGGAAGGGCTGCAGCAGTTGCACCTGGCTGACACGCAGCGCGCCGCCCAGCGCCAGGCCGCGGTACCAGGCGAAAAAGCCCAACCACATCGAGAACACCGCCACGTAGCCAAATCCCAGCCAGGCCGACGGCCGCACCGGCACCGTGGGGAAGGTGTGCCAGGCCCAGGGCAGCGTGAGCGGCAACGAGAACACCAACACCCAGCTGATCACCTGCTCGGGCTCCAGCGGCGGCTGCTTACCGGGCGCCGCGGGCACCGACAGGCGCGCGCCCTGCACATAGCCCACAGCGGCGCTGAACACAGCCGCCAGCAGCAACGCATCGGCCGCCTGCAGCCGCGCGCCGCCCTTCCAGGCGGCGTAGCCCATCACCAGCACGGTGCCAACCAGTGCGCAGGCCCAGAAGGCGGCGCTGGCCCGCTGGCGAAGCAGCAGCGCCGCCACCCCGGCCGTGGCGATGGGCAGCACGCCCGTCACCACCGAGGCATGGATGGCATCGACATGCAGCACCGCGTAGCCCAGACACAGTGGCCAGCCGAAGACCACGCCGGCAGCGGTGATGGCCAGCGCCGGCCAGTGCTGGCGCGCCGGCAGCGGTGACCGCCGCCAGGCCAGCCAGCCCAGCGCCAGCAGCCCGGCCACGGCGGCCCGGCCGATGGCGACGAAGGCCGCGGGCAACTGCACGTCCGTGGCCGGCCCGCTGGCCAGTCGGGTCATCGGGATCGAGAACGCGAATATCAACACGCCCAGTGCGCCGAGCAGCCAGCCGCGGGCCTCGCGGCGGCGCGCTTCTTTCGTCGGGTCGTGCGGTGGTTCGACAGCGGTCGCCATGGCCCAAAGTCTAGAGGCGGCAACAGTACACGAGCAGTACACTTGCCAACACAAAACGCCGATCTGTACTGGTTGCTGCGCCGGCACAACAGCCCGCGCCAGCTGCCGCCCGAGCCCATGAACACGCCTCGTGACCTGCCCACCCATCTGCTGCGCGAAGGCAGCGCCCACACCCTGGGGCAGCAACTGGCCGGCTGGTTTGGAGAACGCATCCGCCTGCGCGCGCTCACCCCTGGCGCACGACTACCGTCGGTGCGCGCCTGCGCCCACACCCACGGCGTGAGCCCGAGCACGGTGGTGGCGGCCTACGACTTGCTGCAGGCACAAGGGCTGGTGGAGGCCCGCCGGCAGCGCGGCTTCTTCGTGCGCGATCCGCGCCCCTTGCCGACAGGCCACGCCGCACCGGCCGCCGCGCCGGTGCCGCTGCAGGCGCCGGTGGATGCCACGGCGCTGATCCGTGGCATGTTCCAGCGCGGCCCGGGCCAGGGCGGCCCCGGCCTGGGCACACTGCCCGAACCGTGGCTGGATGGCGGCCTCATCGAGCGCGCGCTGCGCCGCGCAATCGGCGGCGCCGGCGACGCCATGCGCTACGGCGATCCAGCCGGCGACCCACCACTGCGCGAGGCGCTGGCGCGGCGCCTGGCGGGGGAGTTGGGCATCGCCGCGACTGCGGGCCAGATCGTCACCACGGTCGGCGCGACACAGGCCCTGGACATCGTGGCCCGCACCCTGTTGCGCCCCGGGGACGCGGTCCTGGTGGACGACCCCGGCTGGGCGGTGGAGTTCGCCCGCTTCACTCAGTTGGGCATGCGCCTGCTGCCGGTGCCGCGCGGCCCGCAGGGGCCGGATCTGACCGTGTTGGAGCACTTGTTGCGGGCCCACCGGCCGCGGCTGTACGCCACGGTGTCGGTGCTGCACAACCCGACCGGGCAGTCGCTGTCGCTGGCGGCGGCGCACCAGGTGCTCAAGCTGGCCGACGCGCACGACCTCACCATCGTCGAAGACGACACCTATGCCTGGCTGGCGCCGCCGCATGCACCACGGCTGTCGGCCCTGGACGGACTTCAACGCACGGTCTACGTATCGGGCTTTTCCAAGATCCTGGCGCCCAACTGGCGGGTGGGCTACGCCGCAGCCTCGCCCGCGCTGGCGCAGCGACTGATCGACACCAAGCTGGTGATGACGCTCACCTCACCGGCGCTGATGGAGCGCGCCGTGGCCTGGTGCCTCGACCAAGGACTGCTGCGCCGCCACGCCGAGCGTGTGGCCGAGCGCCTGCAGGCCGCCCGCCCGCGCGTGACGCGCCTGGCCGCCGACGCCGGTTGCCGGCCTGCCACGCCACCCCAGGGCCTGTTCGGCTGGGTGGACACCGGGGTGGACGCCGACGCTCTGGCAGCCCGCATGGCAGCCCAGGGCTGGCTGCTGGCGCCGGGCAGTCTGTTCCACGCCCAAGCGCAACGCGACACCCATATGCGCATCAATTTTGCGAGTTCTCAAGATCCGCGCTTCTGGCAGCAGTTCGCCGCCACGCGGCGTGAACTCATGCGCGCCGCGCCAGGTTGATCCCGCGAATCCGGGGGGCGAAGATACGCAAGGTCACCACTTGTGTCGATGCGCAAGCGTACGATATTCGGTCACGCTTTGGCCTGTCATGTTTCGCTCCACGTTGCCCCAAGGGGCCCCCGATCTGATGCGCGTCAGCGAGTTTCGTCGTTACCTCGACGAACTCGACCACCTGCACGGCACTGACGCCGCCAATTCGCGGCTGACCTCGCTCAGCCCGTCGCTGTTGCAAGACTTGCAACGCTTCGAACAGCGCGGCCAGCAAAGCGAACTGCTCGAGGTGCTGGCCGCAGCGGTGCGCCACGGGCAGCCGCTGGCCATCCACCTGCAGTGGGGCGATCAGGTCGTCACACTGACCATCTTCCCGGCGCAGAAGCTGGCCCATTGCGCACTGCCGATGCACCGCTTCATGGCCAGCCGGCTGTCGGACCTGCAGGTGCTGCAGGTCGAACGCGCCACGCTGCGCACCCCCGGCGAAGGCCCGCAGGGCCTGGTCGGCGAAGCCGAGCTATACGCGCCGCTGGCCCCCGTGCTGTGGGCCATGGCCATGCGCGGTGCCCGCGACACCCTGCTGCCCGAGATCGCCGGACAGGCAGCCTACCGTGTGGCCCCGGGCGTGAGCTTCGACGGCATGGACCTGCCCACCGTGCTGTCGCGCGCCATCACCCGGCTGCGCCGCCAGACCAGCAACCTGCGCGAGATCTGCGACTTCGCCGGCATGGACCGCGAGCGGGCGCAACGGCTGCTCAACGGCATCTACCTGCAGGCCGGCCTGATCGTCAGCCGCACGCACCCGGCGGCCACCAACGAAGGGTGGCTGGGGTATCGGTGACGCGTGCGCTGGGGTTCAGCGCTGCTGGGCGCCCAGGTTCTCCCAGCGTTCGAGGGCAGCCATCAGCAGTTCTTCGATCTGGGCATAGCGCGCCTGCAGCTCGGCCACCCGCTGCGGCTCGCGGGTGTAGAGCTCGCTGCCGGACAACCGCTCGGCGATCGCCGCCTGCTCGGCCTCGAGCGTTTCGATGCGCCCGGGCAGCTCATCGAGCTCGCGCTGCTCCTTGTAGCTGAGCTTGGTGCGGGGCCGCGGGGCCGCCGCCGGGGCCTCGGCCGCGACCGGTGCCACCCGGCGCTCGACTGCGGGCGCAGCCAGTGCCCGCGAGCGCTCACGCTGCACTCGCCAGTCCTCGATGCCGCCCTCGTAGTCGCGCCACAGGCCTGGGCGCAGGTCACCTTCCCAGGCAGTCAGGCTGGTGACGACGTTGTCGAGAAAGGTGCGGTCGTGGCTGACCAGGAACACAGTGCCGGCATAGCCCTGCAACAGTTCTTCGAGCAGTTCCAGCGTGTCGATGTCGAGGTCGTTGGTGGGCTCATCGAGCACGAGCACATTGGCCGGCAGCGCGAACAGCCGCGCCAGCAGCAGCCGGTTGCGCTCACCGCCCGACAGTGTGCGCACCGGGGCATTGGCGCGCTCGGGAGCGAACAGGAAATCGCCCAGGTAGCTCATCACATGCTTGCGTGCACCCCCTTGCTCGATCCAGTCGCTGCCCGGGCTGATGGTGTGGGCCAGCGTGGCCTCGAGATCGAGGCCGGCGCGCATCTGGTCGAAGTAGGCCACCTGGATCTGGGTGCCGCGGCGCACGCTGCCGCTGCCGGGTTCCTGCTCGCCCAGGATCAGGCGCAGCAAGCTGGTCTTGCCGGCGCCGTTGGGCCCGATCAGGCCGATCTTGTCGCCGCGCAGCACGGTGGTGGTGTAGTGGTCGATCACCACCCGCCGGCCACCGTCGGGCGCCGGATAGGACAGGCTCACGTCCTGCAGTTCGGCCACCAGCTTGCCACTGGGCACGCCGGCGTCGAGCTCCAGTCGCACCTGCCCCAGACGTTCGCGCCGCGCCGCGCGCTCCTGGCGCAGGCGCTGCAGCCGCGCCACCCGACCGACGCTGCGCGTGCGCCGCGCCTCGACGCCCTTGCGCACCCATACCTCTTCCTGCGCCAGCAGCTTGTCGGCGCGGGCGCTCTCCAGCGCCTCGGCATCGAGTTCGCGCTCCTTGCTGGCTTCGTAGTCGCGCCAGCGGCCCGGGTAGCTGCGCAGCAGGCCACGGTCGAGCTCGACGATGCGGGTGGCCACGGCGTCGATGAACGCGCGGTCGTGCGAGACGACGACCAGCGCGCCCTGCCACTCAACCAGCAGCGCCTGCAGCCACTCGATGGCATCGAGGTCGAGGTGGTTGGTGGGTTCGTCCAGCAGCAGCACGTCGGGCCGCGCCACCAGCGCCTGTGCCAGCGCCACACGCTTGCGTGTGCCACCCGACAACGCCTCGATCGGCGCATCGGGGTCGAGCTGCAGCCGCTGCAGCGCCTCGGCCACGCGCTGCTCCCAGGTCCAGCCGCCCAGCGCCTCCAGGCGCGACTGCAGCTCGTCGAGCTCGTGCGGATGGGTGGCCGCAGCCGGGTCGGCGGCCAGCGCTTCGTAACGCTGGCGCAGCGCCCGCGGCTCGGCCAAGGTCTGACCCACAGCTTCGAACACCGTGGCGCTGGCGTCGAACTGCGGCTCCTGCGGCACGTAGTGCACGCGCAGGCCCTGCTGCAGTTGCAGCGTGCCGTCGTCCAGGCGCTCCAGTCCGGCCAGCACCTTCAGCAGCGACGACTTGCCACTGCCGTTGCGCCCGATCAACGCCACCCGCTCGCCGGGTTCGAGGGCAAAGGCGGTGTGGTCGAGCAGCGCCCAGTGGCCGTAGGCGAGCTGGGCATTCAGGAGATTGAGCAGGGCCATGACCGCGATTGTCGCGGGCGCGGCGCAGTGCCCAGCGCGGCCGTCCCGGGCTGCTCCTTCAGGTGCGCGCCGACGACCCGACCGCCTGCTCCAGCGCGTCGATGAACATCTTCGCGACGTCGAAGCCGGTCTGCTGGGTGATTTCCTGGAAGCAGGTGGGGCTGGTGACGTTGACCTCGGTGAGGCATGTGCCGATCACGTCCAGGCCCACCAGCAGCAGGCCGCGCGCGGCCAGCACCGGGCCGAGCGCACTGGCGATCTCGCGGTCGCGATCGCTGAGCGGCTGGGCCACGCCCTTGCCGCCGGCGGCGAGGTTGCCGCGGATCTCGCTGCCCTGCGGGATGCGGGCCAGCGCGTAGGGCACCGGGGCGCCACCGATCAGCAGCACGCGCTTGTCGCCGTGGACGATTTCGGGCAGGTAACGCTGCACCATCAGCGTGCGTGCGCCCTGCTGGTTGAGTGTCTCGATGATGGAGCCCAGGTTCAGGCCGTCGGCACCGACGCGAAAGATGCCCATCCCGCCCATGCCGTCCAGCGGCTTGAGGATGATGTCGCGGTGCTCGGCATGGAAGGCGCGCACCGCGTCGTCGCTGCGCGTGACCAGCGTGGGCGCGATGTACTGCGGGAACTCCAGGATCGCCAGCTTCTCGGGATGGTCGCGCAGCGCGGCCGGCGCGTTGAACACCCGGGCGCCCTCGCGCTCGGCCTGGCCCAGCAAATGGGTGGCGTAGAAGTACTCGCTGTCGAACGGCGGGTCCTTGCGCATCAGCACCGCATCGGCATCGGCCAGTGCGAGCTCGGCCTGGGCGGCCACCTCGAACCAACGCTCGGCATCGCCCGTGAGGCTGATGCCGCGGGCGGCGCGGGCCACCACGCGGGCGTCGCGCCGCCACACCAGGTCGGCCGGCTCGCAGGCCCAGAGCTGATGGCCGCGCCGCGCCGCCTCGCGCATCATCGCGTAGGTGGTGTCCTTGTAGGTCTTGAACGACTCCAGCGGGTCGGCAACGAACAACAGCTTCATGGGCGGGCTCATCGCGGTGCTTGGACGGGCCGCCAGTGTTGCACAGCCAGCGCCACGCTGCCGGCGACCACGCCCCAGAAAGCCGAGCCGATGCCGGCGATCGAGACACCCGACAGCGTCACCAGGAAGGTCAGCGCCGCGGCGTCGCGGTGGTGTTCGTCCTTCAATGCCACGGCCAACCCGCCGGCGATGGTGCCCAGCAGCGCCAGGCCCGCCACCGCGGCCACCAGTTCGCGCGGGAATGCCGCCAGCAGCCCCGCCACCGCGCCGCCGGCCAGGCCCAGCGCGGTATAGAACAGGCCCGCAAACACTGAAGCCGTCCAGCGCCGGGCCGGCTGCTCGTGGGCTTCGCGTCCCATGCAGATGGCCGCCGTGATGGCTGCCAGGTTGATGGCGTAGGCGCCGAAGGGCGCCAGCACCAGCGTCACCAGCCCGGTGGTGGTGATCACCGGAGAAACCGGCGGCCGAAAGCCAGCCGCCCGCTGGGCCGCCACGCCGGGCAGGTTCTGCGACGCCATGGTGACGATGAACAGCGGCAGCGCGACGCCCACCATTGCGGCAGGAGAGAACACCGGGCTCACCCACACCGGATGGGCCCAGTCCAGCGTGACCGCCTGCAATGCCAGCCGCCCCTGGCCGGCCGCCACGGCCACTCCGGTGACGAGCACTCCGGGCACCGCGTAACGAGGCCAGGCGCTGCGGCCCAGCAGGTAGGCCGCGGCCATCGCCAGCACCAGAAGTGGCGCGCTGCGCACCGCCAGCACCGCGTCCAGGCCGAAGCGCGCCAGCACGCCGGCCAGCAGCGCCGCCGCCACCGCCATGGGCACGCGATCCATGACCCGCTCGAACAAGCCACTGACGCCGGCAGCGGTGATCAGCAGCGCGCAGACGATGAAGGCACCGGTGGCCTCGGGCAAGCCCACGCCCTGGGTGGCGGCCAGCAGGGCCGCGCCGGGCGTGCTCCAGGCGGTGAGCACCGGCGCGCGGTAAGCCAGCGACAGCCCGATGCACGACACGCCCATCGCCAGGCCCAGCGCCCACATCCAGGACGCCGTCTGCGCCGCGTTCGCGCCCAGGGCCTGGGCGGCCTGGAAGACGATGGCCACCGAGCTGGTGTAGCCCACCAGTACCGCCACGAACCCGGCCACCGCCGCCGGCAGCGACGCATCGTGCCGAAATTCACGCCACACATTACGCATCGCGCCAGCATATCGGGTGCGGCGATGCGCCCGCCGTGTCAACCCGCAGGGGTGCCCGGCCGATATACCACTGAACTGCCCCCCGGGATGCCCCATGTGCCGCCTGCTTGCCTACCTCGGTGATCCGATCCAGCTTGACCAACTGGTTTGCCTGCCACAGCACTCGCTGCTGCGGCAGGCACTGAACGCGGTGGAGGCCAAGGTCTCGACCAACGGCGATGGCTTCGGCATCGGCTGGTACGCCGAGCGCGAGGAGCCGGGCGTCTACCGCGAGGTGATGCCGGCCTGGTCGGACGAGAACCTGCTGTCGTTGTGCGCCACGCTGCGCTCGCACCTGTTCTTCGCCCATGTGCGGGCCGCCACCGGCACGCCGGTGGCGCGGCAGAACTGCCACCCGTTCCGCCACGGGCGCTGGATGTTCATGCACAACGGCCAGATCGGCGGCTATGCCCGGGTGCGGCGCACGCTGGAGTCGCGCCTGTCCGACGCCTTCTACGCCGCGCGCCGCGGCGCCACCGATTCGGAGCTGCTGTTCCTGCTGGCGCTGGCACGCATCGAGGCCGGCGAGACACCGGACCAGGCGGTGCCCACCGTTCTCGACGACACCCTGGCACTGATGAAGCGCGCCGGCGTCGCCGAGCCGCTGCGCTTTGCCGCCGCGCTGTCCGACGGCGAGCAGGTCTGGGCCTTCCGCTACTCCAGCGACAACCGCCCGCCGACGCTGTACATCGGCGAGAGCGGCAATGGCCGCATCGTCGCCTCGGAGCCGCTGGATGGTCGCGCCAGCGGTACCCGCAACTGGCAGGCGGTGCCGCCGGACAGCTGGGTGCACCTGTGCCGCGAGGGCGCAACGATACGCGCATGAACATTCACGCTCGGCGCGCCACTGCGACGCGCGAACCACGACCCGGGTGATACTTCGGCGCTGGATCGTCCAGCCGCCGACCCGATGCCCAACCCCTGGTACACCCTTGACGCCGACGACCCGGCGCAGCCGGTGCTGCGGCTATCGGGCGCGTGGCGCATGGCGCACCTGTCGGCCATCGAGCACGCACTGGCAACGCTGCACGTCACGGGCCTGGCGCGCATCGACGGTCGTGCGCTCGAGCAGATCGACTCCGCCGGTGCGCTGGTGCTGCTGCGCACGTTGCACAGTGCCGGCGCGGCCGAGCCGAGCTGGGACGGATTCGACGCCCTGCACCTGCGCATCATCGAACGCGTACGCCACCAGATGGTCACGGCCCCGGCCGCGCCACCCGCGGCCGAGAGCGTGCTGGCCGAGCTGGGCCGGCACACGCTGGAGCTGGGGGCGCTGCTGCACGGCCACCTGAACTTCGGCGGCGCCACGCTGGTCGGGCTGGGCGAGGTGATGCGCCGGCCGCAGCGGCTGCGCCTGCGCGAACTCACGGTGCAGCTCGAGCAGGCCGGCCTCAACGCCATTCCCGTGGTGGCGCTGGTGACGCTGCTGATCGGCGTGGTGATCGCCTACCTGCTGGGGCTGCAGGCCGAGAAGTACGGTGCCAACATCTTCGTCGTCGACGGGGTGGCCATCGGCGCCACGCGCGAATTTGCGCCGATCATCGTGGCGGTCATCGTCGCCGGGCGTTCGGGTGCGGCCTACACCGCGCAACTGGGCTCGATGCGGTTGACCGAGGAGATCGACGCCATCCGCACGCTGGGCCTGTCGCCGATGCAGGTGCTGGTGGTGCCGCGGGTGCTGGCGTTGATGCTGGCGCTGCCGCTGTTGGTGTTCGTGGGCGACCTCGCGTCCATCGCCGGCGCCATGCTCATCTCCGAACCGATGCTCGGCATCACGCCGGCGGCGTTTCTCGCGCGACTGCGCGAGTCGCTCGAGCTGCGCCACGTCGTGGTCGGCCTGGTCAAGGCGCCGGTGTTTGCACTGTTCATCGCGATGATCGGCACCCGCATGGGCATGACGGTGGGTCGCGACACACGTGCGGTGGGCACGGCGACCACCTCCACTGTGGTGCAGGGCATCGTCGCGGTGATCCTGCTCGATGCGGCCTTTGCCGTGGTGTTGCAGGCGCTGGGGTGGTGATGGGACACCTCGCCGCGCCCACCCCCGCAACCGCACCCAAACCGGCGGCGGTGATCGAGGTCGAGGGCGTCGTCACCCGTTTCGGCAGCCAGACCGTGCATGACGGCGTGAGCTTTGCGGTTCAGCCCGGCACGCTGGTGGGGCTGATCGGCGCCAGCGGCACCGGCAAGTCCGTGCTGCTGCGCGAAATGATCGGCCTGCAACGCCCCACCGCCGGCTGCCTGCGCCTGCTGGGTACCGATATGTGGACGGCCCCGGCGGCCGAAGTCGACGCGGTGCGTCGGCGCTTCGGCATGATGTTCCAGGACGGCGCGTTGTTTTCCTCGCTCACGGTGGCGCAGAACGTGGCCGTGCCGCTGCATGAGCACACGACTTTGGATGCAGCGACCATCGATGCCCTGGTGGCGCTGCGCCTGCAGCAAGCCGGGCTGCCGGCCGACGCCGGCGCCAAGATGCCCAGCGAGCTTTCTGGCGGCATGCGCAAGCGCGCGGCCATCGCGCGAGCCATTGCGCTCGAGCCCGAGATCCTGTTCCTGGACGAACCGACTTCGGGACTGGACCCCATCACCGCCCGCGCCTTCGACCGCCTGGTGCGCTCGCTGGTCGACGAACTGGGGATCACCGTGTTTCTCGTCACCCACGATCTGGACACGCTGCTGACCAGCGTCGACCGGCTGATCGCGCTCACCCGCGGCACGGTGCGCGCGGACGGTCCGGTGCATGAAGTGATGCAGGTCGACGACGAGTGGCTGCGCACCTACTTCTCGGTGCGCACTCTGGTGGCTGGCGACGCGGTACCCACCTCGGGCGCGGCTTCACCCGCAAAGCCCTGCACGCCCTGAACAGCCCTTTCGAAAGGCCACGCCATGGAAGCTGAGGCACGCTACACCCGGGTCGGCATCACTGTGCTGCTGCTGTTGGCGGCGTTGGTGGCCGCCGTGGTGTGGCTCAAGCATGTGGGCGGCCAAGGTGAGTACCGCCGCTATGTCATTCACTTCGAGCATCAGGCCCTGGACGGGCTGGACGTGGGCGCCGAGGTGTCGCTGCGCGGCATTCGGGTGGGCCGAGTGGAGGACTACGCGCTGTCGCCGGCCAAGTTCAACCGGGTGCGTGTGACCGTGCGCCTGGACCGCCGCGCGCCGGTGTACACGAACACGGTGGCGGTGGTGTCGCGTAACTTCGTCACCGGCATCGCCTCGATCACGCTGTTCACACCCGAACCACCCGGCGCCGTTTTGACTGAAGCCGCCGACGGAGAGACCGAACCGCGCATCGCCGAGGGGCAGTCCGACATGCAGGAAATCGTCGGCCGCGTCAGCAAGGTGGGCGAGATGGCCAGCGTGACGCTGGCCCAACTCAACCAGCTGCTGTCCAGCCAGAACCGCGACGATGCGATGGGCGCCATTCGCGCCGTTCGCGACCTGGCCGTGGGCCTGAACCGCCGCATGGGCGCGCTCGAGCGCGCGTTGCAGAGCACCGCCACGGCCATGCGGCAGATGGGCGCGGCGGCCGATCGGGTGGGTGCCGCCGGTGATCGCATCGCTGGCGTGGCTGAAGGCCTGGGCAGCCAGGCCGATACCGCGCTGGCCGAAACCCGCACCGCCGTGGCCGATGCCCGGCGCGCGATCGATGACGCGCGCCAGGCCCTGCTGGCGATCCAGACCCAGACCGTCAGCACCGCCCGCCGACTGGAGGACAGCGCCACCAACATCGACGATCAGCTCACGGCTGCCGTGGCCGACCTGCGCAGCACGGTCGATTCGGCGGGCCGCCTGCTCGATCGCCTGGCAGACCCGCGCGCCGCGTTGCTCGGCCCGGCCCCCAACCAGCTCGGTCCCGGAGAGGCAAAGCGATGAAATCGACCACTCGGACACACACCGCCCTGACGCGCCGGCACGTGATGTGGGCGGCAACAGCGTTGTCGGGCGCCACACTGGGCGGCTGCATGTCGTTGGGCGGCAGCGAGGCCGTCCCCACGCTGCACCACCGCCTGCGCGACCCTGGCCTGGCCGCAGTCACGATCCGCACGCCGCCGCTGCGCGATGCGCTTCTGGTGCAGGCGCTTGCGGGCGGCACGCTGGTCGACACGCTGGCCATGGCCTACGCACGCCAGCCTCATGTCTACGCCTACTACCAGCACGCGTTCTGGACCGAGCGCCCGCTGCGCCAGGTGCCGCGGCTGCTGCAGCAGCGCCTGCAGTCACGAGGCGTCGCCACCGCGGTGGGCCTGATGGGAGAACCGCTGCGCGCCGACTGGCTGCTGACCGTGGCCGTGGACAGCCTGCACCACGACGCCAGCAGCGAACCCGGCGTGGGCCGCGTCCGGTTGACACTCGAACTGGTGGACCGCCGCAGCCGCCAGCGTGCGGCGCGGCGCAGCTTCGAGGCCGATTCCCCACTGCCCTCGGCCGATGCCACGGGTGCGGCCGCGGCGCTGTCGCAGGCATTGGCACGGACATTCGACGAGGCCGTGCCTTGGCTCGAGGACGCGCTCGCGCGCCTGCCGGCAGCTGCCACACCGCGCCCGGCCGCTTCGGGCGCGACGGGCTGACGGCTGACGAGTTGGCCGGCCGTTGCCGAGGCAAGCGGCCGGTCGGCCAGGGTCAGATCTCGACTTTCGCGCCGAGCTCGACGATCCGGTTGGACGGCAGGTTCAGGAAGTCGGCTGCCGCCGCGGCATTGCGGTGCATGCTGGCAAACAGCTTCTCGCGCCACATCGCCATGCCTGCGCCGAAGGTGGGGATGACGATGTCGCGGCTGAGGAAGTAGCTGGTATCCATTTCGGGCAGCGGTATGCCGCGGTCCTCCAGCAGTTTCAGCGCCTCGGGCACGTCGGGATCGTTCTTGAAGCCAAAGTGCAGCACGATCTGCCAGCAGTCGTGGCCCAGGGGCTCCATCTCGATGCGCTTGTCGAAGCCGATCCAGGGCACCTCGTGGTGCTTCACGGCCACGAACAGGTTGTATTCGTGCAGCACCTTGTTGTGCTTGAGGTTGTGCATCAGCGCGTTGGGCGTCAGACCGACATCGGCCGACAGGAACACCGCGGTGCCGGCGACCCGCGTCGGTGGACTCACGAACACCGCGTCGAGGAAGCCCTTGAGGTCGATGGCCTCGGCGCGCAGCCGATCGGCCATCAGCTTGCGGCCCTGGCGCCAGGTCATCATCAACGTAAACATGCCGATGCCGATGACCAGCGGGAACCAGCCGCCGGCCACCAGCTTGAGCATGTTGGATGCGAAGAAGGTGACGTCGATGACGAAGAACGCCCCGGTGGCCAGGATGCACGGCAGCAGCGGGTACTTCCAGCCGTACCGGATCACGAAGAAGGTCATGACCGTGGTGATGGTCATGTCGAGCGTCACCGCGATGCCGTAGGCCGAGGCCAGACTGGACGAGCTCTTGAACAGCGCTACCGCCAGCACGATGAACACGTACAGGCCCCAGTTCACGAACGGAACGTAAATCTGGCCGGTGTCGCGCACCGAGGTGTGCCGCACCACCATGCGCGGCAGGATGCCCAGCTGGATGGCCTGCTTTGTGACCGAGAACGCGGCCGAGATCAATGCCTGCGATGCAATCACGGTGGCCGCGGTGGCCAGCAGCACCAGCGGCAGTTGGGCCCAACCGGGAGCCATGAGGTAGAAGGGGTTGCTGATGGCCTGGGGTTGCACCAGCAGCATGGCGCCCTGGCCGAAGTAGTTGACCACCAGCGCCGGCATGACGAAGCCGTACCAGGCGATGCGGATGGGAAACCGCCCGAAATGGCCCATGTCGGCGTACAGGGCCTCGCCGCCGGTCACGCACAGCACCACCGCCCCCAGCCCGACGAAGGCCACCCAGGGCTGCTGCGCGAAGAACTGAACCGCATACCACGGATTAAGCGCGGCCAACACCGCGGGGTTGACCAGGATGTGCGGCACGCCCAGCGCCACCAGCACGATGAACCACACCAGGGTGATCGGGCCGAACGCGCGGCCGATGCCACCGGTACCGAAACGCTGCACCGCGAACAGGCCGGTGAGCACCAGCAGCGTCAGCGGAATGATCCAGGCATGCAGCGCCGGTGCCGCCACTTCCAGGCCTTCCACGGCCGAGAGCACCGAGATCGCCGGCGTGATGACACCGTCGCCGTAGAAGATGGCCGTGCCGAACAAACCCACCGTCATCAGCACCCGCCGCAGCGCCGGCGTGTCCTTGACCGCCATGGTGGCCAGCGCCAGCATGGCGATCAGTCCGCCCTCGCCGTTGTTGTCGGCGCGCAGGATCAGCAACACGTACTTCAACGAAACGATGACGGTCATCGTCCAGAAGATCAGCGACAGCACGCCCAAAATGTTCTCGGGAGTGGTCGCCACATGACCGCCATGGAAGACTTCCTTCAGCGCATACAGCGGACTGGTGCCGATATCGCCATACACGACGCCCAAGGCGCCGAGCGTCAGCGCGGCCAGGGCGGCCGGGCTCTTGGGTGCGGAGGCGTTACTCACTGCGGCATCGCCGGCCACTCGTTCGAGGGGTCGGCGCAAGCGGAAAAGGCTGTGATTGTGCGCCTGCCGTTGTGCAGTGCGTCAAGAGGCCAATGGCAACGGCGCCACAGGGCCTGGGCCATGGTCTTGACAAGCGGGCGAGCGGCTCACTCGTAGCTCTCGGCTTCTGGGTCGGTGGCTTCGAGCTCGTAGCTGGCGGCCAGCATCGCCAAGCGACCAACCACGCCATACATGTAGAACCGGTTGGGCGCGCTGGCACCGGGCTTGCCGCTCTGGCGCGGCAGGTGGTGGCTTTCGGCAAAGGTCAGCGGCGCGTAGCCCGAGCCCGGCGACGACAGGCTCTCGTCGATGCCGCGACCGGCATGCACGCGGTAGAAGCCGCCCACCACATAGCGGTCCATCATGTAGACCACCGGCTCGGCCACGGCGTCGTCCACGCGCTCGTAGGTCGGCACGCCTTCCTGGATGATGACCTCGTGCACCCCCGCGCTGGCACGCGCCTGGGCTGCCAGATCGAGCGCTTCGAGATCCTTCGCGTCGCGTAGGGTCACGAGGCCGGCGCCACGCCCACCGGCATCGGCCTTGACCACCACGAACGGCTTTTCGCCGATGCCGTACTCCTTGTGCTTGCGCCGGATCTTGGTGAGCAACGCATCGACGTTGCTGCGCACGCAGTCCAGCCCCTCGCGGCTGCCGAAGTCGACTTGCCCGCACTGGCCGAACATCGGGTGGATCAGCCACGGATCCATGCCCAGCAACTTGGCGAACTTCTTGGCCACTTCCTCGTAGCTCTTGAAGTGCTGGCTCTTGCGCCGCACCGTCCAGCCGGCGTGCAGCGGCGGCAGCAGGTACTGCTCGTACAGCCCCTGCAACACCTGCGGCACGCCCTCGGGCAGGTCGGTGTTGAGCAAGATGGTGCAGGGGTCGAAGTTCTTCAGCCCCAGGCGGCCGCGGGTGCGCACCAGCGGTTCGAGCGCCAGTTCGCTGCCGTCAGGCAGCGCCAGCGGTTCGACGGGCGCCTGCCCTGCTTCCAGCGATCCCAGGCGCACATTCAACCCGGCATGGGTAAAGATCTGGACCAGGCGCTGCAGGTTCTCGACATACCCGGCTTCCCGATTGCCGCTCTCGGGTATGAGCAGCAGGTTCTTGGCCTCGGGACAAATCTTCTCGATCGCAGCCATCGCCGCCTGCACGGCCAGCGGCAGCATGGCCGGTGTGAGGTGGCCGAATCCGCGCGGATGCAGGTCGGTGTCGACCGGGACGAGCTTGTAGCCAGCGTTGCGGATGTCCACCGCCGTGTAAAACGGCGGCGTGTGTTCCATCCACTCCAGCCGGAACCAGCGCTCGATGGCGGGCATCGACTCGAGGATGCGTGCCTCCAACTCATTAATCGGACCGGTGAGGGCAGTGACGAGGTGCGGGACCATGGGCGCTCCGTTGAGCGGTGGACGACAGTGCCAGGATTGTAGGAAGTTGGGGGCGCCACGCAGGACCGTTCGCCAAAATGAGCGCGGGGAGCGAGGACCTCCCGGTCCGCGCCCCCCGCTTCTGCCGAAGCCCGATTGCCCGGCCGCCCGTTGCCAGGCGACCGGCTCGCATCACGGCTTGCTCACTTGGCGTATGCCGTTTCGCCGTGCGAGCTGATGTCCAGGCCCTCGCGCTCTTCTTCCTCGGGCACGCGCAGGCCGATGACCAAGTCGACGACCTTGTACGACACCGCCGCCACCGCCGCCGACCACACCACCGTCAGCCCCACGGCCTTGGCCTGGATCCACAACTGCGCGCCGACACCGTTGGAGCCCACCGTCGCAGTGACCCAGTCGGTCACCAGGCCGGGACCGCCGAGGTCCT
>Ga0154020_10000423_pt1 | contig 50607 bp, 46 predicted proteins | sample Klosneuvirus_201_FD_109709 | JGI IMG/M metagenome (GOLD analysis project Ga0154020, IMG submission 109709) | Active sludge microbial communities from wastewater, Klosterneuburg, Austria - Klosneuvirus_20160825_MG | ecosystem: Engineered > WWTP > Aerobic digester > Activated sludge | place... | reverse complement strand
GGCAATGTGCGCGGGGCCGAATTGGTCTACCGGGGTCAACGCGTCGACATCGCATCCCGCGCGCGCGAAAACGTGGCGACGGTGGAACTGCCCTGACTCACCTCATTGACAGCCTGGTTCAGCACGTCATGCCTGAATTTGCCTCCGAACTCACCGAGCCCATAGCGGCAGCGACGCCAAAGCGCCACCCGACCCTCCAGGCCCGCGTGGCATGGGGTACGCGCGTCGTCACGATCGGTGGCGACGCGCCGGTACGCGTGCAGTCGATGACCAACACCGACACGGTCGACGTCATCGGCACGGCCATCCAGGTCAAGGAACTCGCGCAAGCGGGGTCCGAGTTGGTGCGCATCACCGTCAATACCCCAGAGGCCGCACAGGCGGTACCCGCGATCCGCGAACAACTTGACCGAATGGGCGTCGACGTCCCACTGGTGGGCGACTTTCATTACAACGGCCACACGCTGCTGACCGAGTATCCGGACTGCGCGATCGCGCTGTCGAAGTACCGAATCAACCCTGGCAACGTCGGCAAGGGGGACAAGCGTGACCGCCAGTTTGCACAAATGATCGAGGTGGCCGTTCGGCACGGCAAGGCTGTTCGTATCGGCGTGAACTGGGGCAGCCTGGATCAGGAACTTCTGGCTGCGGTGATGGACGAGAACGCTCGCCGTCCGGTGCCCTGGGATGGACGCCAGGTGATGTACCAGGCGCTGGTGCAGTCCGCGTTGCAGTCCGCACACTGGGCGGAAGAACTTGGGCTGCCTGCGGGGCAGATCATCATCAGCTGCAAGGTCAGCGGCGTGCAGGACCTTGTTACGGTCTATCGGACGCTCGCAGCTCGCTGCCGCTACCCGCTGCACCTGGGCCTCACCGAAGCCGGCATGGGCACCAAGGGCACCGTGGCTTCGTCGGTGGCGTTGGGCTTGCTGCTGCAAGATGGTATCGGCGACACCATACGCGTGTCGTTGACGCCGCAGCCTGGTGAGTTGCGGACGCAGGAAGTTGTGGTCGCCCTCGAGGTGCTTCAGGCGTTGGGATTGCGCAGTTTCAATCCCAGCGTGACGGCCTGCCCGGGCTGCGGGCGGACGACCAGCACCACCTTCCAGGAACTCGCCAAGCGGATCGACGACCATCTGCGTGCCATGATGCCGGTGTGGCGCGAGCGCTACCCGGGCGTCGAAACCTTGAAGTTGGCGGTCATGGGCTGCATCGTGAACGGCCCGGGCGAGAGCAAGCACGCGGACATCGGTATCAGCCTCCCGGGAACCGGAGAGGCGCCGGCCGCTCCGGTCTTCATCGACGGGCAGAAAGCCATGACCCTGCGCGGCGAGGGCATTGCCGAGGAGTTCCACCGCATCGTCGAGAGTTACATCGCGCGGCGCTTCGGTGCCGTTACTGCCGCGCATCGCCCGCCGATCGCCGACCGCTGAGCATCTGGTCACGGGCCGCGGCACCGACGCGCGACCACGACCGATCCCCCGAACGCATGACCTGGCCCGTGTGGGCCTTCGCAACGACATGGCCGAACAACTGCAAGCCGTCAAAGGCATGAACGACATCCTGCCGCCGGAGTCGGCGCGTTGGGAGTGGTTCGAAGACAAGGTACGCGCGCTCATGCGCCGCTATGCCTACCTCAACGTTCGCACGCCTATCGTGGAGCCAACGCCTCTGTTCGTGCGCGGCCTGGGCGAGGTGACCGACATCGTCGAGAAGGAGATGTACTCTTTTGTCGATTCGATGAACGGTGACGCGCTATCGCTGCGGCCAGAGAACACCGCAGGCGTGGTGCGTGCGGCCATCGAGCACTCCCTGCTCTATGACGGCGGCAAGCGCCTGTACTACATCGGGCCAATGTTCCGCCACGAGAGGCCGCAGCGTGGCCGCTACCGCCAATTCCACCAGGTCGGCGTCGAGGCTCTGGGCTATGCGGGACCGGATGTCGATATCGAAGTGATCTTGATGGCACGTTCGCTGTGGCTGGATCTGGGACTGACCGACGTCAGGCTTGAACTCAACAGCTTGGGCCAGCCCGACGAGCGGCGTGCCCACCGGGCGGCGTTGATCACACACCTGCAGGCGCACGAGGACAGCCTCGATGCCGAAGCGCGCCGGCGCTTGCACACCAACCCGCTGCGTATCCTGGACACCAAGAACCCTGCCATGCAAGCGCTGGTCGAGGGCGCACCGCGGCTGATGGACTACCTCGGAGAGGACTCGTTGCGCCACTTCGATGCCGTGCGCAACGGGCTTGATGCGGTGGGGCAACCCTACGTGCTGAATCCGCGGCTGGTGCGTGGAATGGACTACTACAACCTTACCGTCTTCGAGTGGGTCACGCCTCGCCTGGGTGCTCAGGGCACCATCTGCGGTGGCGGGCGCTATGACGGGCTGATTGAGTTGATCGGCGGGAAGCCAGCGCCTGCCGTCGGCTGGGGCATGGGTGTGGAGCGCGTGCTGGATCTTCTGGTGCAGTGCGGCATCGAGGTCCCCGGGCCGGCACCGGATGCCTATCTCATCGTGCCCGATGCGCAGGCGGCAGCGGACGCCACGGCGTTGGCCGAGGCGCTGCGTCGCCAGGGGGTATGTGTACAGATGCATGCAGCCGGGCGCGACGGTCCAGGCAGTATGAAGTCACAGTTCAAGCGCGCCGACGCCAGCGGCGCGCGTTACGCGTTGGTGCTGGGCGCGCAGGAGCGGGCACAAGGGATGGTCGCGGTCAAGAACCTTCGCGATGCTGCAGCCGGACAGCATCAGCGTGCCCTGGCTGATGTCACCGCCTGGGCAGAGCAACTGCGCAACGCATAATCCACCCCTTCGACCACCGACGGCGCGTCATGGCCAATCCTCTCGACCTGCAGGAGCAGGAACAACTCGACGAACTCAAGGCGTTCTGGAAGCAGTACGGCAATGCGATCACTTGGGCACTGACGTTGGCACTTCTGGGCTTCAGTGCATGGAGCGGCTGGAACTGGTGGCAGCGTGAGCAGGGCGTGAAGGCCGGTGCGATGTTTGAAGAACTCGACAAGGCCGTAGCGGCGAACGATGCCGAGCGCGCGCAGCGCGTGATGGCTGACCTGAAGGAGCGCCATCCCGGAACCACCTATGCACACCAGGGGGCTCTGCTGGCCGCGCGGGTGCTCGCCGACAAGGGCCGCGGCGACGATGCGCGTGCCGCGCTGTCCTGGGTCGCCGAGCAGGCGCCCGACGACGCCTATCGTGCCCTGGCGCGCCTGAGGCTTTCTGCCTTGCTTCTGGAAGGCAAGAAGCACGATGAAGCACTCAAGCTCTTGGACACCGCCGCGCCACCCGAGTTCGCAGCGTTGACGGCCGACCGCCGTGGCGACGTGCTGATGGCCATGGGGCGCCGAGACGATGCCCTGGCAGCCTACCGCAGCGCCTACCAGGGCATAGACGACAAGACCGACTACCGCCGGGTAGTCGAGGCCAAGCTGGCGGCCCTGGGCGCCTCGGCGGCGGCGTCGGGAGCGACACGATGATGCCCAGAAGTGTTACCGGGTCGCTCCGCAAGGCGATCTCAGCCGCACCCCGGCTGGAGCGCGCAGCGATGGCCACGCTGTCGATATGCGCGATGGTGGTTGGGCTCGGTGCATGTTCGAGCAGTGGCCGTCCCAAGCCCACGCCGCTGGAGCAACTGCAGCCCCAGATCGCCGGGCGTCAGGTCTGGAGCGCGCGGCTGGACAGCGTGCGTTTTCCGCTGGCTGTTGCCGTGCGCGACGGCCAGTTCGTCGTCGCGGGCACAGATGGCACATTGATGGCACTGGATGCCCAGACCGGTGCAGTTCGCTGGCGGGCTCAGGCCGGTCGTACCTTGAGCGCCGGCGTGGGCAGCGATGGCCAGCATGCTGCCGTCGTCACCACGGCCAACGAACTGGTCGTGTTCAAGGGTGAGACCCGGCTGTGGTCGGCGTCGCTGAGTTCGCGCACCAGCACCGCACCTCTGGTGGCTGGCGAGCGGGTCTTCGTCATGGGGGTCGATCGCGTTGTCCACGCATTCGATGTGATGGATGGGCGACGTTTGTGGAGCTACCGGCGGGCGGGCGAGCCCCTCACACTCGCTCAGCCTGGCGTGGTGGCGGCATACAAGGACACGCTTGTGGTCGGTCAAGGTGCCTCGCTCGTGGGACTGGACCCGCTGAAGGGAACGCTGCGCTGGGATGTACCAGTGACATCCCCGCGTGGCACCAACGAAGTCGAGCGGTTGAACGATCTTGTCGGGCCGTTGCTGAGGGTGGGCGACACGCTATGCGCCAGGGCATTCCAGACTGCGGTCGGATGCGCGTCAGCCGAACCAGCTCGCCTGCGCTGGAGTCGCCTGGCCGGAGGCCACGAGGCCCTGGGCGGCGATGCCGACTTGGTCGTGGGGGCCGATGCTTCGGACCGCATCACCGCTTGGCGCGCTGGCGCCGGCGAAATCGCCTGGACGAACGAGCGGCTTCTCTATCGTGGCTTGTCAGCGCCACTGGTGGCTGGAAAGGCGGTGGTGTTCGGTGACATGGAAGGGCAGGTGCACTTCATGTCGCGCACCGATGGCCGTGTTCAACTCAGGTTGCCCACCGACGGCACGCCCGTGGTGGCGCAGCCGGTGGTCTCGAATACGACGATGCTGGTCGTCACACGCGCCGGTGGCCTGTTCGCCTACCGGCCCGAGTGATCCTTTGCAGGGACAGCCAACGTGAAGCCGGTGATTGCGCTGGTCGGGCGGCCCAACGTGGGCAAGTCCACGCTGTTCAACCGGCTGACCCGCAGCCGTGACGCCATCGTGGCCGACTTCGCCGGGCTCACCCGCGACCGACACTACGGTGACGGACGTCAGGGAGGGCGCGAGTTCATCGTCATCGATACCGGTGGCTTCGAGCCGGAGAAGCCAACGGGCATCGTGGCCGCAATGGCCCGCCAGACGCAGCAGGCGGTGGCTGAAGCCGATGTGGTCGTGTTCGTCGTCGACGCTCGCGCTGGGGTGGGCGGGCAGGATCACGACATTTCACGTTACCTGCGCACTGCGAACAAGCGTGTCGTGCTGGCTGTGAACAAGGCCGAAGGCATGCTCGACGGACCACAACTGGCCGAGTTCCACGAACTGGGCATGGGTGAACCGCACGCGGTGTCTGCCGCCCACGGGCAGGGCATTCGCAGCCTTCTTGACGCAGCGCTGGCCGATTTCCCGGAAGAGCCTGCCGAGGACGAACCGTGCGAGGGCGCACCGATCCGCCTGGCCGTCGCAGGCCGGCCCAACGTGGGCAAGTCCACGCTCATCAACACCTGGCTGGGCGAGGAGCGGCTGGTCGCATTCGACCAACCCGGTACCACCCGCGACGCGATCCACGTGCCGCTGGAGCGCGGCGGGCAGCAGTTCGAGCTGATCGACACCGCCGGCTTGAGGCGCAAAGGCCGGGTCTTCGAGGCCATCGAGAAATTCTCGGTTGTCAAGACGCTGCAGGCGATTGCCGACGCGCATGTCGTGGTACTGCTCATAGACGCCACGCAAGGGGTGAGCGACCAGGACGCGCACATCGCCGGCTACATTCTGGAGGCTGGCCGCGCGGTGGTCATTGCAGTCAACAAGTGGGATGCCGTCGACAGCTACCAACGCGAGATGCTGGCGCGATCGATCGAGCAGCGGCTGGCGTTCCTGCGCTATGCACCGGTGCTGCATATCTCGGCGCTCAAGCGCCAAGGCCTTGGCCCGCTGTGGAAGTCGATCGCCGAGGCCCATGCTTCGGCGACGCGGAAGTTGCCGACGCCCGTGCTGACGCGGCTGTTGCGCGAGGCGGTGGAGCACCAGGCGCCCAAGCGTGCCGGGATGTTCCGGCCGAAGTTGCGCTATGCCCATCAGGGCGGCATGAACCCGCCGATTGTGGTGGTACACGGAAACGCGCTCGAACACGTGACGGCGGCATACCGGCGCTACCTTGAAGGGCGCATACGCGACCATTTCAAGCTGGTCGGTACCCCGCTGCGCATCGAGATGAAATCGTCGCGCAATCCGTTTGCGGAGGGCACGGACGAATGAGTGGCGACTTGCCCCAGGCTCGCCCGGCTCGCTGCGAAGAAGGCCCGCCGCAGTCTGACCTGCAATGTGATAAGGTGCCGTCTCCTGGAACTCTCAACACGGAGCATATCGTGTCGAACAAAGGGCAACTTCTACAAGACCCCTTCCTGAATTTGCTGCGCAAGGAGCACGTGCCGGTCTCGATCTACCTCGTCAACGGTATCAAGTTGCAGGGGCATATCGAGTCTTTTGACCAATACGTCGTTTTGCTGCGCAACACCGTCACCCAGATGGTCTACAAGCACGCCATTTCCACTGTCGTGCCGGGCCGCCCGGTGAATTTCCATGCCGCCGATGCGGCACCAGCGCAAGGTTGAGCCCAAACCATCAGCGAACAAAAGATCGTGGCGGGCCTTGAACCGCCCGAAGCGAGCGAAGACGCGCCGGTCCGCGCCATCCTGGTAGGGGTGGAGTTGAGCGGGGGGTCTTCGTTCGACCCCACACTTGACGAACTCGCACTGCTGGCCGAGTCCGCTGGCGACGAGCCGGTGGCACGTGTCATCGCGCGGCGCAAGGCCGCGGACCCGGCGCTGTTCGTTGGATCGGGCAAGGCCGACGAAATCAAGGCGCTGGTTCTGGCCCATGGCGCACACGGGGTCATCTTCGACCAGTCGCTGTCACCCGCGCAGCAGCGCAACCTCGAGCGTCATATCGGGGTACCGGTAGCCGATCGCACGGCGCTGATCCTGGAAATCTTTGCCCAGCGGGCGCAAAGCCACGAGGGCAAACTGCAGGTCGAACTGGCGCGGTTGCAGTATCTGGCAACACGCTTGGTGCGACGCTGGTCGCACCTGGAGCGCCAGCGCGGCGGCGTTGGCCATCGGGGCGGGCCGGGCGAGGCACAGATCGAACTCGACCGCCGGATGATTGGCGAGCGCATCAAGACAGTGAAGGCACGCCTGGAGCGTGTGCAGCGACAGCGCGGCACTCAGCGTCGGGCCCGGCACCGCAGCGGCACCTTCAGGGTCTCGTTGGTGGGCTACACCAATGCGGGCAAGTCCACACTGTTCAATGCTCTGGTCAAGGCTCGCGCGTACGCTGCAGACCAATTGTTCGCGACCCTTGATACGACCACCCGTTCGCTCTATCTCGACGACCTGGCGGCCAGCGTGTCGCTGTCGGACACCGTGGGTTTCATCCGTGACTTGCCGCACAAGCTCGTCGAGGCATTCCAGGCAACTCTGCAAGAAGCGGCGGATGCGGATTTGCTGCTGCACGTGGTCGATGCGTCCATCCCCAACTTGCATGAGCAGCGTGAGGAAGTCGAACGTGTGCTGGCCGAGATCGGCGCTGCCGGGATTTCCCAACTGGTGATCTACAACAAGCTCGATCGCGTGCAGCCGCCGCCGCGAGTCTTGCAGGACTGGATTGAGCGACAGCCCGGCGTTTGGGCGCCCCGGTTGTTTGTCAGTGCGGTCGATGGCACGGGCTTGGCCAACCTCAGAGCGTGGATCGCGCGCGCCGCGCAAGGGCAGCCCTTGAACCCCGACGCCGTGGCCCCAGATGTTGTCGCGCCGCCCCCGCCGCAGAGCGGGATATCCGAGCCCGGTGCGACCGTGGCCTGAGCCCGAGGCATTACCATTGCCGTCCAAATGAACACCCAACCGCATCTCCCGGGCTCCGAGCCGCGGCCTCCGTCGATGACAGGCTGGCGCCGTCGCCTCGGTATCTTGATGAGCAACGGTCGCAACGACGGCCCGCCAGATCTCGATGAGCTTTGGCGCGACTTCAATCGCAAGCTCGGCGGGCTGTTCGGGGGCCGTGGCGGAGCGGGCAAGCCACCGGAGTCGCGTGGCGACGGACCGTCGTTCCAGCCTGACATGAAGAGCGCTGGTGTCGGCGTTGGCCTGATCGGCGTGGTTGTCGCGCTTATCTGGGCTGGCAGCGGGTTCTTCATCGTCCAGGAAGGCCAGCAGGCCATCATCACCACCTTTGGCCGTTATTCCAGCACGGTCGATGCCGGTTTCCAGTGGCGCTTGCCGTACCCGATTCAGGAGCATGAGACGGTCCCGGTCACTCAATTGCGCACGATGGAAGTGGGGCGCAACAGCATCGGACAAACCACCGGTTTGCGTGACTCGTCGATGCTTACTCAGGACGAGAACATCATCGACATCCGGTTCACGGTGCAGTATCGCCTGAAGGATGCCAAGAGCTATCTTTTCGAGAATCGTGATCCCGACAAGGCCGTCGAGCAGGCCAGCGAGTCTGCCGTTCGGGAGATCGTTGGCCGCAGTCAGGTCGATTCGGTGCTGTATGAGCAGCGCGACGCCATCGCCACTGACTTGGTCAAGTCCATTCAATTGCAGCTTGATCGGCTGAAAGCTGGCATCTTGATTGTGAATGTCAACGTGGGCAGTGTGCAGGTGCCCGAGCAAGTGCAGGCTGCCTTCAACGATGCCGTCAAGGCCGGCGCGGATCGCGATCGGTTCAAGAACGAAGGTCAGGCGTATGCGAGTGATGTCATCCCGAAGGCTCGCGGCTTGGCAGCGCGCCTGCGCGAGGAGGCCGAGGGCTACCGCCAGCGGGTGATCGCGCAAGCCGAGGGTGATGCGCAGCGTTTTCGTTCGGTGCTGGGCGAGTACCAGAAAGCGCCTGTGGTGACGCGCGACCGCTTGTACATCGATACCATGCAGCAGGTCTACAGCAACGTGAGCAAGGTGCTGGTCGATTCGCGCTCGGGATCCAACCTGCTCTACCTGCCGCTGGACAAGCTGATGCAGCAGACCACTGCGCCGGCTGCGGCCGCCGCCCCCGCGGCACCTGGACTGCCCGCAGAGGGTGGAACGGTGTTCGGCAGCCCCGATGCACGTGCGCGTGACAGCGCTCGTAGCCGTGACCGCGACGGTCGCTGACAGGAGTCACCACACATGAACCGTATCGGGCTCATCGTGGCCACGGTGCTTGCCGCGCTGATGCTGGCGTCGTCCACGATGTTCGTCGTCAAGCAGACACAAGTCGGCGTGGTGTACGCACTGGGCGAGATCCGCGAGGTCGTCACCGAGCCAGGCTTGAAGTTCAAGCTGCCCCCACCGCTGCAGAACGTCGTTTTCCTCGACAAACGCATCCAGACGCTCGACAGCCCCGAGACCCGGCCGATATTCACCGCCGAGAAGAAGAGTCTGGTGGTCGATTGGCTCGTCAAGTGGCGCATCACCGAGCCGCGGCAATTCATCCGCAACAACGGCACCGACATCCGCAATCTCGAGTCGCGCCTGAGTCCGGTCGTGCAGGCCGCCTTCAATGAGGAAATCACGCGCCGCACAGTTCGGGGGGTGCTGTCGGCCGAGCGCGACAAGGTGATGCAAGACGTGCGCAATCGTCTCGTTGATGAGGCCAAGGCGTTCGGCGTCGAGATCGTCGATGTGCGGATCAAGCGGGTCGATTTCGTGGCCGATATCACCGACAGCGTATACCGGAGGATGCAGTCCGAGCGGCAGCAGGTCGCGAACGAACTGCGTTCGCAGGGATCGGCCGACGGCGAGAAGATCAAGGCCGATGCCGACAAACAGCGCGAAGTCATCCTGGCTGAGGCCTATCGCGATGCCCAGAAAGTCAAGGGCGAGGGCGATGCGCGTGCATCGGCACTGTATGCCGACGCTTTCGGTCGCGATCCTCAGTTTGCGCAGTTCTACCGCAGCCTTGAGGCTTACCGGGCATCGTTCCGCAACCGAAACGATGTCATGGTAGTGGACCCCTCGAGCGAGTTCTTCAAGGCGATGCGCGCCGGGGGGCCGGGGGCACCGGCAGCGGCAGGTGCCGGTGCTGGAAAGCGCTGAGGGCGCCTGGGCATGCCGGAGTTGCTGCTGGGCGCGCTCGGCCTGATGCTGGTGGTGGAAGGCCTGCTGCCATTCCTGGCGCCTGGAGTGTGGAGGCGGGCGTTTCAGGCGGCGTTGTCGCTGTCCGACGGTCAACTGCGGTTTGTCGGCCTGACCAGCATGATCGTGGGTTTGCTGGTGCTGCTGTTCTGGCACTGACTGCCCGGGGCGGCCCGGTAGAATGCCGTTTTTAACCGCCCGGTGTCGTTCATGCCTTCAGCCTGGCTGCTGCCCGAGCACATCGCCGATGTGCTCCCATCCGAGGCGCGGCGTATCGAGGAACTGCGGCGTCAGCTGCTCCAGCGCGCCGGCAGCTACGGCTTCGAGCTGGTCATTCCGCCTCTGCTCGAGCATCTGGAGTCCCTGCTGACAGGTGCAGGACATGCACTGGATCTGCGCACCTTCAAACTGGTCGATCAGCTCAGCGGGCGTACACTCGGGCTGCGCGCCGACGCCACACCGCAGGTCGCCCGCATCGACGCCCATCTGCTCAACCGCAATGGCGTTGCCCGGCTGTGCTACTGCGGACCGGTTCTTCACACCCGGCCACAAGCGGCGCACGCGACCCGTGAACCGCTGCAACTGGGGGCGGAGATCTACGGGCACCCCGGGCTAGAGGCCGACTTTGAGATCCAGGAGCTCGCGCTCGACTGCCTGGGTGCAGCGGGCGTGTCGGCGCCGGTGATCGACATGTCGGACGTGCGCATTCTTCGAGCCGCGCTATCGGGTATTGAGCTGGAAGCGCCGGCACTGGATGAGATCGTGACGGCACTGGCAGCAAAGGATGCGCCGGCATTGCGCAGCTTGTCGTGCAGTTGGCCGACCGCAGCGCGACGCGCGATCGAGGTCCTTCCCGAGCTCTACGGAGACCTGTCGGTGCTTGAGCGCGCATCCTGCGAACTGGGCGGAGGCGAAGGCATGGCGAATGCGCTTGCTGACCTACGCTGGATGGCCACGCAAGTCAACCGGGCGCATCCGACGGCACAGATCGGCTTTGACCTCGCTGACATGGGGGGGTACGGTTACTACAGTGGCGTGCGCTTTGCCATCTATGCGCATGGCGCCGCCGATGCTGTGCTGCGCGGTGGGCGCTACGACGAAGTCGGCGCGGTCTTCGGTCGCAACCGACCGGCTGTGGGCTTCAGTACCGACCTCAAGGTATTGGCCGAGCTCATGGCACCGGAACCGCCCCGCCGCGCGGTGCGTGCTCCGTGGAGCGACGATGACTCGCTTCGATCGGTCGTGCGCCACCTTCGCGAGCAGGGCGAGACTGTCGTATGCGCGCTGCCCGGACACCAGCACGAAGGCGAGGAATACGCCTGCGACCGCGAACTCGTGGCTCGCAATGGCAACTGGGAGTTGCAGGCCTTGTCGGTGCGCTGAGCGCGCACCGGCGATCGTATCCCCAAACAAATCGGAATATCGGAAATGCAGCAAGACAACGCTCCGAAGCGCGGTCATAACGTGGTCGTCGTGGGCACGCAGTGGGGCGACGAAGGCAAAGGAAAGGTGGTCGACTGGCTCACCGAGGGTGCACAGGGTGTGGCGCGTTTCCAGGGCGGGCATAACGCGGGACACACACTGGTGATCAAGGGCGTCAAGACAGCACTGCAATTGATCCCATCGGGCATCATGCGCGAAGGCGTGCCCTGCTACATCGGCAATGGCGTGGTGGTCGACCCGGTCCATTTACTGAGCGAGATCACGCGGCTGGAGGCCATCGGGCTCGATGTGCGTTCGAGACTGCACATCAGCGAGTCCTGCCCCATGATCCTGCCGTTCCACGTGGCGCTTGACCGCGCTCGGGAAACCCTGCGCGAGGACTCCGGGGCCGGCAAGATTGGGACCACCGGCAAGGGTATCGGTCCGGCCTATGAGGACAAAGTCGCACGGCGCGCACTGCGGCTCCAAGACCTCAAGCACCCCGAACGCTTCGCCAGCAAGTTGCGCGAACTGCTCGGAATGCACAACGTCGCGTTGTCGGGTTACCTGAAGGCCGAGCCCCTGGCGTTTGAGCCGATCTACGACGAGGCCATGAAGGTGGCGCCGCAGATCATTCCGATGCTGGCTGACGTGGGCTATCTGATACACAACGCATCCGCCGCCGGTTCGAACATCCTGTTCGAAGGTGCACAGGGGACGCTGCTCGACGTGGATCATGGCACCTATCCCTACGTTACATCGAGCAATTGCGTGGCTGGCAACGCTGCAGCAGGCGCAGGCGTGGGCCCGGACCTCCTGCACTACATATTGGGCATCACGAAGGCCTACACCACTCGTGTGGGCAGCGGGCCGTTCCCGACAGAGTTGCCGATTGACGTGCCAGGCTCAGTGGGCCACCACCTGTCCACCGTGGGTCTGGAGCGGGGTACTGTCACGGGGCGCGCGCGTCGCTGCGGCTGGCTGGATGCTGCGGCCCTCAAGCGGTCGGTCATCATCAACGGCATCTCGGGGCTGTGCATCACCAAACTGGATGTCCTCGACGGGCTGCCCGAGATCCAGGTGTGTGTCGGCTACCGGCTCGGCAACCGCACGCTCGATATCCTGCCGCTCGATGCCGATGACATCGAGGCCTGCGAACCAGTTTACGAGACCTTCCCGGGATGGCATGAGAAGACCTTCGGGCTGACCCGCTGGGAGCAACTGCCTGCACGAGCGCGTGCCTACCTCGAACGTGTGCAGACGCTGATCGGTTCGCCCATCGATATGGTGTCGACGGGGCCGGATCGGGAACACACGATTCTGCTGCGTCATCCCTACAAGCACTGAAACGGAGCAACGAGATGCTGACCGACGATGGCAAGCACCTGTATGTGTCGTGGGACGAGTACCACATGCTGATCGAGCGCCTGGCGCTGCGGGTGGCAGCCTCAGGCTGGGAGTTCGATCAGATACTGTGTCTGGCACGCGGCGGCATGAGGCCGGGCGATGTGATTTCACGTGTGTTCGACAAGCCGTTGGCCATCATGTCGACCAGTTCCTATCGCGCTGAGGCCGGCACGATCCAGGGGCGGCTGGACATGGCGAAGTACATCACCATGCCCAAGGGGGAGCTCGCCGGCCGGGTGCTGCTGGTCGATGACCTGTCGGATTCCGGCATTACGCTCCGGGCCGTGGTGGATCGGCTGCGGGGGGTGCCGGCGATACGAGAACTGCGTTCGGCGGTGATCTGGGTAAAGGGGGTCTCCAGCTACACACCCGACTACTATGTCGAGATGCTGCCGACCAGCCCGTGGATCCACCAGCCGTTCGAGGAATACGACAACCTGCGACCCGATGGGCTGGCGCGCAAGTTCACCGTTTGAGACAGGCCCGCCGCCGTTTCGAGTCGGCGCGGGTATCCGGTGTGTGCTTCAGCTTCTTGCGAAGTTCTCGCTATGGAGCGGTGGCCGCGCCGATGCGGTGTCAGCACGAGCGGTCGAGCGGGTGACTCAGCCGCAGAAAACAAGAAAGGCCGGAACACATGTGCCGGCCTTCCGAGGAGCCCCCGCAAATTCGGGGGTACGTTATGAGTATGGTGCCCAGGAGAGGACTCGAACCTCCACGCCGCTAAGCGCTAGTACCTGAAACTAGTGCGTCTACCAATTCCGCCACCTGGGCAGGTACTGAAGCTAGGAGTATAGCATCAAGACAACAAAACAGACAAGCGCGGCCCCCCTGGGGGCTGCGCTGATGAGTGAGATCGATGGCACGGTGACAGGCCATCGCGATGGCCACGGCTTCGTCAAGCGCGATGACGGCGAGGCCGACATTTACCTGTCTGCGCAGGAGATGCGCGCCGTACTGCACGGTGACCGGGTACGGGTGCGGGTTGTTCGATATGACCGCAAGGGGCGCCCTGAGGGGCGCGTGCTCGATATCGTCGAGCGCCGCCGCGTGCCCATCATCGGGCGGCTGCTGCACGAGAACGGTGTTTGGTTGGTTGCGCCAGAGGATCGCCGGTTCGGGCAGGACGTCATCGTGCCCAAGAACGCCACGGCCAACGCCACGGTGGGGCAGGTTGTTGCGATTGAACTCACCGAGCCGCCGTCGATGTATTCGCAGCCCGTTGGCCGCGTCACCGAAGTGTTGGGGGAAATTGACGATCCTGGCATGGAGATCGAGATCGCGGTGCGCAAGTTCGAAGTGCCGCACCGCTTTTCGCCCGAGACGCTGGCCCAGGCCGCGGCGCTGCCCGAACGCATACGACAGGTCGATCGCCGCCAGCGCATCGACCTGACCGATGTGCCGCTTGTGACGATCGATGGTGAGGACGCGCGCGACTTCGACGATGCGGTCTACTGCGAACCCTACAAGCGTGGCAGGGGCAAGAGCGCAGTTCAGGGCTGGCGGCTGGTGGTGGCGATCGCCGATGTCAGCCACTACGTCAAGCCGGGCGAGCCGCTGGACGCCGATGCGTACGAGCGCGCGACGTCGGTGTACTTCCCGCGGCGCGTGATCCCCATGCTGCCCGAGAAGCTATCCAATGGGCTGTGCTCGCTGAATCCCGACGAAGAGCGGCTGTGCATGGTCTGCGACATGGTCGTCGATGCCGGAGGTGACGTCGAGGCCTACCAGTTCTACCCGGCGGTGATGCGCTCACATGCTCGCCTGACCTACACGGAGGTTGCCGCGATTCTCGGCAACACACGCGGCGGCGAGGCCCAGCGCCGAAACGCACTGGTGCCGCACCTGTTGAACCTGCACGACGTTTATCGCGCGCTGCTCAAGCACCGCGGCACCCGGGGTGCGGTCGACTTCGAGACCACGGAGACCCAGATCATCTGTGACGAGCGTGGTCGCATCGAGAAGATCGTCCCCCGCACCCGGACCGAGGCTCACCGGTTGATCGAGGAGGCCATGCTGGCGGCCAACGTGTGCGCCGCCGGCTTCATCGAAACGCACCAGCACGCTGCGCTGTACCGCGTGCACGAGGGCCCGACGCCAGAGAAGCGCCTGACGCTGCAGAACTATCTCAAGGCGCTTGGCTTGGGTTTCCCGTTGAGCGACGAGCCCCGGCCGGGTGAGTTGCAGGCCATTGCCCAGGCCACAAAAGATCGTATCGATGCGGCGCAGATCCACTCAATGTTGCTGCGCTCGATGCAGCAGGCCATCTATACGGCAACCAACAGTGGGCACTTTGGGCTCGCATACGAGGCCTACACCCACTTCACAAGCCCGATCCGGCGCTATCCGGACCTGCTCGTGCATCGTGTCATCAAGGCGTTGCTCCACGGCCGGCGTTACCACCTGACCGGAAGCGCCGTCGACGAGCTGCCCGCAACCCAGGCGCCGAACCGCAAGGCGCCCGCTGGCAAGGCAGAGCGCCGGGTCGCCGCGCCCACACATGAGACCGAATTGTGGGAAGCCGCGGGTGCACACTGCAGTGCGAATGAGCGTCGTGCCGACGAAGCTTCACGCGACGTCGAGGCGTGGCTCAAGTGCCGTTTCATGCGCGACCACTTGGGCGAGGAGTATGCCGGCACCGTGAGCGCAGCCACCGGCTTCGGCATCTTCGTCACGCTCGACGAACTCTACGTTGAGGGTCTGGTTCACATCACGGAACTTGGCGGTGAGTACTTCCGCTTCGACGAGGCACGCCAGGAGCTGCGCGGAGAGCGCAGCGGCGTCCGCTATGCGGTGGGCACCCGGGTACGCGTGCAAGTCAGCCGAGTCGACCTCGACAGCCGACGCATTGACTTTCGCATCGTGCGTGAGGAGTCGGGCGAGGCGCTGTTGACGAGGACCCGGCGCTCCGGCCCGGCCGAGCAGGAACTGGCCGATGTGAAGGTGCGTGATCGCGCCACCAAGGCAGCACGGGCGCGGGCAGTGGCGACCAAGGCGACAGTGGGTAAGTCCCGGACGGCGCAGCCGAAATCCCCAGCCACCGCCTCGCGTGGGCGCAAGGCCCGGTGAGGCGGCAGGCGCCTCGGGGTTGGCGTCCACCGTCCGGCGCCGCACCAATGGAGCGGTTGAATCAACAAGTGAGCGGGGCGTCATAGCGTCATGACGCGGTCGCGGGTTTACCGGAGAGCCACCATGTGCTCGATCAGCTCTGCGGCGCGCATGGCGTGACTCCCCTGTGCCTGTTCCGCAGCGTGCCCGTGCAGCCATGCGGCATCGGCCGCCGCTTTGAAGCCGTCGCCCGTCGCTCGCGCAGCCCAGCTGCCGCCAATCCAGCCGGCAAGCACATCACCTGTTCCCGCAGTTCCCAACCGGGCATTGCCGGTTGGGTTGAGCCACAGGGCTTGGTCCGGATGTGCGCCCGCAATCACGGTGCCCGAGCCCTTGAGCACCACTGTGCTGCACAGGTCGCGCGCCAGGAACCGTGCGGCGCCCAGCCGGTCGGCTTGGATATGGGCTGCAGTACTGCCCAGGAGGCGAGCGGCCTCCAACGGATGTGGTGTCAGAACGCTCGGCAGGCCCCGTGCGGCTCGCGCACGCAGCGCACGTTGCAGCGCTGGCGATGCAGCAGTAGCGTTGAGTGCATCGGCATCGAGCACCAGCCGCGACGCGTGGTGGATGGCTACCGGTAAAACAGCCGCAACGGCGTCGCCTCCACCACACCCACACACGACGGTGGCGGATGCGAAGTGAGCTGGCGCAGCGCTGGCGTCGAACGGCCGCAGCATCAGTTCCGGGCGGATCGCATCGACAGGCATGGTGGCTGAGGTCAACAGCGACATGTAGACACGGCCAGCGCCGGCGGCCAGCGCGGCTCTGGCCGCCAGTACCGCGGCGCCGGCCATTCCGGTTGAACCGCCGATCACGCGCACATCGCCGAAGCTGCCCTTGTGCTGGCTGTGCTGCCGCGGCGCTGCCTCCGGCGGCGCACTGAGCCAGGCGTCCGGTGGTGCGCCCTCGGCCACGCCGAGCCGGGCCAACCAGACCGTTCCGGCATGATCACGCCCGTGGTGCGTGAATAAGCCCGGTTTGAGTGTGAGCATCGAGAGTGTGTGCGAGGCCCGCACGGCCGCGCCGCCAATCACGCAACCCGTATCGACCGCGAGTCCCGACGGCACATCAGCCGCGAGGACGGGCGCACCCCGCGTACCATTGATGGCGTCGATGACGGCAGCCATTGCGCCGTCGGGTGGTCGGCTGGTACCAATGCCAAGCAGCGCATCGATCACCAGATCGACCTCGCCCGCGGCTGGCGTCGCCAAGCTCCCGAGCTCGACGCTGACGCCGGCCTCACGTGCCAGGTCCAGTGCGTGTGCAGCATCGGAAGATGGGGCGCGATCGCCGGGCAGCATGGTCGTACGGACTCGCCAACCGCGGCGGGCGAGTTCGGCTGCCGCCACCAGACCATCGCCACCATTGTTGCCTGGCCCGCAGGCTACCCAGGCGCTATGTCCTCGTGGCGCGATCGCGATGGCCAGCCGGGCCAGGCTGGCGCCGGCACGCGCCATCAATGTGAATTCCGGAACTGTCGCCAGCGCGTTGAGCTCGATGGCGCGCGTGCCGACGACACCGTGCAAAGGCCAACGTTGCTTGGATGGCAACACACGTTCGACCAGCGTTGTGGGCGGTTGCATGGCCGGATTGTGCGACTTGCCCGCGCGCACGGCGTTGAGTCGTTACCGCCGTTCGACGACCCCGACGTCAGCGCAGGCGATCTGGTGTCAGGCCGGACGGGTCGATGGCGGGCGCGCGGCCGGTCATCAGGTCTGCCAGGAGCCGGGCGGAGCCTGCGCACAGCGCCCAACCGCTGCTGCCATGTCCGAGATTGAGCCAAACCCCTGCTGGTCCGGCACGGCCGATGACCGGCGGGCCATCGGGCAACATCGGGCGCGCGCCTTTCCAGGCTTGCACCTGTGCCAACTGCGCACAGCCCGGGTACCAGTCGTCGAGGACCTTGTACAAGGTGCCCAGCACGGCCGGGTTGTGTGTGTCCAGGCGTCCGCCCAGCTCGGCATTGCCGGCCACACGCACCCGCTGGCCGAGGCGGCTGACGGCGACTTTGTACTGCTCGTCCATGATCGCTGACCGAGGTCCGATGTCGGGGTGGCCTTCGAAGTGCCGCAGCGGGGCGGTGATCGAGTAGCCATGGACGCCAATCATCGGCACGCGTACGCCTAGTGGCGCGAGCAGCGACACCGAGGGCAATGCAGCGCACACCACCACGGCGTCGAATGACTCCGTGACGGCCCCCGCAGTGGCGTCGCCAACGGTCAGGCGCAGGCTAGGCTTCGAGCCGGGTTCAATGTGCTGGACTTCGTGCTGAAAGCGGAATTCCGTACCGTGCCGCTGCGCCTCCAGCCGTAACAGGTGGGCGAACTGGCGGCAATTGCCGACCAGCGCACCCGGCAGGTGGATGGCGGCGTGCAGGGGCGTCTCCGGGTTCAATCCCGGCTCGATCTGCCTGGCGCGCGTGGCATCAACGAGATGAAAGGTCTCACCCAGCTCGGCCAAGAGCTTCAATCCGGCCCTGGCCTGCTTGAGCTCCCTCTGTGAGCGCAGCAGGACCAGGTAGCCGTCAGTGCGTTCGAAGTCCAGGTGCAGGTCGTGCGACAGCGCGCGCAGGCGATCGTGGCTGTCGCGCGCGAGCCGATGCATGTGCGCGCGGTGGCTGCTGCTGGTGCGTGCATCGCAGGAACGCCACCACCGCCACACCCATTGCCACTGCCCGGGTGCCGGCGGGCTGGCGATTCGCAGCGGGGCGTGTCTGCCAGCGAGCTGCCCCAGCATCTTGCGCGGCATGCCAGGCGCTGCCCACGGTGCCACATAGCCTGGCGCAACGACGCCGGCATTTGCGAAGCTGGTTTCCTCCGCGACCGACGCGCGTCGCTCGAAGACGACGACTTCATGACCGTCGCATTGGAGCTCGTAGGCGGTGGTCACGCCAACGATGCCGGCACCGACGACGGCCACTCTCATGGCGCTGCGGCTCCATCGACCATGCCGCGCCCAGGGGCCAGCGCGGCTTCGGCGCCCTCGGCCAGATCGAGCAGCCGTGCGTCGGCGCCTGCTGCAGCCCACATCATCAGACCCACAGGCGCAGTGCCTGAGGGATGGCAGGGCAGCGACACCGCGCAGCCGTCGAGCATGTTGACAATTGACGGGTTGCGCAGCAGCAGTGCATTCACCCGGAAAAACGCCACGTCGTCGCTGAGCAGGGGTGCCAATGGCGGCGCCAGGACTGGGACAGTAGGGCACAGCAAGGCGTCGAAGTGGGTGGTCGCGCTTTCGATCTCGGCGATCCAGCGCCTGCGTGCCTCGTGCAGTTCGATGTAGTCGGCTGCGCTCATCTGCGCACCGCGCTCGATGCGCAGTGCCACGCGCGGGTCGTAATCGGCGCGCTGCGTGGCCAAGTGCTGGCGATGCCAGGCCCAGCTTTCGGCCGCCGCGAAGGTGCCGAGTGCCTGCCACTCGGCCAGGCGCGCCAACTGCGACAGCTTGATCTCAACGATGCATGCGCCAGCCCGCGACAGCGCGCCCAACGCCGCATCGAAGGCGCTGGCTACCTCGGGCTCGAGGTCGTCGAGCACCAGCGTGGAGGGCACGGCCAGACGCGACGAGCGCAACGGAAACGGCGAGCGCATACCTGGTGGCGCGGGTTCCATTGCGCACAGTACTGCATCGATGAGTCGCGCATCGTATGCATCCCGGGTGATGGCGCCAACGGTATCGAGAGTGGTCGACAGCGGAATCACGCCCGTGCGCGGCACGCGCCGCTGCGTGCCCTTGAACCCGACCAGCCCTTGCAAAGCGGCCGGTATCCGGATCGAGCCGCCGGTGTCTGAGCCCAAGGCAGCGCGACATGCGCCCGTGGCTACCGTCACCGCGCCGCCGCTGGTAGAGCCGCCCGGGATACAGGCGGTCGAACCCGGGATTGCCGCATTGATCGGTGTACCCAGGTACGGGTTGATGCCGACGCCCGAGAAAGCGAACTCGCTGAGATTGGTGTGGCCCATGAGCAGCGCACCGGCTGAGCGCAGACGGGCCACCGCCGGACTGTCGGCTGGGGCTGGCGCGGCCCGTGCAAGTACCCGCGAGCCCGCGGTCGTTGGGTGCCCGGCAACGTCGAAGAGGTCCTTCACTGACAGTGTCCAGCCTGCCAGCGGACCGAGCGGCTGCGCAGCCGCGTGCAAAACGTCGAGGCTGCGCGCCGTGGCCATCGCGCATGCGTCGAATCGACGCACCCAGGCGTGTCGACAGGCCGGCGCGCCGGCAATCGCGAGTGCCTGGGCGAGGGTGTCCTCGAAGCTCTGGCCGGCGCCTGCTATAATCTTTGGGTTTACCTGGGGGGCCATGCGCTATGACGGTGCGGCCGCAGGTGAACTCAATCGCGAACCGGCTAACTGAAAAAGGTGTCGCGCAGGCCCACGACCGTTGAAGTACTCCCTGACGGGGAGTGCCCGCCGTGTGTGGGGCCCTGTGCGATTCGCGCCGGATTCTAGACCCAACCTTTGGAGTGCTCCATGTCCGTCACGATGCGTGAAATGCTGGAGGCGGGTGTCCATTTCGGACACCAGACCCGCTTCTGGAACCCCAAGATGGCCCCGTTCATCTATGGCCATCGCAACAAGATCCACATCATCAACCTCGAGAAGACGCTTCCGAAGTTCGAGGAAGCGATGAAGTTCGTGCGCCAGCTGGCTGCTCGCCGCGGCACGATTCTCATGGTGGGGACCAAGCGCCAGGCGCGTGACGTGATCGCCCTCGAAGCGCAGCGCGTGGGCATGCCCTTCGTCGACCAGCGCTGGCTCGGCGGCATGCTGACCAATTTCAAGACGGTCAAGGGGTCGCTGAAGAAGCTCAAGGACATGCAGGCCCAGAAGGAAGCGGGTCTCGAGCAGATGACCAAGAAGGAAGCGCTGATGTTCGAGCGCGAGCTCACCAAGCTCGAAAAGGACATCGGTGGCATCCAGGACATGAGTGCGCTGCCGGATGCGTTGTTCGTCATTGACGTCGGTTACCACAAGATCGCCGTCGCCGAGGCCAAGAAGCTGGGCATTCCCTTGATCGGCGTCGTCGACACCAACCACTCACCCGAGGGCATTGATTACGTCATCCCCGGCAATGACGACTCCGCCAAGGCCGTCGCGTTGTACGCCCGTGCCGTTGCCGACGCTGTGCACGAAGGCAAGGCCAACGCCATCAACGAGGTGGCCCAGGTGGCCGCCGGCACCGACGAGTTCGTCGAGGTCAGCGAAGACGCCTGAGCGTCGCCCCAACCCACATGAACGAGGGGCTGTCACAGCCCCTTTTTCTCAGCGAACGGAGAACTGAAGATGGCAGCTATTACTGCAAGCATGGTCGCCGAGCTGCGCGCCAAGACCGATGCCCCGATGATGGAGTGCAAGAAGGCGCTGACCGAAGCCGATGGCGACATGGACCGTGCCGAGGAGATCCTGCGCGTCAAGCTGGGCAACAAGGCCGGCAAGGCGGCTTCGCGCATCACCGCCGAAGGTGTAGTCGCCGCTGCCGTGCAGGGCAACACCGGTGCATTGGTCGAGATCAACTGCGAAACCGATTTCGTCTCGAAGAACGATTCCTTCCTGGCCCTCGCGAAGGCCTGCGCCACACTGGTGGCCGAGCAGAACCCCGGCGATGTCGCCGCGCTGTCTTCGATGTCGTACAGCCAGGATGGCTTCGGTCCGACGATCGAAGATGTGCGCAAGGGTTTGGTGGGCAAGATCGGCGAGAACATGTCGATCCGGCGATTCAAACGCTATGCGGCTGGCGGCAAGCTTGCCCACTATCTGCACGGCACGCGCATTGGCGTCGTCGTCGAGTTCGACGGTGACGACGTTGCGGCCAAGGATGTTGCCATGCATGTGGCGGCCATGAAGCCGGCGGCCTTGTCGGCGGCCGATGTACCTTCCGAGTTGGTCGACAAAGAGCGCAAGATCGCCACCGAAAAGGCCGCCGAATCGGGCAAACCGGCCGAGATCGTCGCCAAGATGGTCGAGGGTTCGGTGCAGAAATTCCTCAAGGAGGTCTCGCTGCTCGATCAGGTCTTTGTGAAAGCCTCCGACGGCAAGCAGACGGTCGGCGCGATGCTCAAGGACAAGGCCACCACGGTCAAGGGCTTCACGCTCTTTGTGGTGGGCGAGGGCATCGAAAGGAAAACGGATGACTTCGCGGCCGAGGTGGCCGCTCAGGTGGCTGCCGCCAAGGGCCAGTGAAAGCCTTGGGCGCCGCGCCGGATAGGCCCGGCGCCCCTTAAACTCCTCCATTCGATCCGCACCCCGAGAGCCCCGACGCATGCCGGCCTACAAGCGCATCCTCCTGAAGCTGTCCGGCGAAGCCCTGATGGGCGAAGATGCATACGGCATCAATCGTGCAACCATCGTTCGCATGGTGCGCGAGGTGGCCGAGGTCACAGCGCTCGGATGCGAGGTTGCGGTGGTGATCGGCGGCGGGAACATCTTTCGCGGTGTTGCGGGCGGCTCTGTCGGCATGGACCGCGCCACGGCCGACTACATGGGCATGCTCGCGACGGTGATGAACGCACTGGCCTTGGCCGACACCATGCGCCAAGAGGGCATGACGGCACGCGTGATGTCGGCCATCAGTATCGAACAGGTGGTCGAACCCTACGTTCGGCCCAAGGCGCTGCAGTACCTTGAAGAGGGCAAGGTGGTGATCTTCGCAGCCGGCACCGGCAACCCGTTCTTCACCACCGATACCGCGGCTGCGCTGCGCGGCGCCGAGGTCGGGGCCGAGATTGTGCTCAAGGCCACCAAGGTCGACGGTGTTTACACCGCTGATCCGCGCAAAGACCCTACTGCCACACGCTACGCGTCGGTGAGTTTCGACGAGGCGATCACCCGCAATCTTCAGGTGATGGACGCGACCGCGTTCGCGCTGTGCCGCGACCAGAAGCTGCCGATCAAGGTGTTTTCGATCTTCAAGGTCGGCGCATTGAAGCGCGTGGTGCAGGGCGAGGACGAGGGTACCCTCGTCCACGTTTGAGCCAGGAGTGCACACACCATGACCATTGCCGACATCAAGAAGACCGCCGAGACCAAGATGGCCAAGTCCGTTGACGCGTTCAAGGCCGAGTTGCAGAAGATCCGCACGGGGCGCGCCCATCCCGGCATCCTCGATCAGGTACATGTCGACTACTACGGTTCGATGGTCCCGATCAGCCAGGTGGCCAATGTGTCTCTGCTGGATGCCCGCACGATCAGTGTGCAGCCCTGGGAAAAGGGCATGGGTCCGAAGATCGAGAAGGCCATCCGCGAGAGCGACCTGGGGTTGAATCCGGCTGCACAGGGTGATCTGCTGCGCGTACCGATGCCGCCCCTGACCGAGGAGCGCCGCAAGGATCTCACCAAGGTGGTTCGGCATGCCGGCGAGGAGGCCAAGGTGGCCGTACGCAACCTGCGCCGCGACGCCAATGAACACCTGAAGCGCCTGCTCAAGGACAAGTCCGTCGCGGAAGACGAGGAGCGCCGTGCGCAGGATGACGTGCAGAAGCTGACCGACCGTACCGTCACCGAGATCGACAAACTCGTGCATTCGAAAGAAGCCGAGATTCTTGCGGTCTGAGCCGGGCGCACGCCTCGTGCATCGCGACATTGCGCTACCGCGCCATGTGGCCATCGTCATGGATGGCAACGGGCGCTGGGCGAAGAAGCGGTTCCTTCCCCGGTTTTTCGGCCACAAGGCCGGCGCCGACTCTCTGGTGCGCCTGATCAAGGCCTGTCAGCAGCGGGGAATCGAGTACCTCACGGTCTTCGCTTTCTCCTCCGAAAACTGGAAGCGCCCCGAGGACGAAGTCTCCGGCCTGATGGGCCTGGTCCTTGTCTCCGTGGCCAAGTACCTGGCACGGCTGGCCGGCGACAACGTGCGCATCGTGATCGTGGGCGACCGGGACGCGGTTCCTGATCGGTTGCGCCAGGCGTGGGCAGATGCCGAGGGCCGTACGCAAACCAATACCGGCCTGACGCTGACGGTGGCGTTCAACTACGGCGGACGTTGGGATGTCGTCCAGGCCTGCCGCAAGCTTGTGCGCGAAGGGCTCGCGCCGGAGCAGGTGGACGAAGAGGCGCTTGCGCGGTCGATGGCCATGGCACATGCGCCCGATCCAGATCTGTTTATCCGTACCGGCGGCGAGATGCGCATCAGCAATTTCCTGCTGTGGCAGTCGGCTTATGCCGAGTTCGTCTTCACGGATTGCCTGTGGCCCGACTTTGGTCCGGCTGAGCTTGACTCGGCGCTTGCTGCATATGCCCGGCGCGAGCGCCGGTTTGGCAACCTGGCGCCGGCCCAGGAATCACGGGTCGCACGCTGACAAGCGCCATGCTGCGCCTACGGGTCATTACCGCCCTGGCCTTGATGGCCGTGCTGTTGCCGGCTTTGTTCGCACCCGGGCCCCTCCCGTTTGCGCTGCTGGCGCTGGTGGCCGTCAGCGCAGCTGGCTGGGAGTGGGCGCGGCTCAACACCATGCTCAAGGGGCACGCTGGCGCGGCGCTTCAGGTCGCGCGTCCGCCGGCCACCCGCGCTGCGTGGTGTCTGGGCAGCGGTGCGATCCTGGCCGCTGCCTGCCTGGCGACCGGATACTGGTGGCCGGGTGGGCCAGACGGCAGCGGCCTGTGGTGGATTGCGGTGACACTGTGGATCGCCGGTGGGGCTTGGGCGCTTCGGGTCGGACCGGCAGGCTGGGGCCGACAGCCCGTAGCGATGCGCTGGTTGCTGGGACTGGTGCTCCTTTGGCTGGCGTGGTTGGCCATGGTTCAAGCTCGAACCTTGGGCATCAACTTCCTGCTTTCCACCCTGTGCGTGGTCTGGGCAGCCGACATCGCTGCGTACTTCGGCGGGCGAGCCTTCGGTCGGCGCAAACTGGCCCCGTCTATCAGCCCTGGAAAGAGCTGGGAGGGTGTGTACGCCGGCGTCCTGGGTGTGCTCGTGCTGGCGCAGATGTGGATGAGCGCCGACCGGCGCTGGGCGTTCGACTCACCCAGCCTGTTCACTATGCTTGACCAGCACCTGGGTGCCTGGGTGTCGATGCTGGCATGTGCCGCACTGGCCGGGCTCAGTGTCGTGGGCGATCTCTTCGAGTCGCTGGTCAAGCGCAGTGCTGGGGCCAAGGATTCGAGCGCACTGCTGCCGGGGCACGGTGGCGTGCTCGATCGCATCGATGCGCTGCTCCCGGTGCTGCCTGCAGCGCTGGCGCTGGCAGCACTCTGACACACCCAACGTCTTCAGTCTTCGGTCCCACACCGTTCCCCTGTCAGTTTATTGCCGTTCAACATGCGTCAACGCGTTTGCATCCTCGGGGCTACGGGTTCGGTCGGTCAGAATACGCTGGACGTGATCGCGCAGCACCCCGAGCGTTTCGAAGTGGTGGCACTGAGTGCACATGCGCGCATGGATGATCTGGTGCGTTTGTGCGAGCAATGGCGACCACGCTACGCCGCCGTGGGAGACGCGCTCCAGGCCATCGACGTGGCGCGTCGGCTGCATGCCGCTGGGCTGAAGACCGATGTGGTGCACAGTCCTCAAGCGCTGTGCGAGCTGGCGGCACATCCAGACGTGGACAGCGTGATGGCGGCCATCGTTGGTGCGGCTGGGCTCGCACCGTGTCTGGCGGCTGCCGCGGCCGGCAAGCGGCTGATGCTTGCCAACAAGGAAGCGCTCGTGGTCGGTGCGGGGCTGTTCATGCGTACGGTCCGCGATGGCGGTGCCGCGCTGCTGCCGATCGACAGCGAGCACTCTGCCATCTTTCAGTGCCTACCCGCCGACCGGCAGGCTTGGGCCGGAATGGTCGATCACATCGTCCTGACGGCTTCCGGCGGGCCGTTTCGTAATCGCGACCCGCGTACGCTGGACAAGGTCACCCCGCAGGAGGCCTGCGCTCACCCGAACTGGGTAATGGGGCGCAAGATCTCTGTGGACTCGGCCACGATGATGAACAAGGCACTCGAAGTGATCGAGGCCCGCTGGTTGTTCGGGCTTGGGCCCGAGCAAATTCGTGTTCTCATCCACCCGCAGAGCATCATTCACTCGATGGTCGTATGTCGCGATGCGTCGGTATTGGCCCAGCTCGGAACGCCCGACATGAAGGTGCCGATCAGCGTCGGGCTGGCGCATCCGCAGCGCATGGCGTCGGGCGCACCGGCGCTGGATTTCCGCAGCGTGGGTGCGCTGACGTTCGAGCCCGTTGATCGTGATCGATTCCCGGGCTTGGACCTGGCCTATCAAGCCCTGCGCGAACCGGATGGGAGCACTGCCGTGCTCAACGCGGCCAACGAGGTGGCTGTGCAGGCGTTTCTGGATCGACGCATGCGCTATACCGACATCCATCGGGTCAATTCACTCACGCTGGAGCGGGTGCGCCCCGAGATCGGCGACGCGGATTCCCTCGAGGGCTTGCTCGAACTTGATGGTCGCGCCAGGCGGGCTGCCGATGCGCTGGTTGGGGAATTCGCGACATGATGACCACTATTCTGGCTTTCCTGGTCACGCTGGGCGTGCTCATCGTCGTGCACGAGTACGGGCACTACCGGGTGGCCGTGGCTTGCGGTGTGAAGGTGCTGCGCTTCTCGGTTGGATTCGGCCGCGTGGTGTGGTGCCGTCAAAGTGGCCCTGATGGCACTGAGTTCGTCTTGTCTGCAATTCCGCTGGGCGGCTATGTGCGCATGCTCGACGAGCGTGAGGCGCCCGTTGCACCGCACGAACTCGAGCGCGCCTTCAATCGGCGACCGTTGTGGCAGCGCACCGCCATCGTCGCGGCAGGGCCATTGGCCAATCTTGCGTTGGCGATCGTGCTCTATGCCGCGGCGCACTGGGTGGGACTGGATGAACCCAAGGCTGTGCTGGGTTCACCGATCGCGCAGTCACCGGCCGATCGTGCTGGTTTGCGAGCCGGCGATTGGGTGCGCGCGTGGCAGGACCCACAGGGCCAGTGGCATGACATCCGCGCCATGACGGATCTGCGTTGGCAGATCACGCAGGCGGCCTTGGAGCGTCAACCCCTGGACATTCTGGTCACCGACCTGCAAGGCCAGGGTCGACGACAGGTTCGCCTGCCGCTTGACGAACTGCAGAGCGCGGATGTCGATGCCTCGCTGATGCGGCGTATCGGCCTTGGGGGTGCCTACAGCGAGCCGGTCCTGGGCGAAGTGAAGGCCGGGGGCCCTGCACACCAGGCCGGGTTGAAGGCGGGCGACCGGGTGCTGCGTGTCGATGGCCAGGGGGTCCCGGACGCCCAAGTGCTTCGCGAGCGCATTCGTGCCGCGGTACGTGACGGCAGGGGGCGTACTCAGACCTGGGTCGTAGAGCGCCAAGGGCGGCAGCTCGAGTTCGAGGTGACGCCGCGTGTCGTGCAGGAAGGTTCGGGAGATGCAGCGCGATCGATTGGCCGCATCGATGCCGTACCAGGGCTTGCTCCCGCGATGGTCACGGTCAGGCTGGGTCTTGTGGACGGGCTTGCGCAGGGCGCATCGCGGACCTGGGAGATGTCGGCGCTGACCGTGCGCATGCTCGGCCGCATGCTCATAGGCGAGGCTTCGGTGCGCAATCTGAGCGGGCCGCTGACGATTGCCGACTACGCAGGGCAATCCGTCAACCAGGGCCTGGCGTATTACCTGGGCTTCCTGGCGATGGTCAGCGTCAGCTTGGGTGTGCTCAACCTGCTGCCGTTGCCCATCCTCGATGGGGGGCACCTGATGTATTATCTTTTTGAGGGCCTGACCGGCCGCCCGGTGTCCGAGTTGTGGCTCGCGCGCCTGCAACGAGGCGGCATCGCAGTCCTGCTGGCGATGATGTCGGTGGCTCTCTTCAACGACGTGGCCCGCTTGCTGGGCCTGCACTGAACCCACCGCATGCTTGCTTTCCCTTCGTCGTGCCTGTTCCGTCCCGCGGCCGTGGCCGTGGCTGTCATCGCGGCCGTCGCGGCGCCGCCGGCGCGCGCGGTTGAGCCCTTCGTGCTGACCGACATTCGAGTCGAGGGCCTCCAGCGCACCGATCCCGGAACCGTGTTCGCTGCGCTGCCGTTCCGCGTGGGGGATACCTACACCGACGACAAGGGCGCTGCCGCGTTGCGGGCGCTGTTTGCCACCGGTTTGTTCAAGGACGTGCGCATTGAGATCGACGGCAAGGTTGCCGTTGTGTTGGTCGAAGAGCGGCCAGTGGTCCAGACGGTCACCTTCGTCGGACTACAGGAGTTCGACAAGGATGTGCTGGTCAAGTCGCTCAAGGACGCCGGCATCGGCGAGGGCCTGCCGTTCGACAAGGCCTTGGTTGACCGTGCCGAACAGGAGATCAAGCGCCAGTATCTGTCGCGCAGCTTGTATGGCGCCGAGGTGGTGACCACCATCACGCCCACCGAGCGCAATCGCGTCAACGTCACCTTCACGATGAGCGAGGGCGACGCAGCCCGGATCAGCGAGATTCGCATCAATGGGAGCAAGGCGTTCAGCGAGTCCACGCTAACGGGTCTGATGGATCTCACTGTCGGCGGTTGGCTCACCTGGTACACGAAGAACGATCGGTATTCGCGTGCCAAGCTCAATGCCGACCTGGAGACAATCCGTTCGTACTACCTGAACCGCGGTTTCCTCGAGTTCGAGATCGAGTCGGCACAGGTCACCATTTCCCCCGACAAACAGGACATCGCGATCTCTATCACGGTGCGCGAGGGGCAACCCTACACTGTCACGGCAGTCCGATTCCAGGGCGAGTGGCTCGGAAAGGACGATGAGTTCAAGGAACTCGTTGCAATTCGTCCTGGCCAGCCCTATCGCGCTTCAGCAGTGGCCGAGACGACCAAGGCGATGAGCGACCGGTTCGGCATCTATGGCTATGCCTTCGCACGGATCGAAGCGCGCCCGGAGATCGACCGAGGCACGGGTCAGGTGGCCCTGAACCTGGTGGCCGACCCTCAGCGCCGGGTGTATGTGCGACGCATAGACGTGGCAGGGAACACACGCACGCGCGACGAGGTGGTCAGACGCGAGTTCCGGCAGCTCGAATCGTCCTGGTACGACGGCCAGCGCATCAAGTTGTCCCGCGAACGGGTCGACCGACTGGGCTACTTCAAGGACGTGAACATCGATACCAACGAGGTGACCAACTCACCGGACCAGGTGGACCTCGTCGTCAACGTGACCGAACGCCCCACCGGAAACCTGATGTTCGGCGTCACGTTCTCCAGCGCCGAGCGCCTGGCGCTAAACGCTTCGATCCGGCAGGACAACGTGTTTGGCTCGGGCAATTACCTCGGGTTCGAAGTCAACACGAGCAAGAGCCAGCGCAGCCTCGTATTCAGCACGGTCGACCCTTACTACACGGTAGACGGGATCTCGCGATCGCTCGATCTCTACTACAAAACCTCCAAGCCGTTCAACAGCCTGGGCGACCAATACCAGATCAGCAGCCCGGGCGCGGCGATCAGGTTTGGCGTGCCCTTCAATGACTACGACACCGTGTTCTTCGGCATAGGCGCCGAGCAGACGCGGATCGGTGCCACGTCGGGTATCCCGAACTCCTACTTCGAGTATCGCTATCGCTATGGCCCCAGCAGCAGTTCACTGCCTCTCACGGTGGGCTGGGCGCGTGACGAGCGCGACAGTGTGCTCACGCCGACCGCGGGTCGTTACCAGCGCGTCAACCTCGAGTGGAGCGTGGCCGGCGACGTACGCTATGCGCGAGCCAACCTCCAGTACCAGGAGTTCTTCCCGTTCTTCAACAACCGGTTCACACTTGGCGTGAACGCTGAGCTCGGGTGGGGCAAGGGTCTGGGTGGCCGCCCCTATCCGGTATTCAAGAATTTCTACGGTGGCGGGCTGGGGTCGGTGCGTGTATTCGAGCAAAGCTCGCTCGGCGTCATCGATCCTACCGGTGCCTATATCGGTGGTGCGCGCAAGCTCAATCTCAACGCCGAGCTTTACTTCCCGGTCCCTGGCACGGGCAACGACAAGAGCCTTCGCATCTTCGCGTTCGCCGATACCGGCAACGTCTGGCGCGAGGGCGAGCGTATGGACGCTTCGACCTTGCGTGCCTCGGCCGGACTGGGCCTGTCCTGGATCTCCCCGGTGGGGCCCCTTAAGCTGAGCTACGGCACGCCGTTGCGCAGCAAGCCGACGGATAGAATCCAACGTTTCCAATTCCAGATCGGGACTTCGTTCTGATGATCACCAAGCTAATCAAGTCCGTCGCCATAGCGGCCGTCGCGACCGCAGCGCTGTCCACGGCACAGGCGCAAGAACTGAAGATCGGCTACGTGAACAGCGAGCGGGTGTTGCGGGAGGCAGCCCCAGCCAAGGCTGCGCTGGCTCGGATGGAGTCCGACTTCGGCAAGCGCGACAAGGACTTGAACGAGCAGGCGGCACGATTCAAGTCAGCCGCTGAGAAGCTGGAGAAGGATGCGCCTACGCTGTCAGAGGCCGAACGCAATCGGCGCCAGCGCGAACTGGTCGAGCAGGAGCGCGATATTCAGCGCAAGCGCCGCGAGTTCCAGGAGGACCTGAACCAGCGGCGCAATGAGGAGACGGCCGCACTGGTCGAGCGTGCCAACAAGGTCATCAAGCAGATCTTCGATGGCGAAAAGTATGACCTCATCGTGCAGGACGCAGTATTTTCCAGCCCGCGCGTGGACATCACCGACAAGGTGATCAAAGCGCTCAACGGCGCGCCGGCAGGTCGCTGAGGCGGCCTGCACGCCAGGGGCGCCGCGGTGTCGGAGGTCCGGCTTGCCGAGGTTGTCGCGGCGCTGGGAGGGGAGTTGCTGGGTGAGCCCGGCTTGGTGATCCGGCGACTGGCGCCACTCGACACCGCAGGTGCAGATGCGCTGGCGTTTCTTGCCCACCCCCGCTACCTGTCGCAACTGACTTCCTCAGGGGCGGCCTGCGTGGTCGTCGGGCACGCCCATCGCGAGGTCGCAGCGCTGCGCGGTGCGGCCATCGTTGCAGACGACCCGTATCTCTACTTCGCACGGCTCACGCAGTGGTGGGCTCACATGCATCGGCGCGAGGTGCCAGCCGGTATCCATCCCAGCGCCGTGATCGAGCCTGGCGCGGTGATCCACTCCACTGCAATGATCGGCCCATTGGCCGTCGTCGGTGCGCGCGCGCACGTCGGAGCGGGAGCAACGATTGGCGCCCATTGCACGGTACAAGCCGATGTGCGCGTCGGCGATCACACCCGATTGCATCCTCGTGTACATGTGGGCGAGGGCTGCCTGATCGGTGCACGCGGCATCGTCCATCCCGGCGTGGTGATCGGAGCCGATGGCTTTGGTTTCGCCGCGCACGATGGACAGTGGGTCAAGATCGAGCAATTGGGCGCGGTGCGCATCGGCGACGACGTCGAGATCGGTGCCAACACCTGCATCGATCGTGGCGCGCTCGAGGACACTGTCATTGACGACGGTGTCAAGCTCGACAACCTGATCCAGGTGGGACACAACGTCCGCATCGGCGCCCACAGCGCCATGGCCGGCTGTGTCGGCATTGCAGGCAGTGCGCGCATCGGGCGCCATTGCACGGCGGGGGGTGGTGCCATCATTCTGGGACATCTGGAGTTGGTTGATCATGTGCACATCACGGCTGCCACCGTGGTCACCCGGTCGATCTTGAAGCCGGGGCAGTACAGCGGCCTGTTTCCATTCGATGACAATGCGTCCTGGGAAAAGAACGCGGCCACGCTGCGCCAACTGCACAGCCTGCGCGAGCGCCTGAGGGCGCTGGAGAAGAAAACATGACTGCCCCTGTGCTCGACATCCACCAGATCCTGCGCAAACTGCCGCACCGCTATCCCATCCTGCTGGTCGACCGTGTGCTCGAGCTCGAGCCCAACGTGCGGATCAAGGCGCTGAAGAACGTCACGATCAACGAGCCATTCTTCACCGGCCACTTCCCGCAGCGCCCGGTGATGCCGGGGGTGCTGATGCTCGAGGCGCTGGCGCAAGCGGCCGCGCTGCTGTCCTTCCAGTCGAACGGTCAGACGCTCGATGACGATACCGTGGTGTACTTCGTGGGCATTGACGCCGCGCGCTTCAAGCGCGTTGTCGAGCCGGGCGATCAGTTGGTGCTAGAGGCCGCCATCGAGCGTGCCAAGGCGGGGATCTTCAAGTACAAGACCCGCGCCAGCGTGGACGGTGAGACCGCTGTCGAGGCTGAACTGATGTGCACCATGCGCAAGGTCGCGTGAGCGGCGGCGTCTGGACATGACCCGTATCCATGCCACTGCCGTAGTCGACCCTGCAGCCGAGCTGGCTGACGATGTCGAAGTGGCGGCCTACGCGGTGATCGGTGCCCACGTGCGAGTGGACGCCGGTACCCGCGTTGGGGCCCATTGCGTGATCGAGGGCCGCACCACCATCGGTCGTGACAACCGCATCTATCAATTCGCTTCCATCGGCGCGGCGCCCCAGGACAAGAAGTACGCCGGCGAGCCGACCCGGTTGGAAATTGGCCACGGCAACACGATCCGCGAGTTCTGCACCATCAACACCGGAACTGCACAGGACGAGGGCGTCACGTGCGTGGGTGATGACAACTGGATCATGGCTTACGTGCACATCGCGCACGATTGCCGTATCGGCAGCCACACCATCATCGCCAATGCCACGCAGCTCGGTGGGCACGTGCACCTGGGCGACTGGGCGTTCCTGGGCGGACTGTCCGGGATCCATCAGTTCGTCCGAGTCGGCGCGCATGCGATGACCGGTTTTCAAACCCGACTGGCACAGGATCTGCCTCCTTTCGTCACGGCCGCTGGCAATCCGGCGCAGGCCACGGGCATCAACTCCGAGGGCTTGCGTCGCCGTGGATACACGCCCGAACGCATTGCGCGAGTCAAGCAAATGCACCGAGCCATCTACAGGCAGGGCCTGACGTTGGCCGCGGCCATGGACGAATTGCGGGCAATGGCCGACGATGCATCAGAGGCGGCGGTCGACGTGTCGTTGATGCTGTCGTTTCTCGGCGAGGCTGAGCGCGGCATCGTGCGTTGACGATGGGCGAGGGCGCCGCCATCTCCGTCGCGATGGTGGCCGGCGAGGCCTCGGGCGACCTGCTGGCCGGATTGCTACTGGCGGGACTGCGTTCGCGTTGGCCCGAACTGCATGCTGCAGGGATAGGTGGGCCGCGCATGGTGGCGCAAGGCTTCGAGTCGTGGTGGCCGCACGAGCGCCTGGCTGTCTTCGGGTACGTGGATGCGATGCGCCGCCTGCATGAGCTCATGGGGATACGTCGGCAATTGGCTCGGCGACTGCTGGCTGATCGGCCGCGGGTTTTCGTTGGCGTGGACGCACCGGACTTCAACTTCGGGCTCGAAGCGCGGCTGCGCGCGGCCGGAGTACCCACCGTGCACTTTGTTTGCCCATCGATCTGGGCCTGGCGCGGCGAGCGCGTGCGTGGCCTGGCCCGTGCAGCCGATCATGTGCTGTGCCTGTTCCCGTTCGAGCCGCCGCTGCTGCACCGACACGGCGTTTCGGCGACGTTCGTGGGGCATCCACTGGCCGATGCCATCGCGTTGACGCCACCTCGCGCGCAGGCACGCGCGGCACTGGGCCTGGCCGAGGATGCCACCGTGGTGGCACTACTGCCCGGCAGCCGACGCAGCGAAGTCGACTTGATTGCGCCAGTGCTGGTGGCAGGCGCTGAGCGCCTGGCGCGCTCGCGACCTGCGTGCCAGTTCGTACTCCCGGTCGCGCCAGGGTTGCGAGTGCCGGTCGAGTCCGCTCTTCGGCGCGAGGCGCCAGGGCTGGCCGTGCAGTGCCTGGACGGCCGCTCGCACGAGGTGCTGGCGGCCTGCGATCTGGCGCTCGTAGCCAGTGGCACAGCGACGCTCGAAGCGGCGCTGTTCAAGCGCCCAATGGTGATCACCTACCGGTTGTCTTGGCTGAACTGGCAGCGCATGAAGCGCATGCGTTACCAGCCCTGGGTCGGACTGCCCAACATCCTGTGCAACGAGTTCGTCGTGCCCGAGCGTATCCAGGACGACGCCACGCCGGAGAACCTGGCGAGTGACGCGATTGCGTGGCTGGACGACCCCGATCGCGTGCGTCGCGTGCAAGCCAGGTTCGATGTGCTGCACCGGACACTGCGGCAGGACACCGCCCGTAAGGCAAGCGATGTCATCGCGTCGATCATCCAGGCCTGAGCCGGTGCAATTGGGGTTGGCATGGGACGGCCCCGGCCTGGTCGCTGGCGTCGACGAGGCCGGCCGCGGCCCATTGGCTGGCCCAGTGGTGGCGGCGGCGGTGATTCTCGACGACCTCCACCCCATCAGCGGCCTGGCTGACTCCAAGGTGCTGACACCGAAGCGGCGGGAGCGCCTGTACGACGAAATCCGCGCCAAGGCACTGTCTTGCTGCATCGCGCAGGCCAGTGCCGAGGAAATCGACCGTCTGAACATCTTGCAGGCCAGTCTGCTGGCGATGCGTCGTGCGGTGGAGGGACTGCGCCTGACACCCCATCGCGTGCTCGTCGACGGCAATCGCCTGCCGGTGCTTCGAGTGCCGGCCCAGGCCGTGATCGGAGGTGACGCGAAGGTGCCGGCAATCTCGGCCGCGTCCATTCTGGCCAAGGTGCACCGCGATCGCTTGTGCCATGAGATGCACGCGCAGCATCCGGGTTACGGGTTCGACGATCACAAGGGCTACCCCACGCCTGCCCACCTGGCGGCGCTTCGGCTGCTGGGCCCGTGCGAACTGCATCGGCGAAGCTTCGCACCCGTGCGCGATGTGCTGGCCGCCTCTGCGGGCCGCGGTGCCGGTGCGAACACAGATCCGAGCGGGAGATCTGGCGCATGAACTCACCCCTGCGGATCACTTCGCGTGACAACCCTCTTCTGGTGCGGGTCCGCAAGCTGGCTCGTGCAACTGGGTCACGCCGTACTGGCGATGCGGTCCAGGAAGCGTGGCTGGAGGGTGAACACCTCTGCACGGCGCTGAAACAACAAAGGGGATGTCCGGCTGAAGCGCTGGTGGCTGAATCCGCCTGGTTGCTGCCGCGGGTGCGCGAGTTGGTGGAGGGTGTACCGCGCGTGGCGGTGATCCCCGATGCCTTGTTCGCCGGTCTCAGCTCGCTGGAGTCACCTGCCGGAATCGGGTTCTTGTGGACCATTCCGAAACCGCTGGCGATGCGACCCGATGCGAGCAGCGTCGTACTCGATCGGCTGCAGGATCCGGGCAACGTCGGCAGCATCATGCGCACGGCTGCAGCGATGGGTTTCACGCAGGTGCTGGCGGTACGTGGCACCGTGGGACTGTGGTCGTCCAAAGTGCTGCGGGCGGGCATGGGCGCGCACTTCGGGTTGACGCTGCATGAGGGACTGCTGCCGGCCGACCTCGACGCACTGGTGGTACCGATGCTGGGAACCAATCTTCAGGCCCAGGCGATGCTGCATAGCAGCGCGTTGCCGAACCCTTGTGCGTGGGTATTCGGCCACGAGGGGCAGGGGGTCGACTCGGCTGTGCTGGCGCGCTGCGCGCTGCAGCTTCGCATTGCCCAGCCCGGGGGCGAGGAGTCGCTGAATGTGGCGGCTGCGGCAGCCGTGTGTCTGTACGAGTCGTGCCGGCAAGCACTGGCACGCAAGTGATTTCGCCGCGAGGGGTTTGTGCCTCGCAGTCCTGGGGGCGCTCAGTAGATCAACCGATCTGGTCGGATATCCCGCAAGATGGTGGTGGCGATCTCCTCGATCGACTTGTGCGTCGAACTCAGCCAACCAATGCCGTGGCGGCGCATCATGGACTCAGCGTCGCGGACCTCCTGGCGGCAGTTCTCGAGTGCTGCGTAGCGGCTGTCGGGCCGCCGCTCGTGACGAATCTGCGCCAATCGTTCGGGGTCGATGGTGAGGCCGAAGCACTTGGCCAGGTGGGGGTTCAAGGCTGAAGGCAGTCGGCTGCGCTCGAAGTCCTCGGGGATCAGCGGGTAATTGGCCGCCTTGATGCCGTGCTGCATCGCGAGGTACAGAGACGTCGGCGTCTTGCCGCAGCGGCTGACGCCTACAAGGATCACGTCGGCATTGGCAAGGTTGCGTGCGGATTGGCCGTCATCGTGCGCCAGCGAGAAGTTGATCGCTTCGATGCGGTCATGGTATTCGCGGCTCTTCGCGGCATCGGAAAAGCGGCCGATGCGGTGGTTGGACTTGATGCCGAATTCGGCTTCCAGCGGCTCAACGAAGGCCTTGAACATGTCGAGCACCAAACCGCGGCAGCCCGGGCCGGTGACTATGTCGCGGATTTCGTCATTGACCAAGGTAATGAACACGATGGGGCGGTGACCCTCGCTGTCGGCCACACGGTTGATCTCATCGACGACCGAGTGGGCTTTCTCGGCGGAATCGATGAACGGTCGGCGAACGTGGCGCGACCGGGCCGAAAACTGCGCCAGTATGGAATTGCCGAAGGTCTCGGCCGTGATGCCGGTGCCGTCCGAGACAAAGAACACGCTTCGATGGGGCATGGGGGTGGCGCCGCTGCAGCGCTTTCAGCCGAAGTTCAGGGATCATAGGTGCTTCGTCCGTAGAATCAGAGTCCAAGCGCGACCCCAAATGCTGCGACCATTGCGATGAGCCCCGCCTGCCCACAATTCGAATCGACACACGCAGGCGCGCGTGCCCGCCATGCAGCCGGGACGGCACCGGTTTCTCACCATCACGGAGCTTCCCCATGTCATCGTCGCACCTGGCCACCGAACGGTCGGCCCAACTGGCGGCCGCCCTGGTCGTCCCCTTTGAACAGCTGAGAATGACAGACGTCGAGGCGGTAGGCGGCAAGAACGCCAGCCTCGGCGAAATGATCAGCCAGCTGGCCGCCTCCGGTGTGCGGGTGCCGGGCGGGTTCGCGACCACAGCGCATGCGTTTCGCGAGTTCCTGAGCCACGGCGGCCTGACTGAGCGCATCAGCTCGCGGCTGTCCGCGCTAGACATCGACGACGTCCGCACACTGGCACAGGTGGGGGCAGAGATCCGCGCCTGGGTTGTGGAAGCGCCGTTCCCGCCGGCGCTGGAGACGGCTGTTCGCCACGCTTACGAGCAGTTGGTCGCGCATGACCCTCAGGCCACCTTTGCGGTGCGGTCCTCGGCCACCGCCGAGGACCTGCCCGACGCTTCGTTTGCGGGCCAGCAGGAGACCTTCCTGAACGTGCACGGCATCGACGAGGTGCTGCACAAGATGAAGGAGGTGTTCGCCAGCCTCTACAACGATCGCGCGATCAGCTACCGCGTGCACAAGGGCTTCGCCCACGATGATGTGGCACTGTCGGCCGGCGTTCAGCGCATGGTGCGCTCGGATCTCGGCTCCTCCGGTGTGATGTTCACCATCGACACCGAATCCGGGTTCGAGGACGTGGTCTTCATCACCGCCAGCTACGGTCTGGGTGAAACCGTGGTTCAAGGGGCCGTGAACCCGGACGAGTTCTACGTTCATAAGCCTGGGCTCAAGTCCGGCAAGCGTTCGTTGATCCGCCGCAACCTGGGCTCCAAGCTCATCCGCATGGAATTCACCACGCCGCAGGAGCGCCAAGCCAGCGGGCGACTGGTCAAGACCGTGGACACGCCGCCGGAGCAGCGCAACCGGTATTCGCTGACCGACGACGATGTGATTGAACTTGCGCGCTACGCGCTGGTCATCGAGCAGCACTACGGCCGCCCGATGGACATCGAGTGGGGCAAGGATGGCCAGGATGGCCAGCTCTACATCCTGCAGGCCCGCCCCGAGACAGTGAAGAGCCAGGGGGCGCAGGTTGAGCACCGCTACAAGCTCAAGGGGCATAGCACAGTGTTGGCCGAGGGCCGCGCCATTGGCCAGAAGATCGGCACGGGCCCCGTGCGCCTCGTGCAATCGGTGACGGAGATGGATCGCGTGCAGCCCGGCGACGTGCTGGTTACCGACATGACCGACCCGAACTGGGAGCCGGTGATGAAACGCGCAAGCGCGATCGTCACGAATCGCGGCGGCCGCACATGCCACGCAGCCATCATCGCCCGCGAGCTGGGCATCCCGGCCGTGGTTGGTTGTGGCAACGCGACTGAGACGCTCGGCGACGGCGCGTTGGTCACGGTGGTGTGCTCAGAGGGTGACACCGGCTATATCTACGACGGTCTGCTCGAAACCGAGGTCACAGAGGTGCGGCGCGGCGAACTGCCATACTGCCCAATCAAGATCATGATGAACGTGGGTAACCCCACCCTGGCCTTCGATTTCGCCCAGATCCCCAATGGCGGTGTCGGTCTCGCCCGGCTCGAGTTCATCATCAACAACAACATCGGCGTCCACCCCAAGGCGATCCTGGACTACCCGAACATCGATGCAGACCTGAAGAAGGCGGTCGAGTCGGTGGCTCGCGGGCATGCCTCGCCGCGTGCCTTCTACGTCGACAAGCTGGCCGAAGGCGTGGCCACGATCGCGGCGGCGTTCTGGCCCAAACCGGTGATCGTGCGGCTGTCCGACTTCAAGTCAAACGAGTACAAGAAGCTCATCGGCGGCTCGCGGTACGAGCCCGACGAAGAGAACCCGATGCTCGGCTTCCGGGGCGCCTCGCGCTACATCAGCGGCGAGTTTGCCGATGCCTTCGGCATGGAGTGCGAAGCGATCAAGCGCGTGCGCAACGACATGGGGTTGACCAACGTCGAGATCATGGTGCCCTTCGTGCGCACGGTGAGGCAGGCCGAGCGCGTGGTGCAGTTGCTCGCCGGGCGTGGGTTGGAACGCGGTCGTGGTGGCCTGCGGCTGATCATGATGTGCGAGGTGCCGAGCAACGCGCTGCTGGCCGAGCAGTTCCTGCAGCACTTCGATGGTATGTCGATCGGCTCGAACGATCTGACCCAGCTCACGCTGGGCCTGGACCGCGACTCGGGATTGGCGCAATTGGCTGAGGACTTCGACGAGCGTGACCCGGCGGTCAAAGCGCTGATTTCGCGCGCCATCGCGGCTTGCCGGGCGACCGGGAAATACGTTGGAATCTGCGGTCAGGGGCCCAGCGATCACGCCGACTTTGCCGACTGGCTCGCCAGCGAGGGCATCGTGTCGATATCGCTGAACCCCGACTCCGTGGTGGAGACCTGGCTGCGCCTGGCGCAGCGCTGAGCGCTGGACGCTGTCGGCCGTTTGCAAGGGGTGGCGCTCGATGACATTGGAGACCACCCGCCGGTTCACGCAACGGTTGCACCGTCGCTATGCCGGGTACACGCTCGGCGTTGTGGCATTCGTCATCGCACTTGCGGCCGCCGAGCGCAGCGGCTGGCCCCGCCACTGGATCGGCGGCAGCTTCCTGATTGCCACGGTGCTGGTCTACGCAGGCATTGGTCTCTTCAGTCGGACGACCGACGAGGCCGAGTACTACGTGGCCGGGCGCCGCGTGCCCGCGATGTACAACGGGATGGCCACGGCCGCGGACTGGATGTCGGCGGCATCCTTCCTGGGTACGGCAGGCGTGCTTTACCTCCAGGGCTTCGGTGGTCTCGCCTACATCATCGGCTGGACCGGCGGCTATTGCCTGGTCGCGATGCTGCTGGCGCCCTACCTGCGGCGCTTCGGCCAGTTCACCATCCCTGACTTCCTGGGCGCCCGTTATGGTGGGGTGCTCCCGCGACTGATCGGAGTGGCTGCGGCCGTGACCGTGTCCTTCGTCTACGTTGTGGTTCAGGTATACGGCGTGGGCCTCATCACGTCGCATCTGACTGGATTCAGTTTCGAGATCGGCATCTTTGTCGGGCTCGGCGGCGTACTGGTGTGCTCGTTCCTCGGTGGCATGCGAGCCGTCACCTGGACACAGGTGGCCCAGTACATCGTGTTGATCCTCGCCTACATGGTTCCGGTTGTCTGGATGAACTTGAGCCAGACGGGTTCCTGGACACCACTACTGACCTATGGGCACCAGCTGCGCGTTGTCGTGCAACGCGAGGGTGAGTTGTTGGCTGACCCGGCCGAACGCCAGGTCCAGTCAATCTGGGCACAGCGCGCCGAGGAGGCCCAGCGCAAGCTGGTCGACGTACCTGCCGCCATGGTCGACGACGCCCAACGGCTGGCCCGCGAGCGCGAGGCCCTGCGGGCCGACGACGCCCCCTTGGCACGCATACAGCAGATCGAGAGGGCGATTCGACGGCAGCCCCGCACCGAAGCTGATGCCCGCGCGCTCTATGAACGCGATCTGGCGCTGGCCCAGCAGCAGTCCCAGCCATTGGCCGGCGTGTCGCGCCAGACGGAACCCTTTGTCCGGCCCGGAGATCGTGGGTCGGACGACAGCGCGCAGACCTCTGCTCGGCGCAACTTTCTGGCACTCGTGTTCTGCCTGATGATGGGCACGGCAGCCATGCCACATGTGCTGACTCGGTACTACACCACCGCATCGGTGGCCGACGCCCGGCGCTCGGTGGGTTGGTCATTGGCGTTCATCGTGCTGCTGTATCTCTGCGCACCGGCGTTAGCAGTCATGGTGAAGTACCAGGTCTTCACCGAACTGGTCGGGACCTCGTTCGGGTCGCTTCCCGAGTGGCTGCGACGGTGGTCTCGCCTGGACGCCGGATTGGCCTGGGTGCAGGATGTCAACGGTGATGGGGTGCTGCAGTTCGGTGAGCTGCGCCTGGCCAGCGACATGCTCGTGCTGGCGGCTCCCGAGATGGGCGGGCTGCCGCTGGTGGTGACCTACCTGGTGGCCGCGGGGGGGCTGGCCGCGGCGCTGTCGACCGCGGACGGTCTGCTCTTGACGATTTCCAACGCGTTGTCGCATGACCTCTACTACCGCATCGTGAACCCCCGTGCCTCCGCAGTGAGGCGCGTGATGTTCTCCAAGCTGATGGTCCTGGTGACAGCGGTGGGGGCCGCCTGGGTGGCATCGCTGCGAATCGCGGGCATCCTGCCGTTCGTGACGGCAGCGTTCTCGCTGGCTGCCGCAGCATTCTTTCCGGCTCTGGTGGCGGGCGTTTTCTGGCGTCGAGCCAACCGAACAGGTGCCACGGTGGGCATGCTGGTTGGCTTGGCCGTGTGCGCCGGGTACATGGTGGTGGGACTCCCCGCGGTTCGACTGTGGCTGGGCTGGGCACCCGATCCTGTACGGTGGTTCGACATCGAGCCGGTATCGGCAGGCGTCTTCGGAGTTCCTGCGGGCGTGGTGGCGCTGGTGCTGGTGAGCCTGCTCACGCCCGCTCCCGAACCGAAGCACCTCGAAATGGTGGACCGCCTGCGGCGCCCTGAACCCGTCCGCGCCACCGACTAGTCCGCGACCCGCGCCGTCGGGCTATAATCTTCAGCTTTTTCCAGCGCGAGGCCCCTAGGGGAATTCAAGCGCAACTTGCCACACCGGCGTACCGACGCCGCCGGGTGGCTTCCGATCCACGGAACCCACAAGGAGTGTTCATGCGTCATTACGAGATCGTGCTCGTGATCCACCCGGATCAAAGCGAGCAGGTTCCAGCCATGCTGGAGCGTTACAAGGGCATCGTGACCGCCGCCGGCGGCAAGGTGCATCGGGTCGAGGACTGGGGCCGTCGCCAGCTGGCCTACATGATCCAGAAGCTAGCCAAGGCCCACTATGTGTGCCTGAACATCGAGGCCTCCAATGAGACCTTGACAGAGCTGGAGACCGGCTTCCGCTACAACGACGCCGTGCTGCGCCACCTCACGGTGGCCAAGAGCAAGGCGGAGACCGCGCCATCGATCATGATGAAGTCGGTCGAGAAGGAAGAGGCCCGCAAGGCCGCCCAGGAGGCCAGCGCCTGATCGACAACAGCACTGCTGCGGCCCAAGACCCTGGAGCGGGTCTGAACCGGCTGGTTCTGACGGCCCGACTGGTCGAACGCGGCGCGTTGCGCTACACGCCGGCCGGACTCCCAGCCCTCGACCTTCGACTCCAGCACGAGTCGATGGCCACCGAGGACGGGCAGCCCCGCAAGGTCTCCCTGGAGATCAAGGCCCTGGGCGTAGGCGCGATCACGCAGCCCCTGGGTGCGCTCGTGCTGGGCAGTTCCGGCGAGTTCGCCGGCTTCCTGGCCACCACCCGCAATGGCCGCGGTCTGCTGTTTCACATCACGTCGCTCGCCTGACGAGTCCCGTATCGATACCCCAGATTTGAAAGAGGTGCATCATGGCCCCGCCCCGTGGCAAAGGTAAATTCTCGAAGGATCGCAAGCCTAAGCGCAATCAGCAATCGCTGCTGTTCAAGCGCAAGCGGTTCTGCCGTTTCACCGTCGCCGGCGTCGAGGAGATCGACTACAAGGACGTCGACACCCTGCGCGACTTCGTTGGCGAGAACGGCAAGATCACGCCGGCCCGCCTGACGGGCACGCGCGCGTTCTACCAGCGCCAGCTCACCACCGCCATCAAGCGCGCGCGCTTCCTGGCGCTGCTGCCCTACAGCGATCAGCATCGCGTCTGAGCAAGGAGACATCGACATGCAAGTGATCCTGCTCGACAAGGTGGCTAACCTGGGCAACCTGGGCGACGTCGTCAAGGTCAAGGACGGCTACGCCCGCAACTTCCTGATTCCCACCAAGCGCGCTCGTCGCGCCACGGATGCGGCGATCAAGGAATTCGAAGCCCGGCGCGCCGAATTGGAGAAGGTTGCCGCCGAAAAACTGGCTGCCGCCCAGGCGCTGGGCGAAAAGATGGCCGGCAAGACCGTCACCATCTCCCAGAAGGCTGGCGTCGACGGCCGGTTGTTCGGTTCGGTGACGAACGCCGACATCGCCGAAGCCCTGAAGAAGCTGGGCTTGGACGTGGTCAAAGCCCAGGTGCGTCTGCCCAGCGGCCCGCTGAAGACCGTCGGCGAGCATCCGGTTTCGGTGGCAGCGCATACCGACGTGGTGGTCGACGTGACCGTCCAGGTGGTGGCCGAAGTGGAGTAAGGCCTCGAGCCGACCCTGGCGCCCGGTCCTCAGGCCGCGCGCAGGACCAAGGGCCGGCACCGCCGGCCCTTTTCCATTCTCGGGCCGACGGCACGCGCTGAGCGTCGCAGCGTCGTTCACCTGTGCTGGCCATCGGCGCGGGTCTGGCCCTCGATCGCGATTTCCCCCGCCTGCCCACTGCATCTCCACAGCCTTGCCCACAGGCGGCGTGGTTCCCCCCGCATATGATGAGCGGGTGACCATGAACACTGCCCTGCGCAACGCTGATGCTGCCCCGATGGACGACGAGGTCGCCCGGCTGCGGGTGCCCCCGCACTCCACGGAGGCCGAGCAAAGTGTGCTCGGCGGTCTGCTGATCGACAATCTTGCTTGGGATCGCGCCGGCGATGTCGTCACCGACAGCGACTTCTATCGCTATGAGCACCGCGAGATCTTCAACGCCGTTGCCACGTTGATCAACGCCAGCAAGCCGGCGGACGTGATCACCGTGTACGAGCAATTGCAGAGCGTGGGCAAGGCCGATGCCATCGGCGGGCTGGCCTACCTCAACGCGCTTGCCCAGAGTGTCCCCAGTGCCGCCAATCTGAGGCGTTATGCCGAGATCGTGCGTGAGCGTGCGATCCTGCGCAAGCTCATCTCGGCTTCCGACGAGATCGCCACCAGTGCCTTCAACCCGCAGGGGCGTCCCGTGTCGCAGGTGCTCGACGAGGCCGAGGGCAAGATCTTCAAGATCGGCGAGGAAGGCCAGCGCAACAAGCACGGTTTCGTCAGCATCAGCCAGCTGGCGGTGCAACTGATCGACCGGGTGACCGAGCTCTATGAAAACGGTGCCGAGGAAGTGACTGGCGTGCGCACCGGTTTCTATGACATGGACCGCATGACCGCCGGTCTGCAGAAGGGTGACCTGGTCATCCTGGCGGCGCGCCCATCGATGGGCAAGACCGCCTTTGCGTTGAACATCGCCGAGAACGTGGCTGTGAGCGAAGGCCTGCCGGTGCTGGTGTTCTCGATGGAAATGGGTGCGTCACAGCTGGCGCTGCGCATGGTTGGATCGCTGGGGCGCATCGACCAGAGCGGCCTGCGCACAGGGCGCATCAAGGACGACGAGTGGGGGCGCCTTACCGAGGCCGTGGACAAGCTCGGCAAGGCGCCGCTGTACATCGACGAAACCCCGGGCCTCAACCCAGCCGAGCTTCGCGCGCGTGCGCGCCGCATGGCGCGTCAGTACGGTGGCACCCTGGGACTCATCGTCATCGACTATTTGCAATTGATGAGCGGCACGGCCAAGTCCGACGGCGAGAACCGGGCCACCGAGCTGTCGGAGATCTCGCGCAGCCTGAAGGCGCTGGCCAAGGAACTGCAATGCCCGGTGATCGCGTTGTCGCAGCTCAACCGCTCAGTCGAGACGCGTACTGACAAGCGACCCATGATGAGCGACCTGCGTGAGTCCGGCGCAATCGAGCAGGACGCCGACGTCATCATGTTCATCTACCGCGACGAGTACTACACCAAGGACCAGTGCAAGGAACCCGGCGTGGCCGAAATCATCATCGGCAAACAGCGTAATGGCCCGGTGGGTACGATTAAGCTGACATTCCTGAAGCCGCTGACCAAGTTTGACAACATGGCCACCGGTAGCGCTGGCGAGTATTGATCGACCGCCGGGGCACGGCTGCGGATGGTGCGGCGCCTGACGGCACTCAGGTGCGAACCACCAGACCGCCGGGCGATCGGCCCGTGCGTCGTACGCCGGCCAGGTGCGTGATGGGCTGGCAGTAGCGGCGCTGCAGCGCAGCGGCCTCGGCCAGCAACGCGTCCTGGCCCTCGATGGCGTCGGCATGTCGACGTGCGACGAGTCCAGCCATCTCGATGAGCTTGGCGTTGCGCGTGTCGGTGCCCTGGCGCAGCAGTTCTGCGACCGCCACGCCCGGGCGGCCTCGTACCGAGTGGGCCATGGCCTCCTCGGCGATGGCTGTGATGGTGGTGTGGCAGCCGCGTATCACAGAGGCCACCGGTTCGCGCCGCTGGGCCGATGCCACCAGCACTTCGGTTACCGCCTTCGAGACACAGAATCGCATGGCGATGGCGCGCGCCAGGTTCTCCAACTCGTCCGGTTCGACCGCCTCCGCTGGAAGGCGAGTCCACAGCGCCAGCAGGATGTTCGAGGCCTCGACATCGAACCCGTCGTCATCGATCCCGGCGGCCAGGCTGCGCGCCAACGCAGTTGCTTCGTCGTTTTTGCGGCCCAGCAGCAATCGCAGCGCGCTGGATGCTACCTCCATGCGCTGCAGGCGGCGCGAGTCCGGGTGCCGCTCAAGGAACTTTCGGATCAGATCACAGGCCACCCCGAGCGCCTTGGTGTCGGCCGTGTCGTGGCGCAGCAGTGCCAGCAGCATCAGCGTCAGCGCATCGAACAACTTCGACTTCAGCCCCATGGCGACCACGCGGTCGAGCATGCGGATGGCTTCGTCGCGCTCGCCTTCGTAGAACGCCAGCGTGCCGCAATGCTGCAGGCGCAGCATGCACCCGGGCGTGAGCTGGGCGGCCGTGCGGTAGGTCATCAACGCATTCGAGAACTCACCCTGGTCCACCTGCAGCCGCCCGAGGACATCGTAGCCGTCGGCATGCTCGGGGTTGTCGCGCAGCAATGCTTCCACCGTGCGTCGTGCGGGGGTCACCTCTCCGGCCGCGAACTGTGCCCGACCCACCCCCAAGCGCGCCCAGGGTATGTTCTTCTCGTTGGCCACCGTTTCGTAGATCTGCCGGGCCTCGGCCTGCCGGTCCAGCTTGAGCAGCAACTCGGAAGCCAGGCGGGCACAGAAGAGCCAGTACGACTCCCGTGCGTGGTAGCGGCGCAGGCAGATCTTGGCCGCCTCGGCGTGGCGACCTTGTTCCAGGGCCTCGAAGATGTCGCACAGCACACGCTTGCGGCGCCGCGCCTCGATCAAGCGCTCGCCGAGTGCTTGTGCGGTGTAGGGCTTGAGCAGGTAGCTGTCCAGGGCAGCCTCGGCCGCCTCGACCACCTTCGAGTAGGTGGCTTCGCCGGTGACCATGATGAAGACGGTGGAGTACGGCAGCAGGTTTTCGCGCCGCAACTCGTCGAGCAGGTCCTGGCCCGACATGTCGGTGCCCTCGAAGTGGTAGTCGCACAGGACGATGTCGTAGGGCCGCTGCTCGAGGGCCAGCCGCGCTTCCGTCACACGGCTGGTCTGTTTGACGTGCCCGACCCCGAGATCGCGCAACTGTGCCGCCATCACGCTGCGCGACGTCGGGTTGCCGTCGATGACCAGGGCGTGGGCGCGATCGATGTCGCGGTCGATTAACATGCGCGGCCCCCCTGGGTCGGGAAGGCGGGTCGGCGGCGACTCGGCGGGTTGGCTCTGGGCATGGCAGATGGCGTGACAGCGGCTCCTGCCGCCATATCGGCCATTCCTTGCTCCGCCTTGAGCCGTGCCGTGGGCACGGTTGTGACAGGCCGTCTACTTGAACAGGTCTTTTACCCGATCGGTCCAGCTCTTGGCATTCGGGGAGTGCTTGTCACCACCTTTGCGCAGGGACTCGTCGAGTTCGCGCAGCAGTTTGCGCTGTTGTTCGGTGAGCTTGACCGGTGTCTCGACCGCCACGTGGCAGTACAGGTCGCCCGGGTAGCTGGACCGAAGCCCCTTGATGCCCTTGCCGCGCAGGCGGAAGGTCTTGCCGTGCTGCGTGCCTTCTGGTAGCTCGATCTCGGCCTTGCCGCTGAGCGTGGGAACCTCGATGGCACCGCCGAGCGCGGCCGTAATCAGCGACACCGGCACCGTGCAGTGCAGGTCGTCGCTGTCGCGCTCGAATATGTCGTGTTCCTTGATGCGGATCTCAATGAACAGATCACCAGGCGGCCCTCCGTTCGTGCCCGGCTCGCCATTGCCGGTCGAGCGGATGCGCATCCCTTCGTTGATTCCGGCCGGAATCTTGACCTCCAGCGTCTTCTGCCGCTTGATCCGGCCGGCGCCGTTGCAACTGGTGCACGGCTCGGCAATGATCTTGCCGCTGCCATGGCAATGCGGGCAGGTCTGCTGGATGCTGAAGAACCCCTGGCGCATGTGCACCGTGCCACTGCCGTTGCAGGCCGTGCAGGTCTTCGCACTGGTGCCAGGCTTGGCGCCGCTGCCATGGCAGGTGTCGCAGGTGTCCCAGCTGGGAATTCGGATCTGGGCGTCCTTGCCCAAGGCCGCTTCCTCCAGCGTGATCTCCATGGCGTATGACAGGTCGGCGCCACGGTAGACCTGCGAGCCACCGCCTCCGCGACGACCACCGTTGAAGATGTCGCCGAAGATGTCGCCGAAGGCCTCCGCGAACCCGCCAAAGCCCTCGGCTCCGGCGCCACCGCGAAAGCCCGCGCCGACCCCACTGTTGGGATCGACCCCCGCGTGGCCGTACTGGTCGTATGCCGCGCGCTTCTGGGTGTCCGAGAGCATCTCGTAGGCCTCCTTGGCCTCCTTGAACTTCTCCTCGGCCTTTTTTGCGTCATCACCCTGGTTGCGGTCAGGGTGGTGCTTCATGGCCAGCTTGCGGTAGGCCTTCTTGATGTCGTCGTCGGTCGCGTTGCGGGGCACGCCCAGGACGTCGTAGTAGTCGCGCTTGGCCATCGATCACTCGAAAGGGTAGGAATCAATTCGCCGCGCCGGACCGCGGGCGGGGCCCACCGGCTCGAGCGCGGCGCGTCGTCTGCTCGGGCCGCGTGGCCCGACGCAGCTCACTTCTTGACTTCCTTGAACTCGGCGTCCACCACGTTGTCGTCGGCTGGCTTGCTGGCGCCGGCGTGCGCCGCGCCATCGCCCGGGGCTGCGCCGGCGGCGCCGGCAGCACCGGCTGCAGCCTGCTCGGCCTGAATGTCCGCGTACATCTTCTCGCCGAGCTTCTGGCTCACCGCCATCAGCGCCTCGGTGCGTGACTCGATCGCAGCCTTGTCGTCGCCCTTGAGCGCTTCCTCGACCTCCTTGATGGCAGCCTCGATCTTCTCCTTCTCGCCGGCGTCGAGCTTATCGCCGTGCTCGCCGAGGCTCTTCTTGACCGAGTGCACCATGGCGTCAGCCTGGTTGCGGGCCTGCACCAGTTCGAGCTTGCGGTGATCTTCGGCCGCATTGAGCTCGGCATCCTTCACCATCTTCTGGATCTCGTCCTCGGACAGTCCCGAATTGGCCTTGATGGTGATCTTGTTTTCCTTGCCCGTGGCTTTGTCCTTGGCGCCGACGTGCAGGATGCCGTTGGCATCGATGTCGAAGGTGACCTCGATCTGAGGCAGCCCGCGCGGGGCCGGCGGGATGCCCTCGAGGTTGAACTCGCCAAGGCTCTTGTTGCCCGCGGCCATTTCGCGCTCGCCCTGGTACACCTTGATGGTCACCGCGGGCTGGTTGTCGTCTGCAGTGGAGAACACCTGGCTGAACTTGGTCGGGATGGTGGTGTTTTTCTTGATCATCTTGGTCATCACCCCGCCCAGGGTTTCGATGCCCAGCGACAGCGGCGTGACGTCCAGCAGCAGCACATCCTTGCGCTCGCCACCCAGCACCTGGCCCTGGATGGCCGCACCCACGGCGACCGCCTCGTCAGGGTTGACGTCTTTGCGCGGCTCCTTGCCGAAGAACTCCTTCACCTTCTCCTGGACCTTGGGCATGCGCGTCATGCCGCCCACCAGGATCACGTCGTCGATCTCGCTGACCTTGACGCCGGCGTCCTTGATCGCGATCTTGCAGGGCTCGATCGTGCGTGCGATGAGCTCATCGACCAGCGACTCGAGCTTGGCACGGGTCAGCTTGATGTTCAGGTGCTTCGGGCCCGAGGCGTCGGCCGTGATGTACGGCAGGTTGACATCGGTTTGGGTGCTGTTGGACAGCTCGATCTTGGCCTTCTCGGCGGCTTCCTTCAGGCGCTGCAGGGCCAGCACATCCTTGGTCAGGTCGACGCCTTGTTCCTTCTTGAACTCGGTGACGATGTAATCGATGATGCGCTGGTCGAAGTCCTCGCCGCCGAGGAAAGTGTCGCCGTTGGTCGACAGCACCTCGAACTGCTTCTCGCCGTCGACATCGGCGATCTCGATGATCGAAATGTCGAAGGTGCCACCACCCAGATCGAACACCGCGATCTTGCGGTCGCCCTTGCCGTGCTTGTCGAGGCCGAAGGCCAGGGCGGCGGCGGTGGGCTCATTGATGATGCGCTTGACATCCAACCCGGCGATGCGGCCCGCGTCCTTGGTGGCCTGGCGCTGGCTGTCGTTGAAGTAGGCTGGCACCGTGATCACGGCCTCGGTGACTTCCTCGCCGAGGTAGTCCTCGGCGGTCTTCTTCATCTTGCGCAAAACCTCGGCGCTGACCTGGGGCGGCGCCAGTTTCTTGCCGCGCACTTCGATCCAGGCGTCACCGTTGTCGGCGGCGGCAATCTTGTAGGGCATCAGGTCGATGTCCTTCTGTACTTCCTTCTCGGTGAACTTGCGGCCGATCAGGCGCTTGGCGGCGTACACGGTGTTCTTCGGGTTGGTAACCGCCTGGCGCTTCGCGGAGGCACCCACCAGCACCTCGCCATCTTCCTGGTAGGCGATGATGGATGGCGTCGTGCGTGCGCCTTCGGAGTTCTCGATCACTTTGGTCGAGTTGCCCTCCATGATCGCTACGCACGAGTTTGTCGTGCCCAGGTCGATGCCGATGATCTTGCCCATGTGGTTCTCCTGCGAGGAATTGGTTCGGTTGTCTTCGAGTTGTGGTTCGGGCCGCGGCTTTCAAGGGCGGGCAGCCTCGAGCGCGTGTACTACTTGGGTGCAGCGACCGTGACCAGGGCGGGACGCAGCACCCGATCGGCGATCAGGTAGCCCTTCTGCAGTACGGCCACCACTGTGTTGGCTTCCTGCTCAGCGGGCACCATGCTGATGGCCTGGTGTTGGTGTGGGTCGAACTTCGTGCCCGCCGGCGGCGCGATTTGCAGCACTTTGTTTCGCTCCAGCGCGGCCGTGAGTTGACGCAAGGTGGCATGGACGCCTTCGAGCACCTGCTCGATACTCGCGCCGGGCGTGGCGATCGCTGCCTCGAGGCTGTCCTTGACTGGAAGCAGGCTCTCGGCGAAGGCATCGATGGCGAACTTGCGTGCCTTGGATACTTCCTCGTCGGCACGACGCCGTATGTTTTCGGCCTCGGCCTTGGCCCGAAGGAAGGCGTCGGACACCTCGGCGTGGCGGGTCTGCCATTCCGCGATCTGCTGCTCGACGGTGGGGCTGGCCGCATCTTCCGGGGCTGGAGTCGGCTCAGGGATCGGCGGGGTGGGTTCGATGGGCGGTTGGCTCATGAATGGGTGCGGTGCAGTGGTGTGATACGCGTCGGGTCCGGATATGGGGGCATGCTCGGGCGGTTCAAGGGCCCAAATGCATGAATGTTTCACACTTGAGACAGGTCAAGATGACCGGGTCGGCAGCCCCAGCCCGGCCGGGAATTGGCGGACCACCAGGATGCCGTCGAATCACGCCGGGTCGATCGATGCACTCCAGCGTTGCCAGTCGACATGGGTACGCTCAATGGCCCGGCGGTCCCGTTTGGTGGGTCGGCCTTGGGTGATCGCGTGCGCAGGTTCGCTGGCCAGTCGCCGAGCGCTCGCGGCGGCGGCCCGGCGAGCGAGGCTGCCCGCTGTCTCCTCGTACATGGTCTGTGCCACGGTCGCCGGCCCGCGGGCGGCAATGAGCGCACGAATGACCACGTCGCGGGCCGAATCGCCCTGGCGCACCTGGAGTTCGTCACCCACTCGGACCTCTCGAGCGGCCTTGGCGGCCTGCCCATTGACCATCACCCGGCCGCGCCCCACTTCATCGGCCGCCAGCGATCGAGTCTTGAAGAACCGGGCGGCCCATAGCCATTTGTCCAGTCGCATGCCGGCCTGTTCATCGGGCTGGTGAGTTGTGGCGCGTCCCCGTTGGCTCATGGCCCTGGATTGTCCGCCAACGGCAGCGAGGCGCGCGCGTGCAGTCCTGCT
>Ga0154020_10000422_pt1 | contig 50720 bp, 38 predicted proteins | sample Klosneuvirus_201_FD_109709 | JGI IMG/M metagenome (GOLD analysis project Ga0154020, IMG submission 109709) | Active sludge microbial communities from wastewater, Klosterneuburg, Austria - Klosneuvirus_20160825_MG | ecosystem: Engineered > WWTP > Aerobic digester > Activated sludge | place... | reverse complement strand
ATTACACAAACTCAAGTTAACATCAAGGCTGGGTTTAGCTTTGAAAATGGTCTTCGTTCACTCGTGCGTCAAGATCCTGATATTATGATGATTGGTGAAGTGCGAGATATTCCAACAGTTCATATTGCCGTTGAAGCAGCGCTTACAGGTCATTTGGTGTTGAGTACGCTCCATACCAATGATGCGGTCGGCGCGCTTACAAGAATTTTGGATATGGGTGTAGAGTCTTTTTTAATGAGTGCAAGCGTGATTGGTGTTATGGCTCAGCGATTGGTTCGTGTTTTATGCCCTGCGTGCAAAAAAAAGGTTCCGGCTCCAGAAAATATTCAAGATGCATCGGCACGGTATCTTGGCAGGGGATTAATGCATTGCTATGTACCTGTTGGCTGCCGAGCATGTTTTAAACTTGGATACAAAGGGAGAACGGGTGTTTTTGAGCTGCTTGTTGTTGATGATCGGATCAAAGAAATGATGGTCAACAAAACATCTCCTGCGGATATTAAAGCATATGCACAAACTCAGGGAATGATCTGTTTATTTGCAGATGGGTTGAGAAAAGTAGAGCAAGGGTTAATCAGTCTAGAGGAACTTTTAGCGGTTGTTCAGGAATAAAAAAAGCCCCTGGCTTTTGACCAGAGGCTTTGAAATATAGGTGGAAAATTCTTAGTGAATATTGGTTGTCCATTCAACTGGATCTACTTGCACTCCATGTACGAGCATTTCCCAATGTAAATGGTAGCCTGAGGCATAGCCGGTCATTCCAAGGCGGCCAATTGGATTTCCCTTTTGGACCATATCACCAACATGAACATCTCCAAAATCTTCAAGATGAGCATAGAGCGTAAATATTTCCAACCCATGATCAATCACAATGGTATTACCTGTCATCAAGAATCGATCTTTGATGATAATTTTTCCATGTTGTGCGGCCCACACTACCGAGCGAGGTCGGTTGACCAAATCAATTCCTTTATGATGGTAGCGACCTCTTTGTGGGGTTGTTCGTACTTCTCCAAATGGTGTGGATACTCGTTGAACTTCGATGGGGTATTCGAAGGGGCCGTTCCAAAGCTTTTTATGAGGTGAATCAGCAAGCCATTTATCGATTGCATCGCGCAAAATTTTGGTGTTCATGCTGATTTCTTTTTCTTGCTCAAGTTTTTCTTCTGAGACAGTAAAACCTCGTTGTTTTTTAAATGCAAATGGTTTGATTTGAATTGCGCATGATAATTTGAGTGTATTATTTACCGCGTCGGTGATTTCGGTTTGCGCTGTCATATCAATTGTTTTCTCTTCACAATCGATTGGGATAAAGCATTCGTACAGTGTCGATCCTTCAGATTCTGGGTAGAAAAAATAATCTTTTGATAAAAATGAGATACGTGCTCGTACAACGGGCTTATTGATTTGCACTTTTAAATGCAATGTTTTTCCTTGCTCTACGGTGTATCGCTGCTCAAGATATTCAGCTTTGAGTGGTAAGTTATCAACAAGAAATGTTACTTTTTCACGTGTTTTATTCTGGTTATAACTTGAATCAATGGCTTCAACTTCAAAAGTATGAGGGCCATTTTCAAGGTTTTCGAGCTCAATGATAACTGGAGCTTCGAAAAGTCTTCTTCGAATAAATTTTGCATCGCCAAGGTCATATTCTTTATTATCAAGCCAGGCGTTGAGCATTTTTACTTTGTAAGATCCGGTTGATTTTATTGAACAAGAAAGTTTTTCTGCATATGAACCGTGATTAACAAGGCCAACAAAGGATATTTTTGGATTAATTTCGTGGGTAAAGTAATGTATCGTTGAATTACCAATCCAAGCAATAAAAGCAAGAACAGGGAGTGCTACAAAGAAATATTTAATTTTGTTAGACATAAGTGACTCTATGATTAAGGGTTTCTATTTTATCATCACCTAATATAGCGATTTTTTGTTTCCCGTAAATGAAAAATGTAGTTGTCTGCATTGGGTGATGTTAGACTAATGATGGTATATAATTTACAGCGAAGTTGTAATAGTGATAATAATTTAGATGAGCAAAAGATTGGAATAGAGCAAGTACACAAAGCTTTTGATATACTTGTAAGCGTGGAGTCATTGATTCCTCAGTTAGTTAAAATAATAGCAAATGGTTGTTATGAGTAATCAAAATCTTACAGCTTCAATAAAATCGCTACCAAATACTCCGGGTGTTTATCAGTTTAAAGATGAACATGGGCAGATTGTGTATATCGGTAAAGCAAAAAGCTTGCGTAAACGAGTTATGAATTATTTGCAGCGACAAGGGTATGAATTAAAAGCAGATTTGATTATTGCCGCAAGCGTTCAGCTTGATTTTATCCAGACAAAAACTGAGCTTGAAGCAATGCTCTTGGAAGCTCGTCTTATTCAATCGCATCAGCCAAAATTTAATGTTTTACTTAAGTCTGGCCAACCTTTTTTGTACATTCTCATTACATCAAGTAAAACTCCTGAACTCAAGCTTGTCCGGAATCAGCAACTTAAAGGGAGCTATTTTGGCCCCTTTCTTGAAAAGGGTCCTGCTCGTAAAGTATATGATTTTTTGCTTAAAACATTTCGACTTAAACAATGCAAGAAAAAAATTGAAAATGGCTGCCTAGATTATCACATGGGATTATGCGCTGGTTCATGTCGTTCAGACTTTGATCGAGCTGCTTATTGCCAGCGGATGGAGCTTGCTCGCATGTCGCTTAAGCAAGGTCATGCAAAATTTTTGGCTTATTTACAGGAGCAGATTGAAGCATCTAATCGGGAGCAAACGTTTGAAAAATCGCGTGAGCTGCATGGTTATTACAAGGCATTCGCAAGTGTATTTGATGCATTAGATACAAAAGGAGTGAACAATAGAAAGCTTGATCATAAGGATATTTGGATTTTGACCAGTGACCGTCGTACGCTTTTTTTATTCGATGAGGTTAATGGTGCTTTTAAACGACGAGAAGTCTTTTATTTTCCCTTTATGGATGATGTGGTGCAAGAGCAAGCCTATGAACAGCTAACGCTTGAGCATATGACGAGCTTTTATCGAAGCCATATTCCATCAGCTACCATTTTTGTGAACTTTGATTTGAATGATCATGAACGTGAACTACTCGAAAAATTTGTTCATGAGTGGCATCAGTTGAATTATGATGTTGCCGTTACTCAGCCAGTTGAAGGGCATGGTGCAGCATTAGTGCGTTTAGGTAAGCTACATGCTCAGCAAGATGAAGAAAAACGGCTATCGCTTGGTAGGCAGCTAAGAGTATTGCTCAAGTTGCACTTTGAGCCTAAAACAATTGATTGCTTTGATATATCGCACAAACAGGGCCTGTTTATGGTTGGTTCTTGTGTGCGCTTTAAAAATGGAGAGCCGGACAAAGAAGGCTTACGAAAATTTCATATTAAAACTGTTCATCAAATTGATGACTATGCTAGTTTACGTGAAATTGTTGCCAGACGATATGCTGATGCAACAGAGCTTCCAGACCTTATCTTAATCGATGGAGGCAAAGGGCAGCTCAATGCGGTCCAAGATCTTTTTCCGCATGCTGAGTTCGCTTGTCTTGCAAAACGAGAAGAAACTATTTTTTCAAATCGAATTCCAGAGGGAAGAAAGCTTGACCTCAAAAGCTTTGTAGGGCAAATGTTGATTGCATTACGTGATTATGCGCACCACTTTGCTATTAGTTTTCACAGAAGCATTGAGAAATTTTAGGTTAATGAGGATGTTTTTTTTGAGTTGCAAGTGCAGCTTTATGTTGAATAGCAAGTGCCTTATCAGGCTTATTTCGTAGGCTATAAGCCAAGCTCAGCGCATCATAAGCAGCTAGAAGAGATGAATCAGCTTGTATAGAGCTTTTGAATGCTCGGCAAGCATTTTTGAGATCGCCACGTTGTTGACGAAGAATTCCTAGATCGTAGTAAATTCTACTCAAGCCTTCATTGTATTTTTTTTCTGAATAATAAATATCTGAATCACTCGTGTTAAAAAAACGAGAGCATGCTACCCACATGAATCCAACAAACGCAATAAAAATGACGGCTGGGACCTTAAGGCGATTGATCACCATTTTCATTATAACTTTCGCATCGTCAAGCAATGGATATTCATAGACTTTTTAGGAGCTTCAACAAAAGTAGCAAAAATAATATACCAAAAATTAGATTTTTTTCCTAGCGAAAGGCTCGATTCTATCGACTCTATTTAGCGTGCAGTGTGAAGTTTTTCACTTATTTAATTATTGCTTATTTGAAAATTAAAACTTTTGATGAGTGGTTTAATAAGTTGTTCCCATTGATCTTGATTGTTTATTCCTACTTCAATGGTGAGTGCCGGTATACTTATTCCTGCCAGTGAAATGAGTGGAATGCCGAGTGGGGCGTCAATACTCAGCTGCTTTTGATATTTTGGTTGTTCAAGTGTTTTGTGAATTAAGTGTGCATAATGTTGTGTTGTCTGAAGACACATAAGGTGAGCGAGTCGTACGGGAATGAAAGAACAGGAAGGAAAAATACGATTTTTCTGCTCAGTTAATGAGTTATAGGTAAGATAAAAAATGGAAATATGAGGCTTATTCGATGTTTGGTGGTACAGATGCAGGTTAAGAAAAAGATCAGCTTCAACCTTGTTCGTTAACGAAGTAATGCGCCAGGGTGCAAGGGTATCGGTAAGTTCATGAGTTAAGGCCACTCTAAAATTATATTTTTTTTGTAATAGAGTACCGAGTTTTTGAGCAAATGCATGAACTTGACTTGGCTTGCAACATTTTTTTTGATCCATTGTTGAGATTTTTGCATCACCATGTGGACAAATAAGTACGAGCGGATTTTTTTGCGCATGTATTGTTTGAGGTAACGACTGGATGCTTGTTAATGCAAGGATCAAGATAAAAAATAATCGCATGAGGTTTGCCGTGTTACTTATTTTAAAGAGGTAGTTTATTTATTTGAGGCAAGTTTAGCAGATGGCACGAAGAATCAAAATAGCTGAATAGCTTGAATTTTATTGTGCTCCTGTAAAACTATGGGGCGGAGTGATGTTGTATTACTCAGGTACTTAGATACACCTTTCTATGCCCAGAGTTCAAGAAAAACTATGCACAGACAGATAGAAGCGTTTAAGTTTTTTGAATTATCGACTTTGTGTTTAAAGTAAAAAATTATCAGAATATTAAAATATCAAAAAAGGATTATTGTGAATAACCCTTCTTTCTCAGTAAGTATGCAGAATCAAACTGATCGAGAGACATTTTGGGAGCAACAGGCTGAAAATTTGCCGTGGTTTAAGCGTTGGACCAATGCGCTTAAGTGGGAAGAGCCTTTTGCTCATTGGTTTGTTAATGGGCAAATTAATGCATCGTATGCATGCCTTGATGTGCATATAAAAAATGGCAGACAAGATAAGGTAGCCTTTTATTGGGAAGATGAGTGTGGTAATAATCGCACAGTGACCTATGGGCAGCTTTTCATCATGACTAATAAGTATGCGTCGATTATGTGTGATGCTGGCGTACAAAGTGGTGATGTTGTCATTGTTTATCTTCCCATGACTCCGGAAGCTGCAGCAGCAATGCTTGCTATTGCTCGGATTGGAGCAACGCAATCGGTTGTTTTTTCTGGATTTAGCGCAGCTGCGCTCAGGGATCGAATTGATGATGCACATGCAAAATTTGTTTTTACAGCTGATGTAGTCTATCGAAAAGGGCGCTATATAAACCTCAAACAGCTTGTTGATCAGGCACTTGAAGCACCATGTACAATTAAAAATGTTTTTGTTATTAAACGGCTTGAACAAGAGTGTTCAAGCGTGCAAGGGCGTGATTTGATTGTGAACCATTTATATGAGCAGGCTGCAGATTTTGTAGAGCCGGTGCATGTTGAGTCAAATCATCCACTTTTTATTTTGTATACCTCAGGGACAACAGGTAAGCCAAAAGGTATCACCCATTCAACCGGTGGCTATCTTACCTATGTTTACGCAACGATTAAGTGGGCTTTTAATGTACAAGAAGATTCAGTCTATTGGTGTACTGCCGATATTGGTTGGATTACCGGCCATTCGTATGTTATTTACGGGCCTCTTATGCATGGTATTTCAAGCATAATGTACGAAGGAGCTCCAGATTATCCAGCTCCGGATCAGTGGTGGAAGTTGATTGCAAAATATAAAGCAACTATTTTTTACACTTCTCCAACCGCATTACGCATGTTTAAGCGCTATGATATTGAGCATATTATTAAGCATGATTTGAGCAGTCTTAAAATTCTTGGATCTGTTGGTGAGCCTATTAATCCTGAAGTTTGGCAGTGGTATCACGATGTTATTGGTGGTAAGCGTTGCCCTGTTATCGACACGTGGTGGCAGACTGAGACCGGTGGCTTTATGATTGCACCAACTGCGGGTCTTGAATTGGTTGATCTTAAGCCGGGTTCCGCAACCAAGCCCATGCCTGGAATCGAAGCTGACGTTGTTGATGAACTGGGAAATTCAGTCCCTGCAGGAACAAAGGGGTTCTTAGTCATCAAAAAGCCGTGGCCAGGTATGACTATTGGGCTATACAATGATTCAGAACGTTTCAAAGCGGTCTACTGGTCCCGTTTCAAAGGGATGTATTACTCAGGTGACTACGCAATTAAAGATGACAATGGTTATTTTTGGTTGCTTGGACGAGCAGATGAAGTGCTCAACATTGCTGGTCATCGTATCGGCACCGCAGAAATTGAAAGTGCCACAGTTACCGTTCTAGAAGTTGCGGAAGCTGCTGCGATTGGTGTTTTTCATCCTATCAAGGGTGAATGTGTGGTTATTTTTGCCATTTTACGTGATGGATTTACTTCTAGCTTAGAGCTTGAAAAATCTATTATTCAGAGCGTTAAAACACAAATTGGTTCGTTTGTTGTACCCAGTGGTGTTTATTTTGTTGCCAGCTTACCCAAAACACGATCAGGTAAAATAATGCGACGTGTTTTGCGTGCAGTGCTTGAAGGGCTTCCTGTTGGAGATGTAACGACGCTTGAAAATGAAGCCTCCGTTGATGAAATTAAATGTGTTTATGAACAAGTTTCTAGTCTGCTGAGCAAAAGCAAGAGCAGTAGTGCATGTTCTGCATAAGATCAAATTTTTTAGCAGTAGGGGTTCGCCTCTACTGCTAAAAATGATATATTTCAATTCTAGATATAATTTACAGATGTGGTGCATGAGCGGCAGCAAAATAAAGCCGGTTTCAAATGTAATATTTAAGAAAAACTTAAAGCTATTATTGAATTTTTTATAAAGTATTGGATAATTGAAAATTATTATTGCTATACTCGAGGTAGAAGATAGTTTTTAATTTATAAAAATTGTTATAGAAAATGAGAAGGGATTTTTATGAAAATTAGTATACGTTTATTCATTATGATTCTGTTGCTTTGCAGTGCAGGCATTGCAACAAGCAATGCTGGTCTTTTTGATATTTTTACTGGCGGAGATAAGTCAGATAGTGCTGATAAAGCAGATTCTGATGATACAAAGGACAAAAAAGACAAGAAGGACAAAAAAGACAAGAAGGACAAAAAAGATAAAAAGGATAAGAAAACTGATAGTGGAAAAAGTGCTAAGCCCCAACAAAATAAAACTGATCAGCCAAAATCAGTAAAAAACTCAACAGATAAGAAGCAAAAACAAGAAAGACCTAAGCAAAATAAGCCTAAACCTAAACAAGATAAACAAAAAAAAGTGAAGAAAGATTCTGTAGGTCAGGCGGTCAATGCTCAACAAGCTTCTGCTTACGCAACATCTGGGGGATATGCTGGTCAACAAGCGTTAGCACCAGTCGACCAAGCTGTGTCTGTTGCAGCAACTCAACAACAGCCAATGGTTGCTACTCAAGGACAAGATGTAGCTCAACAACCTCAAGCACAGCAGCCTATGCAAATGCCTGCTTCAGCGCAAGCAGCTCAAGCAGTTCAAGCTCAAGCTCCCGTGCAAGTACAAGATTCAGGAGTACAAGTGCCTCAAGTAGACGCATCTGTGCAGATGCCAGCTTCAGCGCAAGCTCCAGCTCAAGATCAAATGCCAATACAAACCGATATTTCAGCTCCTCAGGATGCAGTCGATGCCGATACCGAGTCAACTCCTGATGCAGACTTAGACTCTCTATTGAGCTCTCCAGGCAATGCTGGTGAAGATGATTTTGGTAGTGATGCTAGCATGAATGATTTGGATGATTCGTTCGATATTTAGGTTGGTAAGTCTCATAGTGAAATTTAAGAAAAATTATTTGCTGAAAGCGTAAAGATAATAAAAAGAGAGAGATGAGCGAAACGCTCATCTCTCTCTTTTTATATAAAAACGTAGAAAAAGGCGTAATTTGAGAGGAATATAACTTTTATTTGCGGCAAATTCATTCGTGGCGTATGCTAGATAAAAGTATAGAGCCACCTTTTGAGTATGAGCATTCGTTGATCGAAGCTCTAAATAAAAGATTTTAGTTGATAGGTTTATGTTTACTTTGTGTGAAGGGGCCGTATCGCTTGAGAATTGAGTGAGAATATAATAAATGGCAGATAGGCCATATGTAATCGTTGATTAGTTTTAGATATATACTTTTAGAGAGAATTCGATATGAAAAGAATTTACGTTGGCAATTTACCTGCTACAGTTTCAGACCAAGAACTTCAAAACCTTTTTACCTCATACGGCTCAGTAAAAACAGCTCATGTCATTAAAGACAAATTGAGCGGCGAATCTCGCGGTTTTGGCTTCGTAGAAATGGGCGAAGACATGGATGGCGAAAATGCTATCACCGGCTTGAATGGCTTTGAAGTTCAAGGACAAAGATTGCGCGTAAGCGAAGCTCGTCCACGTCGTGAATTTGGTAATGGCGGCGGAGAGCGTCGTTTCGGCGGCGGCAGCGGCGGATACCGTCGTGATGGCGGACGTGGCGGAGACCAACGTGGCGGCGATCGTCGTGGCGGCTTTGGCAACGACCGTGGTTTCGGCAGATCATCCGATGGTGGATCATCCCGATTCTAATCGCAGCTTATTAAGCTAAGAATATAAAGAGGGCACCTGCAAAGGTGCCCTCTTTTGCGTTGTACTGTTGAGCTTTTTCATTTCAAATTTGATTCATTAATTATGTTGGTGAGCCTCATATTCTATCAATTTCTAACTAAAGCGTTGTTCTTGTCGGTGTCATACCGGACTTGATCCCACTGCTGTCCGAGAAATTTAAAAGAAGGCGAACTTCCTTAATTTATAATGTAATAATCGAATTTCTAAGATGTCTTCCCGGACCTGATCCGGGATCCAGCAGAGTGAATTGCTATAAAAATTTTTATACGAAGGGGTTTAATAGGTTTCTTAAAGGTATTTTGCTGATCTGCGACCTGTGCGCCATAGCCTCTTGGCTCGCTATAGCTTGAGCGTCGGCTGCATCGGAGTTGAAGGTGACAAACCCGCATATAGAATTTTATTAACAGGTAGGGTTTGCTCGTCGCTTCAATTTATGATAAATATTTTGCAAGAAAAAGAACAATCCATGTTGCAGGTGCAACAAAAAATACAGAATCAAACCGATCAAGAAATCCACCATGTCCAGGCAGTACATTTCCGGCGTCCTTTAATCCCTTTTTGCGTTTAAGGTATGAAAGCATTAAGCCTCCAAGAAATGCTATTGCGGTCATAATTACAGCTATTAAGCTAATCTTTATCCATCCTATGTTAAGTGAAAATGGTGTATTTGTAAGGACAGGTGCAAGGAAGATGTGCATAGCAAAAACTCCAAGTACGCTTCCTAAAAAACCTTCCCAGCTTTTGCCAGGGCTTATTGTTGGGCACATCTTGTGTTGTCCAATTGCTTTGCCAACAAAATAACCACATGTATCAGCGCTCCAGCCAATAAGAAATGGGTAAAGTGGGAGAATCATATTCTCAGCCCTGAAGACCTGATTGAGTAATCCGAGAGATGCTATTGAAATGCTTGGATAGATGATGCTTATCAAGAAAATCTTGAATGCATTCAGATGAAAAAGAGCAGGAAGTTCAAAAATAAGAATCATTAAGTAGAGCGCTATGAGCAGTGCGTTATAGAGTGTTGTTGAATGAAGATACGCGCCGCCAAGTGTGCTGATAAGGATAATTGAAGTAACTGTACGTTTAAATAGTTCTTTGCTGATTGTTAAGTTCATTGACGTATATCACTTTTCGCAAACAGAGCCCAGAGCCATCAGCTTTGACCAATGTTTGTTGAGGGTTAGGGTTATCAAGCATTCTTTTGATATAGTCTATCGGGACTTTTGGTTGTTGTGCAATATCAAGAGCATATCCGATCATACGTCTAATCTGAAAGCGTAAAAAAGAAGGGCCCTTGATTTCTATCTGGGCCATATTCCATCGAGATAATTTTTTTAGTGAGATACTGTTTATAGTCCGGATTGTTGTTCTCTCACCATCTTTTTTGCAAAATGATGCAAAGTCATGCGTTCCCAAATAAAGCTGCAAAGTATCTTCAAATTTTGCTAAATCGACTCTATGTATAAATGGATAAAGCCAGCCATAACGAGCAACAAAAGGGAGTGGCGGTTTAAGGAAAAGGTTGTACCAATAGGTTTTTTCAAATACGTTCGAGCAAGGATTGAAGTTATCATCAATTGGAACGAGCGACCTGATATGAATGTCCTTGGGTAGAGCGCTATTCCATGCTGTTATAATTTGAGATGGACTTATATCAAGTGATGTTCTGACTCGTGCAACTTGCCCCAAAGCATGAACTCCAGTGTCTGTTCTTGATGCGCCAAGTAATGTTATTGGATGTTTAAATGTTTGTGTAAATTTGGTCTGAAGAACTTGGGCAACTGTTATGTCTGATGGTTGTACTTGCCAGCCATAGTAATTTGTTCCATCGTACGCAACTGTTATTTTATATGTTTTCATAGACTGTTTGTATAAAAAGTAGACATTAAAAACCCCCATCCAGACGAACGTCCAGGACAGGGGAAATGGAGGTTATCTAAGTAAAGAATTACGTATGTGATTGTACACCTTAAAATAAAAAAAATCAAATAAAATTTACGCATAAACGCTTTTTTTACCCGGTATTTAACATGTATATATCAGTTCTACTCAAATATTTTTAGATTGCAAAGTTTTTTTATTTTTCAAATAGATTATATTTTGAAAAATTCATACGATCTCTTATGGTGAGGTTGCGCATGTGGGCATCTGATGAGCATCTGACTAAGGATGCTGTTATCCAAAACAGAGTGAATGGTAGAGAATTTTTTTATCTTTAACGTCGTTTAATCAGGTGTGAATGAGTGATTTGCCATACAGTGAGTGATAAGCACTTGCCATCTTTGCAAGATCAAATGCTTTGATGAGCTCAAGATTTGCGGTGCGTATTGCATCTGCCACATGAGGGTTATTGATTAAGGTGAGTAACGCTTGTGTTAAAGCCTGCTCATCGCCAACGGGTACCAAAAAACCATTAATTTGGTGGGTTATGACATCGTGCTCCAGCGTTTGGTGCGTACTGACAACGGGCAACCCAAAGCAGAGTGCTTCAAGTAAAGCAATCGAGAGGCCTTCGCTTTTGGAGGATAATGCAAAGCAATCAAAAAGTGGGTAAAACTTGATTGCATCACTGCGTGAGCCGGCAAAATAGATGCTATCGGTTACGTTTAATTGTAGCGTTAAATCTTTAAGTTTTTGCATTTCAGAACCATCGCCAACTAAACATAGCTTTGGAAATTTGGCGCAATCTTTGTTTTTAAGTAAAAGGGCACATGCTCGAATTAAAACATCATACGATTTAATCGGTTCAAGCCGCCCAACGGCGCCGATCACAAAATCATTTTTGGTCCAGTTAAAATCGGATCTTTTTAAAGGGTTATTATTTGCTGTTGTTCTAATCTGGTCGATATCTATCCCATTCTTAATCACACAAAGCTTTTGAGTAACCAGCTTACGCCGGTTTTTCCCTATGACTTTGGGAATAACAGCTTGCCGGTATGCAGTCCGAACACTTGGGCTTACGGCGACAATAGTCTGTGCACGTGGGGCGGTGAACGCGTCAAACCAGTTACGGAAACTTCCTTCATCAACTGCACTTCCGTGTAAATCGCTTATAACTGGTATTCCGAGTAACTTTCCTGCAAGGCGCCCCATAATGTTGGCAGACCAGAGCGATGTATGAAGTACGTCGGGCTTAATTTTTTTAATGAGCTGTATGAGTCTGAAAAAGGCAATAATGTCATAGTGATGAAAAAGTCCTTTGAGCTGAAACGTAGGGATTCCCAATTTTTTGATTTTTTCAACGTTGGGACCGCCGTACAGATAGACGACTGTATGTTTTGTGCTTGTAGGAAGTTTTTGTTGCGTATAGGTCAAAAAATTAGTTAAAGCGGACTCTGCACCGCCAATTTTTAGGCTGGTGATACAATGAAGAATCTTCATACTTTAGGTCCTTGGTTTGCTCATAAAAAAAGGGGCACTGTTTAGGTGCCCCAACGTTTTTACCATCTCAACAAAAGATTACTCAATTGTTTCTGATGCTGCAATATCAAATTCTTTATCAAAGAAGCTTTGAAGCTTTTTGCTGCGTGATGGGTGGCGAAGTTTACGTAACGCTTTAACTTCTATCTGACGAATACGTTCACGAGTAACCGAAAAGTCTTTACCAACTTCTTCAAGGGTATGCTCAGAAGCGACATCGATACCAAAACGCATCTTAAGCACGCGCTCTTCACGAGGCGTCAGCGTCTTAAGAACTTCTCGAACTTTTTCTTTAAGGTCGTCGTTTACGACTGCATCTACAGGTGTATAATCGTTCTCGTCTTCAATGAAATCCTTAAGGTAGGTATCATCACTGTCGCCTACTGGGGTTTCAAGGGAAACCGGCTCGCGAGAAATTTTGATGATATTCTTAATTTTCTTTTCATCAAGGTTAAGCTCTTTAGCAAGTTCAGTATAGCTTGGTTCACGGCCAAATTCCTGAACATATGATCTGGTGATTTTATTAATCTTGCTTAATGTTTCAACCATATGAACCGGTACACGAATGGTTCGAGATTGATCTGCAATAGCTCGAGTAATTGCTTGCCTAATCCACCATGTCGCATAGGTTGAAAACTTAAATCCACGTTCAAATTCAAATTTTTCAACGGCTTTCAAAAGGCCAATATTTCCTTCTTGAATCAAGTCGAGGAAATGGAGTCCACGGTTGATATATTTTTTAGCAATATTAACAACAAGTCTCAGGTTTGCTCGGGCAAGATCGTCCTTAGCTTCTTTGTCCTTTTTCTGAGCAACAAAGAACTGCTTATAAAGCTTAAACATAACAGCTCGAGACAAGCCGGCTTCGGCTTCGGTCTTTTTAACCAGCTTATTGCTTGCACGTACTGTATTTTCAAGTGATGCAATCATTTCAAGATCATCAGAAGTAGGAGACTTTATGCTCTTATAGAAAGAGAGCTTAGACTCAGCAAGTCGAGCTTCCTCCTCTTTTTCCTGAATTTTAGAGATAAATTTTTCAATTTTTTTACCAAATTTACGAATCTGTTTATTCGAAATTTTGATAATTCGAATGCTTTCGACGATTTTGCTTCTATTCTCGTCGACCTTGGCAAGCATCTCTTTTTTCTTGTCTTGTTGATCAAGTAATGCACGATAAGAGCGATAAATCTTATCTTCGTTGGCATCAAGATCCTTGATCTTGGCGATCGATTTAAGAAACTTTTGCTTCTCTTCTTCAAATTTTGGTGAATTATCTTCATCAAAATCTGAGAACTGAATAACATCTTTTAACGCCATTGGATCGCGAGCAACTCGTTCTTCTAGTGCCATAAATTCTTTAGCAACAAAAGGAAATTGAGAAATAGCGCCAATAGAATCCTGTTTCCCTTGAGCAATTTTATCTGCAATAACTTTTTCAGTTACCTTATTGAGCAGGGGGATTTTTCCAATTTCTTTGAGGTAAAGCTTAACAGGATCGTTAAGTTGGCTTGGTTCAATAAGTCCTTTAACTTTTTCCAAATCTTTTTCAGAAAAATAATCATCATCAGAGCTTAATTCGCTTGAAAGATCTGCGCCTTCAAGTGATGATTCAAGGTCAGGTTTGAGTGTTTCAAAGCGAGATTGCTCTTCGCCGTCAACAAATGTATCAAAATCATCTGCAGAAGATTCAAGCTCTTCTTGCGAAATCAAATCAATGTTCTCTTTTTCTAGAAAGCGCAATAATTCATTTGAGTCTTCTTCGCTAAATTTATAGCGTTGATTGAACTGAATTACCTCTTCATAGGTGAGCACGCCATTGATGCGTCCTTTTTCAATAAGGATCTCTACCTGTTTTTCAAACTGTTTGAGTCCTGGAATTGTATCAGACTTGACCATTACATCATCTTCAAGGTCTCTGTCCCGGTGCCCTTGCTTGCGTGTTGCTTGGGTAATAATCTTTAATTGTTGTTTGATATCGCGCTTACCAGGAAAGCCTTTCTGTAAGGCAGATTTGGTAGATTGTACCAATGGCTTTTTGAGTGGTTGCTTTATTGGGAGTGTTTTCTTTGGGCTGGCTACAGGTGTTACCTTTGGGGTAGGTTGTCGTGATGTTAAGGTTGCTGAAGAGACTGGGGCTTTTTTCTTAGCAGGAGAAGCTGCAGAAGCCTTACGTAGCGTGGGCTTTGTGCTTGCAGCAGGAGCCATAATAGGCTTTTTAGCAACAGGTTTTGCTGCAACACGAGTAGGTTGCGCAGCAGGAGCTTTTACAGCAGGCTTCGCTTTTGTTCGTGAAGGGGCTGCTAGTTTTACAACCTTTTTGATATTTTTTTGAGCAGGTTTAAGTACCGTTTTGGTCGACTTTTTTACGCTCTTTGCTGCAGTTGAAGCAGGCTTGGCAACTTTTTTTTGTACACTTTTTTTTGTCACTTTATTCACGCTTTTCACTTTTTTGACGCTTTTTGTTTGTGTACGTTTGGTTACTTTAGTTTTTTTGGTCATATCAATCCCCTGCTTTGAATCCCCTGTTTCAGTTTTGAAAACAAATGAAATAACTCATTGAGTCGATCTGTATTTTTCTCTTCAGTTGCTATGAGCATGTGAGCCTTGATGTCTCGAACAATTTGCTTCCAGTTATACTTACAAAAACGAAAAATGAGCTGGTTGAACGTTTCAACGCTAACATCTTCGTCAAATAATAAACTTGCTTTGATAACCCACGCTTTTTCAGCTTCCCCCAGTGTTTCCAGAAACATCCCGAACTGGTTGTTCGCTGCGTGAGCTTTAGTGTTAAAATTTTTGATCTTGTTCAGGATATCCTGAACGTTCTGGGAAAAATATGACACGAGCTCGGGTTCAATTTCTAGTTTCTTGTTGTTTGCATGCAAATTAGTGGTAAGTATAACAGAAATAATTTTTTCTTCCAGCAAAGAAATATCGCTACATTCATTTGCGTCACTCTTTTCTACATCGATAGAATCAGTCGAATATTCTGATTCTTGCTCATTATAATGAGCTCTATTGGCAAGCTTGGTTGAAAGCCGCTTGAGTCCCTCTTTAAGGGATAGAAATGAGATATTGGTAGTACTGCTTGCCTGTTGTAATAGTATGTCTTGCTTGATTGGATCGCTTATTTTGACTATTAAATTGAGTATTTTTTCCATTAAAGCAAGCTTTTGAGCAAGTGGCTTTGCAAAAAAGTTTGTACCCAAGCTTTTAATAAAGAAGCTGAATATGTCCTGAGCTTGGCCAATCAGTGGGTCAAGCTTTTGCCCTTTGCCAAGTAATGATGCCGGGTCTTCTCCTGGAGGGAGTGTAATAGCAAGAGGTTCAAGATTTACTTCCCAGCACAGTTCTGCAAGGCGAACAATTGCCTTTTGCCCTGCCTGGTCGCCATCGTAGAGGACGTATACTTGAGGGGCAAATCGTGCAATAAGTTTTAAATGCTCAACAGTACAGGCGGTTCCCAGTGTTGCAACGGTGTTGTGATAGCCATGTTGCGCCATAGTAATGCAATCCATATACCCTTCAACCAGAAAAGCAACCTGGTTATCCTGTATTGCTTTTTTAGCCAAATCAAGCCCAAAGAGGAGCTTGCCCTTAGCAAAGCCTTCATTTTCTCTGCTGTTGTAGTACTTTGGCCGCTCATCACCCGGTCTGAAAATTCTTCCGCCAAAGCCGCAGCAGCGTCCGTTGGTGTCGCTGATTGGAAAGAGTATTCGCTCTTCAAATGGGGAGTAGAGCATCGCTTTGCTTTCCATCAAAATCCCTGCGTCAAGCAGATCTTGGACAAGGATGTTTTGAGCCGCGAGATCTTTGATTAATTGTTTGATTGCAAGGCTTCCTCCTGGGAGATAGCCCACTTGAAACTGCTTAATTATTGCAGGAGAAAGATTGCGAGCCGCCAGGTAATCGCAGGCTATGCGGTGATGGAAATGTGCATTGTGAGTCCATGTCGCAAAGGCTTTGCAGGTCTTAAAATAGCTTTCTTTCGCTTGTGATGATGCAATAACTTGTGAAAACTGGTTTGCAAGCTGCTCAGGAACGTTTAAATGGTAGCGATCGACTAAAAGTTTTGCAGCTTCCAGTTGGGTTAAATTTTCTTTTTTAGCGATAAAGGCTATTGAATCGCCATGTGCATGACATCCAAAGCAGTAGAAAATCTGTTTATCGGGGCTTACCGTAAATGATGCATCTGTTTCACTGTGGAAAGGGCATGATGCCTTCCAATAGTGTCCAGCAGGTTTGATTGGGACATATTCAGTAATGACATCAAGAATAGGAAGTTCGTTTTTGATAAAATTAAAAAGTGACATAATTACATCGGTACTTAAGCATCAATATGATGATGACGTGCAGTTGTCCACAGCAGTCCAATAAAGGCTATGCAGCAAAAAACTAACGAGAGGACTTGTGGTTGTGATAGTGAAACTTCATTTTTGGTATACACCAATAGATAGTACATAAATTCTCGATCTCCACGCCAAAAATCGACTGCAAATCGTGCAAAATTTTCAACAAGGAGATAGCTGAATATAAGCTGCCCAGGCTTTAAATATTTAATTTTTGAAAGCCCTATCATCAAAAAGAAGATGAAGAGGGAAGCGATGCTCATGTAAATTTGCGTTGGATATAAAGGAACTCCACATGGAGCAAAACCGGCAGGATCTGAGAATGTAATTGAATTCCACGTTGTGGGTTGCAGAACCAGAGATCCATAGCAACAGCCAGCAAACAGGCATCCAAAACGTGCAATAGCCTGCATCAGTGGCGCATAAAGCGCTGCGATATCAAGCACTTGAAGAATAGGAATTCCTATTCTTTGGACGTACAGTGGAACGGCGATAACAACGCCAACGATGCCACCCAGCAGTGTAAATCCACCTTCCCAGGGAAAGAATATTTCGATCCAGTTGCCTACGAAGGTATCAAGGTGAGTGATTACAAAAAGAAGTCTTCCACCAATGATGCCGGATAAAAAGCCGACAAATAGGGTGTTAAAAAATTGTTCTGTCGACATCAGCCGTTTTCGAGTAGGGTGCTGATAGGCAAAAAGCAGAAAAAGTAAAAAACCTAGGGCAATCATTGTCCCATAGCTGTAAATCCAAATAGGTCCATACAAATGCATTAAGCGCGGGTACATTCTTAACTCCTCTCTTGGTTGTTGAGCATTTACAATGCAACGACTAGCATACTGGGCAAACGAGAGAATGCCAAAAAATAAAACTTTTTTATGTAAAAGCATCGCATTTCTTGGGTATTAGCAATTTTGTTCCCAAATTACAGATCGAATTTTACAAAGTCTTTTTTGTTTCGAGCAGAGATTTTAAAGTTTTTTAAAAAGATGGTATTTTGCTTTTTCTTTTTGATCGGCAAATTTAAAGAGGGACTTGCTGAGTAAAATTGGTTTGTTAAATTATCAAATTTATTTATGCTCTGTGCGCAGTGATAATTTATTAACGCTAACTCGATAATGTAGACAACATCAATTTGACCTTATCTAAGGTAAGAATCATCGAATAAGATGTCATCCCACACTTGATTTGGGATCCACCAATAAAATTTTGCTCGGCAATGAATTTTCGGTGGAAATAAAAAGTATTACGGAAAATGCAATGAATACATCCAATGAAAGTCTCGAGTTGATGTAAATCATTACGGCGGATTCAAAATCAAGTTTGGAATGACATCCTGTAAAATCGATAATCAAATGAATTAGTCGATCAATACGATAAATTTGAATTATCGAATTCACTTTTATTAGAAAGATTATGTATGAACTTTAGACACCAAATCTTACTCATTGTATTTAGTATTATTACTTCTAGCAGCAATCAGATAGTTTACGCCGAAATTGATAAGACTCATGCTGATCAGGAAAAACCAGCAATCCAAAACCCAGTTTGGGATGAGATCAAGCTTTTTATAAAAGATCCTGAAGTTCAGCAGCAGCTAAAAATTAAAGACTCTTTTCTTAAAAATATGGCCGGTTTGATTGATACGGTTAAAGTGGCTAATAGCAAAGATGGGTTTGTTGACCGCTCTCTGAGCAATTTCTTCCTAAATGTCTTTCCAGGAGCTGTCCTTCGCTTTGGGTCAGAGCATGGTCTTATATTGCTTACTCAAGAAAAGACTCCTCAGCTTCATGAACTGGTGAATGATGTATGCAAAAAACTTAATGTGCCGGTGCCGGTGATGTTAGTATCAGGCGATAAAAAACTCTTTAATGCCTATGCGACATCTTTTTCTCCTGGACTATCGATGGTGGTGCTTGGGCAGGGGCTCCTGAAAAAACTATCGTATAATGAACTTAAAATGGTGCTTGCTCATGAATTGGCTCACGTTAAAAAATCACACGTTCCGCAGCAAATTTTACTCTCTCTGATTGGAAGTATTGTGATCCCTTCGGCCCTTATTTATTTGATAAAAAATCTTGATGATGGAACAAACACAGAGGCTGTTCGGGATAACACGCGGGGTGGATATAACAAGCTTGTTTCTCGCTTAAAATCATGGCCTGCTAGTTTATTTATTTGGATGGGTATGGGCGTTGCCACTACAGTGTGCATGCTTTTGCGCAGCAGGGCTATTGAAAAAGAGGCTGACATGATAGCGCTTACGACGCTTGCCGATACAGAATCATTTATTTCTATGATTGAAAAACTTGAAGATAAAGTTCTTACCAATAAAAAAAGCTTTGAAGAATCGTATGCGTATGTTCAAGGCAAGTTAAATGAACTTTCTCAAGATTCTCCAAAATGTGCATGGCTTTTATCAGTAATACTGAGTGGTCACTACAATGCCCGTATGAATGCTTATGATGCCGTCCTTGAAAATGAAGCAGGTGATCATCCATCATGCAAAATGCGCAAGCAATATGCTCAAGATTTCGAGAAATCCAGACAGGATATTGCTAGTGAATATTTAAGCGAGCCAGAACAGCCTGTTCAAGCGTTGCCAAATCAATCTCAAGTTCCTGTTGATCAAGCGCTGTAAAAAGATTCGGATATTGCATAGCAACAGCACGCGCATTATCTTTTTGATGCGCTGTTGTTGCAGCAATCAATGGGATTACAATGCTCTGCTTGCCAAAATGAGCAATTTCAAAAAGTGTTCCAGCTCCGGCTCTGCAGATAATCAAATCTGAAATTTGGTAGTATCGCTCAATCTGCGGATCAAAATCAAAAACATGCGCGCATATTTTCTGTTCTTGATACCATGCACGATAGTGCGCCAGGTTGCCAGCTCCGGCTTGGTGAATAATTTGTATGTGCTGCTTGGGAAAAGAGTTTCTTGCAATAAGATCTTGTATGCAGCGGTTGAGAAATGCTGAACCTTGCGAACCTCCAACAATCAAAATTGTCTTTTTATCTACAGAAAAATCTTTCTTGCCTGTCTGAGTATTGAGCTGAGCTATAACTTCTTGCGGTTCAAGGTTGTGGGCTTGCTTGCTAAAACGAAGCGGGTAGGGTGCCAGTTTACATTTATGAGCAAAGCTTTTTCCGAGAAATTGGTAATGCTCAGCGGTTTGAGCAAATGGGGTAAAAATAGTTTGTGCAAACGGGATAAGTGCTTTAACCGCTTTACCCGGAACCGCATTGAGCTCATAAATTTCAACGGGAATGCCGGCCAATCGACCGGCCAAGCAAACCGGTAACCCTATAAGTCCACCCGTACAAATAATTTTTTCAGGACGTAAGCGGAGTGAGTGCCAAAAACTGCTACTAAAAATATAAAGCAGCTGCGCAAGCACCATCGGAATTTTCCACCACGTGCGTGTGCTGAAGGTACTCAGTGAAAAAAAAATTGATTGCTGCGCAATAGATGTTTGCGAAACGATCTTTTGATCAAGCGTGCGTGTGCTTGAAAAAAATAGAATTTCTCCATCTGGATTGCTATCTTGCCATTGTTTGCCAAGAACAAGCGCAGGCAATATATGTCCACCAGAACCAGCTGCAACAAGGAAAAGTCTTTTTTGTTTCAACATAATTAATTTTTATATTCGCTTTGGGCCGTTGCAAGATGCTTTTGAATTGTTGCATCACGAGGGTCTTGCGTACTGGCTTGTTGTAAAATTGTAAGAGCCTCTTGTTTTCTTCCAAGCTTAAGTAAAATACAGCCTTTAGTATCCAAGTAATATGATGACTGTGGATTCTGAAGTAATGCTTTATCTATTAATTCAAGCGCTTGAGGGAGATTTTTTTCAGCTGTTACATAATGGTAGGCAAGTAAATTGTAGGCCGAAGAATTTGTTGCATCACGTTGAATTGATTGTTTGAGTGAGTTTTCAGCCTTATCAGCTTGCCCTGAGCAGTGATACAGGTAGCCCAGTTGATATAAAATGCCCGCCTTCATCTGTTCATTATTAGTCATAGTGAGCAACTGTTCATAGCAGTATAAAGCACGAGGATAGTTCTCTATTTCGGTATACAAATCTGCAAGCGCAATAATTACCATTGACGAGTGCTTTTTATCTTTGATGAGCTCTTCAAGGAGTGCAATTATTTTTTGCGTGCCAAGCGGTCCTTTGCGTAAGATCAGGAGTGTGTGGAGAGCAACTTCATCAAGAGGGTTGCGTTCAATCCATGCACGCATAGATTTTAAGATTTTATCAAACTTCTTTTCACTCATGAGAATATCAATTTTTAATAAACGAGCTTGTTGAAAGTCTGGCTTGCATTTGAGAGCTTGATTTACGTTAGCAAGGGCTGCAGAGCAGTCACCTCCCTTGTGTTGAATGAGTGCGAGATCAAAGAAATATTCGGGTGTTTCACTTTTAATCTTTTCAAGATAGCTAGCAGCTTCAGAGAAGCGTTTTTGAGAAAAAAGCAGTTGGATAAGTTGCTTTTCTACCATCATATCTCGTCCGACAAGGTCGAGGAAATTTTTATATCCTTTAATTGCTTCAGTAATTTTTCCTTGTTGTTCCTTCAGCATGCCCAAAAGAAGCCAGCCTCGATCAAACTTAGGAAACTTCTCAAGGCTTTGTTCTATGTAAGCGAGTGCTTGAGGCATATTATTCTGACTCATGCAAATTTTTGATTTAAGAAAATAAAATAAAAAATGCTTCGACTGAAGGTCGGCATTATTTAAACATCCATCAATAAATTGATGAGCTTGGATGAGCTGTCCACTTTTGAGCAACGCGATTGCAGCATAATAGGCGATCTGAGCATTTTCAGGATGATCTTTTGCAAGTTTTACAAGAATTGTAGCAGCTTTGGCATCTTGATTAAGATGAATATACGATTGTGCAACAATTAGCTGAAGGTCAAGGCTGCCTTTTAAGACTCGTTTAAAAAGCTTTTCTTGCTTTTCAACCAGATCAACAATTTTTTGAAATTGACCAATATCAAAGAGAAGCGCTAAATAACCATCATAAACGTATGATGGCGGATTATGTTCTAAAAGAGACTGAAAAGCATTGACCGCTTCTTGAATTCGCCCACGGGTGTGAAGGTAGCTCGCTTTGAGGTACAAAAAATAAAGACGCTGATGGTTTTTCTGGTGGTCACTGTGGTCATCAACTTCGGTAAATGAAACGTCATGTTCGTGTTCTAAATTATTTGTATGTTTATCTTCAGGGGCAATTATTTTTTTGTGATGTTTTTCAGCTTTTGCCCACATGTGTCCTTGAAAAACAGAGCTTAAGAGCATACAGACAAAAATACTTCGATTACTCGTAATCATCACGACTCCTTTTTCTGGCGCTTGCATCGCAGTAAAAAACCCAAAAGTGCATCACGCAATTCATGGTTGGCAACACGGCTTACGTGGGCTTGCTCTTGGAGTGATGGAGGTATGTTGACATATGATGCTTGCCCGAGATTCCATGTTTTTTTGCGTTGCGTGCCTGCTGACTGAAATGTTTTCACATGTAAGCGTATCGTTTTTATTTGATCTTTTACTAGATACGAGTTTATTTTTTGCTTAAGCAATGGAGTGAGCAGAAAGAGTTCATGTGCCCATGCGGGATGAGAAACTGCAAGGAAGAGAACAGAATCTTTGATTTCTTGAATGATAACTTTATCGTGCATGTCGCCAATAATTTCATTCCAATGTTTAAAAAGCGTGAGCTTCCATTGGTGTTCAGGAGTAATAAGCGTATGCAAAATAGTGTTTAATGGCTGCACAAAGCATCCTAGTTTATATGAACTTTAAGTACGTTTTAAATTACGCTCATCGTATCTCAAAAAAGTAATTATGTATAAGTGTTTTATACATGTTTTGGGCATTAACTTTTTTTAATTTTTTTTTGTAATGCGTGTAGCTCTTTTTTAAGAACACCCAGTTTATCCTGAAGTGCCCCCAAATGATTTTTTAATTCGACAAGTTTTGTTTCTAATGGATTCTTTTCGAGCGTTGTGTCAACGGTTATTAAAAAATGTTTGAGCGCTGCATCTTGTTTTGATTCTTCTATAACAAAATTTTCAAGCCCATCATCCCATGTCCAGTGAGCAGCTCCAAAAATTCTATCTAAAAATTTTTTAAAAGTTGCCAGTAACGGTGGTGGTGATTGTTCTTTTTCTGGGCTTAGATGTTCTTTAGTTGGACCGGTGATATCTTGGTAAAATTCATCCCATACTCCCCATGCTTGGGTTCCAGCTTGACCTTTTACATAATCTGTTTTCAACAAGGTTCCCAGTTCAAAAACTATGTCAAAAATTCGTTGAAATAAAAGCTGCAAATACGTTTCATCATCAAAGGCTTTTCTAAAGAAGTATTCCATAAAAAGATTAATCAGCTGAATGTAATGTGAGTGATCATTATAAGCTTTGAATCCCGTGTAAAGCAAAAAACGATAATTTTCTAAGTTGTTGCAAAAAGTAAGTACTGGAAGCAATGAGCCTCTGATATATCGCTCATTGCTATAGTGAGCATGTGCTTGCGGTGTGACTATACCCAACTGGTCAATCGATTTTTCTGTGAAGAATTGCCGAGGAGGGCCACCCCAGATGTTTAAAGACCTTATCGTCTCTTGATCCCAGAGTACTTTCGTTAACTTGTTTTTTTTATTATCAGATAGTTTTTCAAGCGATACTACACCAAGCAGAATGTGAAGAAATTTTAAAAATTCTTGAACATGGTCGTTTTGTAAATGAATTCCAGTAATAATAGGTTGAAGACCAAGAAAAAGAGCTGCTCCACTTTCAGAATCAATATCCGTTGATGAAGGGAAGTCTCCAAAACCTTTTAGATCATCAAAAAGCTCTTGAGGTGTATCAACATTTTTAAATGTTTCAAATAACCCAGATGCATGATCTGTCCCTTCACAAAAGGGTGTTTTCCAATTTCCCGAGCTATTTTTATAACTTTCAAAAACAACCTTAAAAGGAATTGTTGGTTGAGCTATAATTTTATTATCTTGATATAAAATATTGGTAATTTTCTTTTTATTAATGAGTTGTGTGATAAGATTTTTCGCCTGGGCATCTTGCATATCAAGTGTTGTTGGCTTGAGTCCCAAGATATTGAGTATTAAAAAGTCTTTTGGGCTGCCCGGAAATAATTGGTTAAAACCGTTTTTTTTCAGTTGATCCATAAGTGGTTTGCAATCAGCATCAGTCTTAAGAACTTCAATATGCTTTTTAAATCGATCTAATCGCTGCTGGCCGTCATTAACATTGGCCTGGATGAAAACCTTTTTTATAGACTCTTCTACCTGTCCAAGAGGAGTAAGAATTGTTGCGCTTTGGTCAAATGATGATGCGCACAGGCCATTTGAAAAAAGTGTAATGAGAAAAAGAATCTGCTTCATTGTTGTCACTGTTACTCCAAAAGCGAACACAAGAGAAATAACTTTGTATGTAAAAAGTGTGCATAATAAGCGCTTGCTATGGAATAGTTTGCTATAAAATGTGCTCTTACGATAAACTGTTTGGATATTTACTATAAAAAAATAAAGCAATGTTGAAAGGTTCTTATGCAGACCAGCTGGCTTGTCCTTATCCCCCCTGTATTGGTAGTTTTTTTGGCAATCTTAACACGACGCATTGTTTTTTCTTTGAGCGTAAGCATTATCAGTGCCGCGCTTATTTTGCATGACTTTCAATTAAAGCCTGCGTTAACTACGGTTTGCTCCAGAATTTGGAATGCAACAGAACTCGGCTACCTCATTTCATGGAGTAGCTTTTGGTCCGCCTGGTATTTATTTATTTGCTTATTTTTGATTGTTCTTGGCATCATTATCGTTTTAATTAATCGCACCGGTGGAGCATTTGCTTATGGACGGTTTATTGTTAGTAAGCTTCATAGTGCAAAAAATGCTGAAATAGCAACAGTGATTATGTCACATCTCTTTTTTGTGGACGATTATTTTGGTAGCTTAACCGTTGGTTCGGTGATGCAACCAATCACCGATCAATTCAAAGTTCCTCGTGTGAAGCTAGCACTTTTGATCAATGCTATCGCAGCGCCACTGGCGGTTTTATCTCCCATTTCAAGTTGGTCGGCCGATATTGTGATGCAGTTACGTCAATCAGGCATTTCAACAGTTGCTCACGAAGGGACATTGTTTCTAGCAGATCCATTTTGCGTTTATTTAGTTTCAATTGCTTTTCTTGCGTATGCCTATCTCATGCTCACCTCTATCTGGCTGGCAGTAAAAACAAAAATTCCTTATGGTGTTGTTGCACAACATGAGCAAGAAGCTCAGAGAACGGGAAATCTTTTTGGTGGTAAAATTCCTGTGGCAGGCTCTATAAAAGTTGCTGACAAAGAGCAGATCGCAACAAGTACAGTATGGGACTTTTTACTACCACTCGCAACACTTTTTGTCGCGGTGTTTGTGGGCATAATTGTACTTGGCTTTGGTCGCATTCCAATTGCTTTGTTTATTGGAAGTTGTTGCTCTTTATTTGTTGCGCTCATTTATTTCTTCATTCGCAAAAAGCTTGCGATTTCAAGCCTGCCCTCGCTTGTTTACGAAGGTGCCATGCTGATGCTTCCATCGATTATGGTTTTAGTTCTTATTTGGACCTTGAGCGCTCTTTTGAAAAATGATCTTCAAACGGGAAAATATCTCGCTTCAGTACTTATTGACCATATGAATATTGCAGTATTCCCCGCCATGTTTTTTATGCTTGCAACACTTATTTCTGCAACTATGGGTTCTGCATGGGGTACCATTGGGCTCCTTATTCCTATTGCTGTGCCTATGTTGACATCATTTTATTCTGGTTTTGGTATGCTTACGCCCGACCAAGCTTTGGTTCTTTTTCCATTAGTAGCCGCTATTGTTTCTGGCGCTGTCGCAGGAAACCATCTTTCTCCTATTGCTGACATTATGGTTTTGTCTTCTGCCAGCGCAGGTGCGTATCATTTTGATTTGGTAAAAGCTCAAATGGCATTTGCTATTCCGGTTATCATCGCATCTATTATTTCATTTTTATTTTCCGGTTTTATCATTCAACAGTGTGGGATATTCATGACCGCTTGTACATCGCTTGTAGTAGGAAATGTAGTAGTTGTTGCAATTCATATCCTTCGATTATTTTGTCATAACAGATCCAATATTGCTGATAAATAAAAAACGCTGTTTTTATTAGGCTTATTATTATAAAATAGAGCCAATTTTTGCCTTTGGGTACGATGATTGGTTCTGTATTTTGTGCAAGATACATGGCAACAATGCTGATTTGTCAATACAGTAACTTGTCAGCATGATTCAAAAAATAAAAACGCTCTTATTTGCAAAGTATAGTTAGGGTTGATCTGATAATAGAACTCTCAAAAAAGAACTTTTTGAGAGTTCTGCTATTTTTGTCTTACAAATTTTATGGAGGTTGGGAGATTGTAATGAAATTGAAAATGATATTTTTTGTTGTGGGAACAGTACTTTTAGCCTTGCATGCGGTGAATGCCATGCGCTTATACCAAACGCTTAGTTATGATCATACTCGTTTTGTTTCTTCGGTATGCTTTTCACCTAATGGGAAGATTCTTGCAACGGGATCATATGACAAAACTGTTAAAATTTGGCAATTGCAGAATGATGGTGAATGGGTTTGTGTTCAGACTCTTGATGCGGAAGTTGACGGGCATAGTGATAAGATTTATTCAGTATGTTTTTCACCAGATGGTCAAGCGCTTGCAACGGGGTCCGCTGATAGTACTGTTAAAATTTGGCATTTAGGAAGAGATAGTACATGGGCGTGTGTTCAAAAGCTTAATGCAGAAGTTGGTGGGCATAGAGATTATGTTAATTCAATATGTTTTTCATTAGACGGTAAAATACTTGCAACGGGGTCAGACGATGCTACCGTTAAAATTTGGCATTTGCAGAATGATGGTGAATGGGTTTTGGTTCAAACTCTTAATTTAGAAGTTAGAGGGCATACTAAGAGCGTTAGTTCAATATGTTTTTCATCAGACGATAAAATACTTGCAACAGGGTCAAATGATAATACCGTTAAAATTTGGCACTTGGGATATGATGGCATATGGGAGTTGGTTCAGGCGCTTGATGAAGAAGTTAGAGGGCATACTAAGAGCGTTAATTCAATATGTTTTTCATCAGACGGTAAAATACTTGCAACGGGGTCAAATGATAATACCGTTAAAATTTGGCACTTGGGGTGTGATGGTACATGGGAGTTGGTTCAGACGCTTGTCGATAGACAAGTTGATAACTGTATGGAAATAAAATGGGTTTATTCAGTAAGCTTTTCACCAGATGGTAACGCGCTTGCAACGGGATCATGTGACAAGAAAGTTAACATTTGGCATTTGGGGGGTGATGGCACATGGAAGTTGGTTCAGCCTCTTAATGCAAGAGCTATCGGGCATGCAGATTGTGTTAGTTCGGTAAGCTTTTCACCAGATGGTAACACGCTTGCAACGGGGTCATATGACATGACTATTAAAATTTGGATCATCAATGAACCAATGAGCAAAACTAAAGGTACGCAAACATTTGAAGGTTGCCCGAAGCATGAAGAGGATTGCGAAGGTAATGGTTGCGTTGATGAAGTGTATGAGTGAACAAACTGTGTGATAATGATGTACAGTTTTCTTATTGGCTGCGACAAAAAATCGTTTTATTTGTTAGCCTTTAATGATCTTCTCTTATTTTTAAAGTATTGATCGAATAAATAATCTATGTAAATATCAAACCTTCAATACTTATAAAAAAGAAGGAGAAGTATTTATGATCAGTAGAATATTGTTGAATAAAATTTTTTACAGCATGCTATCTGGCCTTATTTTAACTGCCAATGTTTATGGCAGTAGCCTTGATGGAACATCATCTGTTGTGTATAAAGATCAGCACCATGTTTTTAATAATGGAGAAATTGCAAAAGGATTTGTGCGACTTAACAAAGGGTTTACTATTGTAGCAGGAGCTCGTGCAACGCTAGATACTGTCGTTTCTGTTTCTGGCCCTATTGACTTACGTAGAACGGGAAGGTTGCAGTTGGTGACAGATTTGCAACTTGATACCGGTGTTACACTTTCATCTGGTGGTTATTTAGGGGGAAGAGGGTATACGATGGATTTTAACGGCTCTTTTACTATACCTAAATCAGAAGTGCTCCATATTACAAGTGATACTGTTATTGACGGTAATGGTGGCACGCTTTCGTTTGATCCACATTCCCTTTTATTTGTTGAGCAAGACGTCACACTAACGCTCAGAAATCTCTCTATTCACCACAAGAAAAACAGTCCCACATTGCCGTCCCTTGTTTGTGGTGGAAATGGTGCTCGTTTGGCGCTTGATAATGTAACATTGAAGCTTGCCGATGATTTTGAATTTTCACAAGGACAGTTATTTATTCATGGTGATGTTATTGTTACAGGAACCAATAGCTTTATCTATAAGTCACCTAAGCCCCTCTTTATCGACAGCTCAGCGTTATTGGCTTTTGATCTTGGAACTGCTTTTACATTTGCGCCAACGACAACAGATCAGAGGCTTCTTATTTTTAAAGATGCAAGCAGTGGTTTGTTTTTGAACGGGGCGAGCTTTAATACAACATCAACAGGAGTACGGCTGTCAAGAGGTACTTTATATATTGATAATAAGGTAGTTTTTAATACTGCAACCGATGTTGAAGTTGCCAGTGCTGTAGTCCTTACTTCTTCACGATTTGGAAACTTTATGAATACTTTTTCATGGAGACCCGATGGCCGATACATAGCAGTGAGCGGGCAAAGTCCAAATCCGTACGGTTCTAGTAATCCTAATAGAGATGATATTTTTCTGTATGAACTTGCCAATTCTACATTAATAACGGTTACCAGTCAGAGCTATAAGTCTCCATTTTTGAATGGAAGTGTTTATGCTGTTGATTGGAGCGCTGATGGGCAATATCTTGCTGTTGGTGGAGAATCTCCTGCTGCTGGCGTAGGTGGTTTTAGCGATGCTAATAATGTTCGAGTTTATCGATTTGATGGTAATTTTTTGGTGCCGGTTACAAGTGCTCCGTATCAAAATTTCACTTCAGACACAACCTATCCTCGCTGGAGTCCAGATCAACAATATTTAATTGTTACGGGTGAAGTGCAAGGCGCTATTCCTGGTCCAGGGGTTGATACGTTTGTTTATCGGTTTAATGGTACTAGTTTGACACTTACAACCAGTCGTCGAGTTGCAGGAGGAAGTTTAATTTGGAGCTCAAAATGGAGTCCTGATGGTAAGTTTATTGCTATAGCTGCGACCACTGGTAATTTTGCTAACACATCGTCAGGGTTTGCAAATACTGATGGCATTAAAATTTATCGTTTTGATGGATCAACGCTTATTCCTGTCGCAAGCCAGCCTTTTGGTGGTGCTAGTGCTGATGCGCGAGTAGTAGATTGGAGCGCTGATGGAAAATTTTTGTTAGTAGCTGGTTCTGGTGCAGGTGCTGGGTTTGGTGGTTTTGCTGACGCTGATAACCTTCGAATTTATGCATTTAATGGAACAAGTTTAATGCCAAGAGCAAGTCATGGTACTACGCAATATCCTGCTGCTTGGCACCCAAGTGGGAAGTATTTGTCATGTACTGTAAGTTTTTCGAGCGAACAAATTCGATTCTTTAAATTTGATGGGACTAGCTTGAGTGCAATTGCTTTAATAAACGTTCCGAGCAGCCTCTATGCGCAGGGGTGGGATCCAAGTAGAAAAATTTTTGGTACAGGGTCAAATAATATTGATCTTTATAGTACAACGTTTTCTAATCCACTTACTACACTAAACAATGGAATCACTCTTGGCGATAGTGTTGCTGGAAGTGATTTTAACTGCAATGTTGATGTTCTTGGGGCTGCGCATCTAACGCTGAATGGCATTATCAATGATGATTCTGTTTAACGTGTAAAAATGCTTGAGAGCAGGAAGGATTTCATCCTGCTCTCAATTTTATTCCTATCTATTCTAGCTCCAATCTAAGCACTTTTAAATCCTAGAAATTTTCTTAATTTTAAAAAACTTGCAATTTTATTTATAAATATTGTTATACTATAATTATATATTATTTATATTTGAAAATAAAATTACAAGGAGGGATTTCCTATGAAGATTTCTTTAGCGAAAATGTGTAAAGAAATAGCATTGACTCTCGTTTTTGGGGTTATGCTTACCGCCAGTACGCACGCTATGTCAAGCAATGTTCAGCCACAGTTGAGTTGGGGTGATGCAGCGCCTCCTGTAATGTGCAGCAAGCCCGTGGTTGCTCCATTTGATTACACAGTTGATGCGCAAAATTTAGGTCCAATTCTTTCTATTGATGTTTTGATTGGCAAAGATCCTTGGCTTAATGGCTTAGCGATTACATACCAGAATAAAACATTGAGTACTCTTACTGAGGATCGAGTAACTCAAATAGCTGGAACTGCAGCATTTACAGCAGATGATCCCCTTGTTGAAGTCTATGGCAAAGCTACCTCCTCCTCGTTTTCAAATGTTATCGCAGAAATTAATTTTAAATCACTAAGTGGAAAAGTTTTTGGTCCATTTTGTCAAAAAGGTGGTGCAAAAGGGCCGCTTGAGCCTTTTTCTTTGCGAGGTGCTCCTAATACGTCAATTATAGGATTTAAAGGCGTGAATAAGAACAATGAATATGGGACATGGAAAGTGGGTATGTTGGGGATTATTACTAATCCGCCATCCGCAGCAACTGCGGCATCCAGTTCAACCCCTTCGTTACCAACTGCAACCCCACCTGCACCATCAACCGCAACTCCGTCATCAAGCCCAGCCCCTTCTCCTATGACGCCAGCACCAGCAACCCCTGCACCACAGGTATCTGTACCTCAATCTATGCAAGCAGATGTTACAGCTTTTTTTAATGCAATCAATACAAGTGATTGGATTACGGTAAAATCAATATTAGGAAAATATGCCTCAAATACTGATAGTATGACCATTCTTTTGATGGCTCAGCAACCTGTTACTAATGAAAAAATAAGCGGCGTCATGACAACACCGTTACATGTAGCTGCAAGTAAAAACAGTTCGTATATTTTTTCTCGGATTACGAATAGTGCATTCAGGATAAGTAGGGCTTTTTTGAAAAATTTGGTATTACAGCGTGATGGGGCTAATAAACAGCCTATTGATTATGCAATTTCCAATTCAACGATTGCCACATATTTAAGCAATCAAATGAATTCTTAATTTCATCGAATTTGGTAAAAAAATAAAATAAAAAGGCGGTTATGTTTAACAACATAACCGCCTTTTTTATAATTCAGCATATTTAAATGTTGGCTACTATTTACGGGAGCCAGCTTTTAAATGATATTTGCGTAAGCGAATTGATTTTGGAGTAACTTCGATTAATTCATCGTTGTTAATCCAGTCAAGTGACGTTTCCAAATTCATGGTTCGTGCTGGTGCAATTTTTACCGCATCATCAGAGCCAGAAGCGCGCATGTTTGTGAGCTTCTTTTTCTTTGTTGGATTAACATCAAGATCATTATCACGGCTATGTTCACCAATAATCATACCTTCGTAAACTTCTTCACCAGGAGAGATAAAGAGAATTCCACGTGGTTGAAGACCATCAAGTGCGTAAGCGGTGGTTTGTCCCGTTTCCATGGAAATCATTGCTCCGCGTGAACGTGATGGAATGTCACCAGCATGAGGCTGGTATGAATCAAAGCGGTGGTTCATAAGACCTGTTCCACGAGTATCGGTTAAGAATTGACTTCTAAATCCGATAAGCCCACGTGCAGGGATCTTGAACTCAAGACGAACCTTGTGAGTTCCATGATGTTCCATGTTTTGGAGCAGAGCACGGCGTTTGCCAAGGTTTTCCATAATCACGCCTTGATGAGCTTCTTCAACGTCAACAGTCAGCAATTCAATTGGTTCGTGCTTGACGCCATCAACCATTTTGCAAATTACTTCAGGTGCTGAAAGCTGAATTTCAAAGCCTTCTCGACGCATGGTTTCAACCAAAATACCAAGGTGCAATTGACCTCGCCCTGACACCTTGAATGTTTCAGGAGTATCGGTATCTTCAACGCGCAGCGCAAGGTTTGTTTTTAATTCTTTGTAAAGACGTTCACGAATTTGTCGGGAAGTGAGCAATTTGCCCTCTTTTCCTGCAAATGGTGAGTTATTAACTGAGAAAAGAATCGAAAGCGTTGGTTCATCAATTGCAACGTAAGGAATTGGATTTGGCTTATCAATATCACAAATTGTGGTACCAATTTGAATTTCTTCATCCACACCGGCAATTGCAACGATATCACCAAATTGTGCATTTTCAGCTTCAGCTCGTTTAATACCGTCAAACTTATAAAGTTTGATAATTCTGATAGGTTTACCAACCCATTCATCTTTGCAAGGCATGTATGTGCCACCAACAGCGATGTTACCGCTGAAGATTCTTCCAATTGCGATACGGCCAAGGAAGTCTGAGTGATCAAGGTTGGTAATGAGGATGCCTAGATCGTCAGTCTCTTGTTTTGGCACTGGGATGTGCTCAAGAATTCCTTCGAAAAGAGGCTGCATGGTTCCTTCGAGCTTCAATGGATCTTGTGACGCATAACCATTGCGTGATGAGCCGTAGAATACTGGGAAATCAAGTTGCTCTTCGCGTGTTGCAAGATCAAGGAAAAGATCATGAACCATACGCTCGGTACGCTCAATGTCAGCATCTTTACGATCAATTTTGTTGATCAGTACGATAGGCTTAAGGTTGAGTTGTAATGCTTTTTGCAATACAAAGCGAGTACCTGGAAGTGGACCTTCTGCAGCATCTACAAGCAACATAAATCCTTCAACCATTTGCAATGTACGTTCAACTTCTCCACCAAAGTCCATGTGGCCAGGGGTATCGACAATGTTGATAGTTGCGTTTGGTAAACGGATGGAAGTATTTTTTGCAAGAATGGTAATTCCGCGTTCGCGTTCAATATCGCCCGAGTCCATGACTCGATCAACAGTATCGCTACCACAGGTACCGGACTGTTTCAACATTTCATCGACCAAGGTTGTTTTTCCATGGTCAACGTGTGCGATAATCGCGATATTTCTAATATCTAAGCGTTGTTTAAAGCTCATAAATAATAACCTCTTATACGTTCTATCCTGTTAAGTTAAGAAAGAAATAGTGGAAGGACCATGAAAATTGCAAGCATCCTTCCACTATTTATGCTATTTCAAAAGGATTTGTTTATACGTGCATTGAGCAAAACGGTAACAAAGCCATGCTGCGAGAAACCTTAATTTGGGTTGCAAGCATACGTTGGTGGAACAAGCAGTTGCCTGATACACGCTGAGGCAAAATTTTGTTACGTTCAGTCAAGAAAATACGCAAAAGGTTTACGTTCTTGTAATCAAGATTCGCTTCTTGCTCTTCGCTACCACAAAATCTGCAGTGCTTTGGAGTAAGATAAGATTGCTTGCGAATTTTTTTCTTTAATAAACGCGAGCTTACTTTTAATTTAAATTTTGACATAGTCTAATCCTTATCAATGATGTGCAAGAAATTATTCTTGTTCATCGTAGTTATCAAAGCCTGTACCTTCTTCTGCTTCAATTGAAGATTCTGCATGAGAACCTTTACCTGATGCAGCATCAACGCTGCTCAAAAGGTTTTCAACTTTATTCTCTTTCAAGAATGTGTCGATATTTGCAGATCTGCTCGCATCCAAAGCATCTGGCTTTTGATAGTGAGCAGGAGCATTTTTTCCAAGTTTGATATGGACATGACGCATGATAAAGTCATTGCACTTGATTTTGAGGAATGTATCAAGTTCTTTAAACATGGTACCCGTTGTTTTTGAAGCATCAACTTCATAACGAGCAAGGATGTAAATCCCATACTCATTTTTAGCAACAGGGAAACAGAGACGGTACTTGCCCCAACGGTCAAAAGAGCTGAGTTTGCCCTGAGGAGCCGTGGAAACAAGTTTGTCGATTTGACGTTCAAGGAGCGTGAGCTCATCTTGAGTGATTTCTGGACGAGCCAGAATTAACGTTTCATAACGCAACATAGATATGGTTCTCCCGTATCGTTTGTAGTAAAACAGGGGGAGATAACGGCCATTGACCGTTAACGGTACCCTTGACTTTCAACGTGAAAATCAGAATTAAGCTTATCAAATGGGGACTTTTTTGCAAGTTTGACAGCTAGTATTTTGAAGGTTACGTAAAGAGCCTTAGTATGCTGTTTTATAGCGGTGAGGGCTACTTACCCCATAAGTGAATATAAAAAAAGGCGTGATTTTAAAGTTCACGCCTTTTTTTATGTATTTAAATCTAAATTTGAGCATAAAGCCAAGATCTCTCCGTCAGACTTGTTCAGTTCAAAGAATCGGAGGTGAAAATTCAAGGCAAGCTTATGAGAGTTTTTGGTAGCGGTAAATTACCTTGCCAATAATACGGCAATGATCTTTACCTTTGACTAAAGCAAGCGGCGCTTTCTTATGGTTAACCGACTCAAGCACAATAAACTCATCCATGAAGTTAATCTGCATAATTGCGCGAACAGGCTCTTCATTGCCATATTCAACCGCAATTGTGTCTCCAGAGCTTGTCCATAGTCCAGGAGCGATAATCAAAAGGTCACCTTTAACAAAATTTGGTGCATACGAGCTATCTTGAATGTTAAGACAGAACATTGGGCTGTCTTCGTTTGTAATTACTGGAACAAAATTATCTTTAAAACCGGTTGCAATTTGTGTTGCCTGGTTATTAAATTCCGAAGGATGTGCTGGAATTTCACCAACGACAGGAACTATTTTGAGTTTAAGATTGAGTGGTGAGTTATTATCATCACCAGAGGTTGGCATCTGAATTTGTGTTGAGACTCTGTCTGTTCGATCTTTTCCAAGATCAAAAAGGTCTACAGGCTCAAGTTCAAAGGCTTCAGACAGCTTTTTAAGCGCATCTTCGTTCCAACGACGTGTTCCATTCTTAATGTGTGTTAGATAACTTTCAGAAATACCGGTCTTTTCAGCCAGTACTTTCATTGTCCAACGACGTTCACGTAGCAATTCTTTTACGCGTAAGCGAGTAGTAATCATGGTATAACCTCCTGTTATCAGTATCAAATAAACAACATTTTTGTGAATATAATTCTTTACAATAGCATTTAACATGGAGTTAGGATTTTTCTATTATTATCAATCAGCATAACAAATAGTTTCAGTTAGTCAAATGGGGTGTGCCAGGGTAAAAAGTGTTAGGCTCAGAGAAATGTAGGAGTTTTTAATTCTAAACGCCGTAATAACGTCTGTATATTTGAATAATTACTCCATTGTTGGGTGATACCAGGAGCACAATGCCGAATAATATGCCCGCAACCATAGCAATACAACCAGCTATAGATGAGTTTAAAAGAATTGCTAGGGCGTAGCCGCCCAATGAGCTGGCGATGCCGAAGCCGCAGCTTAAAATAAGCATTTCTGAAAAGTTAGAAGAGCAGAGATAAGCGGTCGAAGCGGGGATGATCATTAGAGCCACAACAACAATTGAGCCAACGATATTAAAAGTTGCGACCGCACTGATGCTTGTGACTGTCATGAGGAGATAATGTAAAATTGCAGGTGAAAACCCGATAAGATGAGCATATTGAGTATCAAAAAGGGTGGTATGCCACTCTTTGTATAAGAGCATTGTTATAAGTGCATTTATGATGCATGCGATAAGTAGGGCCCATACCGCATAAGGCCCAAGGTCAAGATTCCAGACATTCAATCGAGTAAATGGAGCAAAGGCAAGTTCCCCCAGTAGTACCATGTCGGTGTCAAGGTGTGCATCTTGGGCATAGTTGCTGATAATAATGACACCAAGTGAGAAAAAAAGTGGAAAGACAAGTCCCAATGCAGCGTCTTTTTTTAATTTTCGAGATGCTATAATTTTTTCCACAACTATTACGGCGCCAATCCCAGAGAGTGCAGCTCCGAGCAAAAGAAGTGGTGAGTCGAGGCGTTGTACATACAAAAACATGAGCGCTATTCCTAAAAGCACGGAGTGGCTAATTGCATCACTCATCAAAGCGGCTCCACGTAATACGAGCAGAGTTCCAGGTAAGGAGCAGGTAATTGCCGTAAGTATAGCAATAAGAGCAATTTCAAAATGTAACATAGGAGCTCCTAAGTGTTGCGGGATGTTTTGAGTAGTGATACACAGGTTAAGGTTGTTGCAATAACAACCATTGCCGGCCCAGTTGGGATTGTTTGATAGTAATAACTTAGGATAGTTCCTGCAGTAGTTGAAACGATACTAAAAAAAGCTGAAAGCAAAGCCATGCTACGCAAGCATGAGGTCCATTGTCGAGCAGCAGCAGCAGGGGCTATCAAGAGTGTTGTGATTAAAAGAACTCCAACTGTTTGTATGCCAATGCCAATCAAAATAATGAATAAAAGCGTAAGGAGTATATCAAGAAATCGAGCAGAGTAGCCGATGCTTTGCGTAAACGTTGCGTCAAAGGTAACTACGGAAAATTCTTTCCAAAAGAGAAGTGCTAAAGTGACAATGCATCCACCCATAAAAAATATGGTGAACATATCGTTGTGCAGCAATAGAGCTGCATTTCCGAATAAAAATTTTCCAAGAATTGCCTGTTGGGCAGAGTACGAACGTTGGATAATGGCTAAAAGCATAAGTCCTGTGCCAAAGAAAAAAGAGAGAATGCATCCCAAAATTGCATCAGTTTTTAGTCGAGTATTCTCTTGAATCCAATGTAAAAGGAATGCCCCAATTAAGCTAGCGCACGATCCACCTGTCAAAAGTAAGAGAGGGTTCGTTGTTTGTGTAGCCATAAATGTGAGTGCTATTCCTGGCAAAGATGCATGTGCCATTGCATCACCAAAAAGGCTTTGTCCGCGCAGTAGTGTAAAACAGCCAAGAATTCCGGCAGATATTCCAAGCATGCTCATGGTAATGATTAACGGTATAAGTGGATGTATCTGCTCAAGGTGTGTAATGAGTGCTGTCAACATGTTGCCCCCAAACCATAGGTTTGGGCAAGTGTTGTAGGAGTAATTACTTGTGCAATAGGACCACAGGCAACAGCTTTTTTGTTAATGAGCAGCGCCCAGTCGAAATAACTTTTTAATGTATTTAAATCGTGATGCACTATGATGATTGTTTTTCCTTGATTGCGCATTGTATGAAGTATCGAAATAATCATTTTTTCAGAGTGTGCATCGATGCCTGCAAATGGTTCGTCAAGCAAATAGAGCTGTGCTTCTTGAACCAATGCTCGTGCAAGAAAAAGGCGTTGTTGTTGACCTCCAGAAAGTTCTTGAATCGGGCGATTAGCATAGTTGCTCAGACCGACAAGCTCTAGTGATTGATCTGCTTTTTCCCAATCAAGTTTTCCCGGGCGTTTGAACCATCCAAGTGCTCCATATCGCCCCATAATGGCAACATCACGCGCGCAGGTTGGAAAGTCCCAATCTATTGATGACCGTTGAGGGATGTAAGCAACTTGGTTGCGTATTTCAGCGTATGGTTTACCAAGAAGCTTTATGGTACCAGCTCGTGGTTGCACGATAGATAAGATCGATTTCAAAAAAGTTGTTTTACCGGCGCCATTTGGACCAATAAGTGCCGCTACTACGCCGTGTGGAATACGTGCACAGAGATCGTGCAAAATAACCATGTCCTTATATGCAACGGTGAGATGGTTTACTTCTAGGGATGCTGTCATAGTTTATTCCTTAAGTTTGAGTGATTCCACAAGCGTTTGAATGGTATATCGTATCATCGAGCTGTACGTATTGGCTGGTGATGAGCTATCACCTAAAGAATCGGTATAGAGTTCTGGTCCAATAGCAACTTTTTTATTATAGCGTGCTACAGCCTGCTGCAACGCTTCAATGCTTTTATGCGGAACACTCAACTCTGTAAAGATGGTTGAGACATTGTTGATAGCGATGTACTGTGCTAAGTTTTCAACGCTTGCAGTACTGATGTCAGAATCTGTACTAATTCCTTGAAGTCCGATAACGGTAAAATCATATGCTTTACCAAAGTAACCAAACGCATCATGTGCTGTAATGAGTATACGTTGTTTTGCAGATAATTGGTTGGCGTGGGCGCAGACATATTCATGAAGCTCTTCAAGCTCAGCGCAATATTTTTCACAACGTTGGAAGTAGGAGTTGGTGTGCCCTGGATTGTTCTTATCAAGAATTTGTGTAGTGTAGCGAACTATTTTAATCCACAGAGGGACAGAAAACCAAATATGAGGGTCATAGCATTCTTTATTGCTTGTTGCGCGTAGATCATTGGCACAAAGCGCTTTGCTCACGGCATATGTTGGTTTATAACTTTTCATCTGTTTAAAAAGTTCAGCCATTTTTCCTTCAAGATGCAGCCCTTGATAGACGATAAGATTGGCATTGGCTATATGATGCATATCTTGCTCGGTTGCCTTGTATAGGTGTGGGTCAATACCTGGTCCCATAAGGTTTATCACTTTGATGGTATCACCAGCGATATGCTTGAGTGCATCAGCAAGAAATGTTGTTGTACAGACAACACGATATTGATCATCAATAAAAGGATTTAGAGCCTGTTTTATAATGATAAGCATGCTTGCTAATAAGGTTGCAAAAATGATGATTAAAGGAAATTTTTTCATAGCTTTTTATTCGGTAATGAGTGAAATTTTATAGGGTTTTATCCTATAGCTAAAGATTACGAAAGTAAACTTCAAAAAATCTTGCTTATAATCGTCAAAATCACCCATATCGATTCACTGGTTAAAACTCCAGCGCAAAAGGGTGTATAGCGCTCTTTTTTTGAAGGGATGGCAGAAATGAGAGCGCCAAGCACAAGGCTCCAGAGAAGGCTGGCTGGCATGAGCAGCCCCCCCAGCGTCATCGCGGGGCTCAGGCGTAGTCGCTTGAGTACAAAGCCATAAAAGAACCCAAAGACCAGTGTAAATGGGTCGAATGAAAGTGTTTGAATCAGGAGTGCCTTTGTTTGGCCTCGTTGTGCAAAAAGCTCAGGGCTTCCAAGTTGAAAATGTGTAAATAAAAGCCAAAATATCATCCCAATGCTGAATGCTGTGATAACCAAGCCAAAAAGCTGGTAGGTAACCAAGTGCCTTTTTGGGTAACGGCCAATGTGGAAAATATTGTAATCAAAGAGATAATCTGAGGCGCTGGCTGCACAGATGTGGAAAAAGAGACAAATCAATGTGAGGTTTTGAGGTGAAAGTGAAAAAATAAGAAACATGGGAATCATGATGAATGTTGAAAATCGGCCAAATTGTACCATACCAATATGCCCGCTTATGATGCAAATGTGATATGTTGCAATGGTGGTAAGGAGTAAAAATGAAATTGCGGGTACAATGCTTAGCCCTGCACATATCAGGAAAAGCAGACTGCAAAGTGCTGTTGTTGCTCCATACGCAGCGAGCGATTTGTTCTGCTGTGTAAGCGTTTTCCACTTGCTAACAAAAAAATCGTATTTGTTGAGGGTGTACAGAGGTCTTGTAAGCGCAGAGCACGTAGGTCGTATCAAGGTATATAATCTGTATAAGGCCTTTGATGAATATATTCCTGCAACGATTTCAGCAAGGATAAGTCCACTACAAAAACCCATTAAGATTGCCGATGGGGTTGCCGCGGCAGTTGACCAAAAAAAGTGTGTACTTGCAGGGATGAGCAGCGTAATGATCGGTTTTGAGAGAAATCCAATGAGTAACGGGAGCACTATTCGAATACCGGCTGAAAATCCTATTGCCCCAAGCATTGGCGAAAGCGACAGGGAAATTTCGCTATTAAAAACGGTTAAGGCAATAATAGACTTTGGGATAATAGCTCCAAAGCGCCAAATTCCATCGCGCATGATGCATATCACCGTGGTGAGTATAAAACCTAGTGCAAGAGTTTTTGTTTGCTCTTCATGCCCAGGAGCATGGATAACATTGAAAGTAAGTCGGCTTGATGGAAAGGGCAATTTTTGCTCATAAATAAGGGGTTCTGTAAAAAGTCTGCCCAAAAAGAGACCAAGAGAACCGGCGCACAGCGTAATAAGCCCCATTATTAAAAAGAAAAGCGGTGGGTTTGTTAAAAGCTTGATAAACTGCGCCGAATCAAGAAAATAGAGCATTGGTAAGGCAAAACCGACACCTGTTGCAATAGTTCCGCCTCCTGCGGCAATCGCCTGAAGTGCGGCAACCTGGTATTCTGTTGCATGATCGGATCTTTTTAGGTAAAGTCTTTTCGTTATAAAATTGCCAATCAAGGCAATAGTTGGCGCAAGCCATGGCCCAAGCATTGATACCATTGATACATACGCAAGTGTTACGGTTGCAAAAATAGTAAGACAAAAGCTGATAATAAAGAGTAGTGGGGCCATGCGAAGTAGTTTCCTTATAAGATTTTAAAGCTCAAGCCTGTTCTTGAGAAAAAGTCACTCAAGAATTGCCGGAAGCATGCGATCTGTCAAATGGGTATGCAAGGCGAGAGTTATTGCTTTTCATACTGAAATTAATTTACTATTAGAATTAGAGGGGTGTCTGGTTGTGAGGACAAGACGTTTATTAAGAAATCAAGGAGCATGTGCGCTTAAAGTAGATAGTGAGCTGGATATGAGGTATAAAGTAGGAAAAATAGTTGTTCTGATCGTCGGAGTGCTCTTCGCTATTGTCATGGCAAGGAAGATCTACCGGTTTGTATCGTTTGGAACTCCTATTACGTTTAATCGCCCTAAAGAGCCATCGTTAATTGATTTTGACACAGCAAATTCTTTTCCTATTGTTCTTAACGAAAATGATAAAGCGGTGGATTATAATTTTAATCAGCTGGTTCTACTTCTGGAAGAATGTGATGTGATTAAGCGTGATTTTTATGCCGATTTTACGCCCCATTTTGCCCGTGTTAAAGAGGTTGATTGTCAAAAAGTTGAAGATTTACTTAAACAATTGTATCACGAGCGTGCTTCGTTTAAGCAGTATGCTTGGGAGCTCAAAGGGTGCGCCAAGCAAGGTCTTTCTATAAAAAAGAGACGGTCGCTTGATTATTATCTCAATGTAATTCAAAGAAATATTATAGATCTTGAACATATCAAAAAGATTTTTCGCAGTAACAAATAAGCCGTAATAGTTTAAGGTCTTAAACTATTACGGCTTATTTGTATGCTTTATGACTGGTTTATGAATACTGTACCCAACTTGTTGCACAGTTCGTTCATATCTTTATCCTGAGCGCGTTTCAGGGTTGTTTTTAATAGCTGGTCGCATAGTGCATCAATGTCAGCTTCGGTTTTAGCTGGTGAAAGCTGACATAAGAAAGCTTGAAGTTCCTTGAGGATGTTACTATCAGTTAATTGCGCAAGTGCGTTTGATAGACCAGTGATGTAAGCAATAAAACCTGCAAAATCTTGGTTTCTGATAAGATCATCAACGATAGAGTTGGAGTCTGCTTGTATAGACTCTAGAGTATCCAATACGGTCCGAAGTTGATGCGGAATTGGAGTGCCGGTTGAGTTTGCCAAATAGATAAGGTACGTTTTCAGCGCATGCAAGAAGTTTTCTGATTCGTTGTTTGCAATGAGTTTTTCCAGAATGATATCACCGCAGTTTTTGCCTTGAAAATTTATAAGACCTAAGTTAGAACCTTGTTCTCTGTACTCTTCTATTGTCAGACAAACTATTTCTGCTTCCGTGCAGAAAGCATCAGGATTCCATGCGAGGAGTGTTTCGTGAAGCTGGGTGTTGCCATAAGCATTTGGTTCATTGATCTTTGGATTGGGTTGATCTATTAATACACAGTGCTTTTTTGGTAGGGGTGTAAGTGCACCCGTCATTTCAAAGCGTTTGCCTAGAACACTGTCCCGTTCGTCTTGCATTGCAAAGGCACAGGAAAATAGGGTTGGGATGACAAGAGAGAGTATCATCAGTTTGGAGTTGTTCATGGTACTGTTTCCTTTAGTTGTTAGTTGTACATATTTCGAGTTAATTGGCTAGAAGTGTCATCAGGCATTCTTTGTTTGTCTGCATAAAAGTTATATTGAATAATTCATTGCACAGCGCCTCAATCTCAACCATGCTTTTGGTTGGGCATAAAGCAATAAAGAATTCTTGAAGTTCTTTTATAAATTCAGGGTTGGTTAGTTGTCTGCATACACTTACTAACATCTTCGTGTAAGCTATAAAACCATCACGATTTTTAGTTTGCATAAAACGTGCGATTTGATTTTGTACGTAGCCATTGCTATTCCCCCGCAGGGCTTCCAGCCTATACAATAAGGTTCGAATATTGGTTGAAATGGGGGTGTTTGTTGAGACTGCTAAAAAAGTTATGTAGGTATTTAGATTCTTTGAGAAATCAGCGTGATTTTTATATGCAATGAGCTTCTCAAGAATAATATCGCTGCAGCTCTTCCCATAAATATTTAAAATATGCAGGCTTGCTCCTTGGTCCAAGAGCTTTTTCATTTCTGCGCATATGGCTTGCGCATAAACGCAGAAAGCTTGTGCATCCAAAGTAAAAATGCCTCTATGCAGTCGGGTGTTGCCATCAAAATCCAGTTGATTAATTTCTAGATTATCTTGTTCTATCCGCTGTTTTTTAGGATCTCTAGTAATTCTATTTGCTAAGTCTCGTTTTCCTAGAGTAGTCTCTTTTTGTTCTTTTTCTAAAATCATTTCGTCGGTTTGCATTGCCAATGTGCCAGAATAAAATAAAGCGGGTGCAAGAAGAGTGAGTAGAATGAATTTAAAGTTGTTCATATGAAAAATATCCTATCGTGAAAATGAGTGAGTAGGGATTGCAGTGCAGTTATGTATGCATAAATAAATATTTCTAATTATAACAATAATTAATTTAATGCACAAATGCGCATGTTTCGTTTTTTTTGAGTTAATTTATTATATGACTTTTGAAGTGATGTTAAAGTAAAAAAGGTTGAGAGGGATAGACTTGAAATCTATCCCTCTCAACCTTTTTAGTTACTACTGTAGTGAGTTATTTATAGTATTGGCATAAGAACGTGATTAAGAACCTCCTCAACACTATCAACAAAAACAAGCTTCATTCCTGCTGAAATCTTATCCAACCCAATGGTATCTTTCTCATTTTGCTTTGGCAAAATAACCGTAGAAAGACCATTTTGCTTAGCGGCTAAAATCTTTTCTTTTACACCGCCAATAGGAAGAACAAGTCCTTGTAAATTGAGTTCTCCTGTCATTGCATAGTCACCATTAATTGCACGCTTGGTGCATGCAGAAAGTACCGAAGAAAGCAGCGAAATGCCGGCAGAAGGTCCATCTTTTGGAATAGCTCCCGCTGGAACGTGAATATGAATATCAAAGTCAGTAAAGATCTTTGGATTAATCCCAAACATTTCAGCATGCGATTTTGCATAAGTCAATGCTGCTTGAGCCGATTCTTTCATGACATCTCCAAGCTGACCAGTCAGCAAAAGCTTACCAGTGCCCGGCATGAGAACCGTCTCTATTTGGAGAATTTCTCCGCCATATGGAGTCCATGCAAGGCCATTGCAGACGCCAATGCGATTCATTTTAAAAAATGATTCAAGCGGAATTCGTCGAGGTCCTAAATGTTCAGCAATATTGCTGCTGCTAAAGATTGTTGATTGTTTATTTTGAACTAAAGCACGAGCATATTTTGCGCAGAGCTTTTGGATTTGTCGCTCTAGGTCTCGAACTCCAGATTCACGTGTATACCCATTAATCACTTCGGTGATTGCTTCTTCGCTCAGCGTAAAGCCTTTTTCATCAAGACCAGAGTTTTTAACCGCTTTTTTTATAAGGTGATTTTGGGCAATGCTCATTTTTTCATCAGGCGTGTAGCCACTAATCTGGATAATTTCCATACGGTCTCTGAGTGGGCCTGGTATGGTCGAAAGATCGTTAGCTGTGGTAATAAACATTACTTTTGATAAATCAAAATGAACACCAAGGTAGTTATCATAAAATGTTGCATTTTGTTCTGGGTCAAGCACTTCAAGAAGCGCTGCAGAAGGGTCCCCACGATTTGAAAGACCAAGTTTATCTATTTCATCAATAATGATGAGTGGGTTGCAGCTGCCAGATTTTTTTACCGCTTGGATAAAGCGTCCTGGGAGCGCTCCAACATAGGTGCGACGATGACCTCGAATTTCAGATTCATCATACACGCCGCCCAGTGATATTCTAAAATATTTACGTCCTAGACATTCTGCAATTGAGCTGCCCAGAGATGTTTTTCCTACACCAGGAGGTCCAAATAGGCAGAGAATAGGGGTGTTGCAATCTTCTTTTAAAAATCGTACTGATAAGTAATCAAGAATACGTTCTTTTACATCTTCAAGTCCATAGTGATTAGCATCTAAAACTTGCTTGGCATATTCAAGATCAAGCTTATCTTTGGTGTGAACTCCCCATGGCATATTCAAAAGCCATTCAAGATGGCTGCGAATGACCGATGCTTCCATTGAGTCAGGAGATGTTTTTTCAAGGCGACGAAACTGTCGGTGCGCCTCGGTACGAACTTCTTCGGTAAGAGGAAGTTTATCAATTTTTTCTCTGAGCTCATTGGTTTCATTGTCGACATCATCACCGAGCTCTTTTTGAATTGCTTTAATCTGTTCACGCAAATAGTATTCTCGTTGTGAATGATTAATTGAATTGCGTGTAGTTTCACTGATTTTCTTTTGAACGTTACTGACTTCAAGCTCATTGTTAAGAAATTCACAAATTCCATCGATCAAATCATTTAAATTTTCTCGTTCAAGAAGATTTTGTGCATCTACAACAGAGAGGTTGAGATGTGAAAGAATGAAGTCTGCGACTTTTTCGATATCTTCAATTTGAGATAAAATAACCTGAAAATCAGGGCTAAACATTCTGCCAGCTGAAGCAAGCTGTTCGATAAACATCAGCAGGCTGCGCATTTGTGCATCAAGCTTTTGCTTATTATACGAAGGTCTTACGAGCGAATCTTCAATGATTCGCGCTTGCAGAAGGTCTTGATCGGATATAATCTCTTCGATGTGCGCACGGCAAACGCCTTGCGTTAAAATCTTTATTCCCCCCTCAGGTAACTGCATAATGCGCATGATGTTACCAACCGTTCCAACTTTATACAAATCTTGGATTCCGATTGGTCCTTGATAGCCTTCGGTTTGTGGCCGAGCAGCAAGCAAGAGGATCTTTTTTGATCCCTGCTGTGCAAGTTCAACACCTTTGGCAATCTTTTCATCCAAAATAAGTAATGGTACTACTGCGTGTGGAAATACAACGACATCAATCGTTGGTATTACCGGAATCACGAGTGGTATTTGATCTTGTGATACAAAATCATGTTGATTCTTGTTATCCATGAATGTCCCCTTCCCCCTTGACAGACTGTGCGACTAACAAGTCGAATAAATTTAGGAAAATATTTATTTTTGAGTTGGTGTAAGATATCTTTGGCTCGATCTACTGAAAAATAAAAGTCTTCGCTGTCATTCTATTTCAAGAATAGGGGATGGTGGTTTGACAAGGCAAGTGGAAAAAAACTAAAGTAGGATCTGGCTGAACTTATAAGCTTTTACGATGCCGATGAACAGACATAAGGGATACTAAAAATGGGTAATAATCAAAAACTTGAAATATATGTGCATAAGTTAGTCAAAGAATATGAGCAAGGCGACCGCACGTTACCTGTACTTAAGGGAGTAACAGCTCGATTTGAATCGGGCAAGTCATACGCCATTACCGGTGTATCGGGAAGTGGAAAGTCTACCTTTCTTCAGCTTCTTGGGGGCATTGATATACCAACATCAGGAACTGTCCATTATGGGCTCACTGATATTTTTTCACTTGCAGGGTCAAAGCGAGATCTTTTTTTTAATCAGCACATCGGGTTTGTTTTTCAATTTCATTATTTGATTAAAGAGCTGTCGGTCATTGAAAATGTTAAGCTCCCTGGTCTTGTTGCAGGAATGTCTGATAAGCTTGCTGTCCAGCGAGCTCTTGAGCTTCTTGATTACTGCGGCCTTGCCGATAAGTATGATGTCTTGCCGGGGACGTTATCCGGAGGCGAGCAGCAGCGGGTTGCTATTGCGCGAGCTTTATGTAATAAACCGGCTTTTGTGCTTGCGGATGAACCAACTGGTAGTCTTGACGCGGCCAATGTAGCTCGCATTGTTGAATTATTTCTTCGCTGTCAGCGCGAATGGAATATGGGGCTTATTGTTTGTTCTCATGATGAAGCTGTTTTTAGCAAAATGGATGTTAAGTATCATTTAGAAAGTGGATTTTTATCTGGATTTGTGAGTTAATTTCTGGTGAATGTAATTGTATATTGCGCTTGGAAAACTGGCTGGAGTTGTTTTATGCAGTTGAAAAAAGTAGTGACAGAAAATGGGAGCATTCAGGCGAAAGGGTATGTATCTTACCTCGATCAAAGATTTGAGGTTTGGGTTTTATTCTTTCAAGCTTTGGAAGTTGGCTTAATGCGAATTATGACAAAAGATTTGAATATACGGCCACTTGATAAGCATTTAAAGAAGCAGTGGGGATTTTTTCTGATTCAAGCAAGGAAGAGGATTATCGCCAAAGTAAGCAAGAAAAAGTAATTTTTTGCTTAAAAAGCAAGTCTATAATCGGTTTCTTGTCCAGTAAAGTCTGATTTAAAATGGATAAAATCCTCCTCAAAGTAGAGTTCTGAGCCAGGTATAAGTTTATCATCAGCATTGCCTTGTGCGTAATAAATGAGCGAAGAAATTTGCTGATTAAATCGCGGAGTTACATCGAGTCCTTCAGTTGCTCCGAATAAATCGATGATCATATCAAGAGCTTGTTGGGCATACTCTTTTCCTGCTCGAGGGTAAAGGACAATAATCGCCATGTAATGATCATTTTCTTTTAGTGCATCAAGAATTTCATTTTTGCTTGTATTTGGTTCTAGCTCAACAATGTCGGACATTATCTTGAAATTTTTTATAAGTGATCGAAATTCTGCACAAGCAATAAACTTTTGTATAATTTTTTTTATGACCTCCTTGAGATTGCTTTGCAAAGGCATGAGGTGAATTTTATAGAGTTTGACAACTGATTCTTTACAGAGGCTTATAGCATCATCATCTTTGCGCAAAGATGAATAGATTAAGGGAAAATTGTACTTGAGAATCATTTTTAAGCAGCGTTCGGTACCATCTAAAGCACTGTAAGCTGCGATAGGAACTCGAGAAGATTTAAACTCTTTAAATAAAAGTGAATCACCAGAATCTTGATATTGTCCATAAAAAAAGTAATATCCTCGTTGATGTTCAAATGACACATCGATAAGCTGTGCCTCTTCGTCGTCGCTTTGGTTTTGATCTTCGATGCATTCGCGTATAACTTCTTGTAATAAAGCAGGGTATTGTTCAGGTTTAATGAGGTTTAATCTCAACGTTTGAGTGCGTCTGACTTTTGCCTCTATTTCTGACGGATTACCAAGTTTTCTTTTTGTTCCGAGTAGCCGATCGCTATCCATAGGCAGGAGCGTCCCTTGTGTCAAAAAACTTACGACAAGCCCTACAATGCACCTAAAAAAGTAATTATTTTTTTCCATAAACCAACATCTTAATAAAGAGTTACTCACCGCTAAATCTTAACACTACTGTAATCCTGGGTTTAAATGAAAATATTGTCAAATGTGGTTTTAAATAAGGGTGATTTCGCCAAAAATCATTAAAAATATATCCAATTTGCAATTTTTACATGATTTGTTAATCTAGGATTTAAGATTTATCTTTTGTTTGAAAATGGAGGTTTTCATGAATATTCGTTCATTCGGCAGAACTTTATTGCTTATTTTAATGACAGCGTTGCCGCTGCAGGCTAAAATTGATCCACGCTTTTTACGTGGAGCGTATGCGAATTTGCAAAGCCAGTACCAAAAGTTTTCTCTGTTTCATGGCATTGCAGCAGCCCCAAAAATAGAAAACCAACTGCTTTACAATAACGACACCGTTACAGGACAACTGGTGAAGCAGCTCTTTCATCAGATTCAAAATCAGCTAACGCCTCCTGCTGCATTCAGCCGACCAGCTTCGTATTTATCGCTCCATACACTTGGTTTGCTTATTGCTGCAGTGCATCAAAACTTTCCACAAAAACTTGAAGCTGAGATTAAAAAGGTTGTTAATGATGCATACCAAAATGCAGCTCAAGCTGAAAACAAGGTTTTGAACGATAAAGGTAAGCAGGCATTTAATAAAGATCTTGCCAAAATATTTGAATTACTCAAAAAAGGGCGTGCTCAACAAACTGAGTACGATGTCTATGCAACACTTATAACGCTTGTTTATCTCAAAGCAGGCTCTATCCCTGATCTTGAACAGTATTATCAAGGGCTTGCTGATGGACTTACTATTTCAGTTAAAGATCTCTTTATTCAATCTGATATGATCGATGATAGACCTTTTAGTCAGCAGGAGATTATTCAGCAATTCAACATACTGCACGTTAAAAATATAGATGACATAACACTTCAAACGCTTGCTCAAGACCCTATTGAATTTGAAAAGAGCTTGGCTGCCCTGCTCTTGATTAATAGCGGAAATCAAAGCCTTCCAAAGCCATTTGACTATCGAGGCGGTGTTTTGTTTGAAGGTAATGGCTATCCAGATTGTTTTGAAGCGACCACACGTAACGTTGTGCAAACACTGCTTTTTGACAGTACTGCAGGGCTTTGCTCGCTAGAAAAATTACGAGACTACGGCATCAACCCAGACATGATTGATGGAGCGCTCAAAGCTTTTTATCAGAACCCTATTCAGTCCGGTCAGCATGCAATTGACCCATGTAATCCTGTTCAAGCCGGCGATATTGCTTGTCATAATGGCTTTAGTGCAATGATAAGTAATCGAGATTGGATTTCGTATTCAAATCGAACTGATGGTGTTTGCTACATGCGGGTTCCTCAAGGCGTTGATTATCAAGAATTTTTGAAAGCTTCAGGAAAACCGGTAACTGTACCTGCTATCATGACGCATTGTTCTGAAGTTGAGCTATCAGGTCAGAAGATTACTATTTTCCAAGCCGATTCTCCGCTCAAGTTGTATGAGCTGACTCCTTCAGTGAAAAATTTTATTATTGTGTTCGACCAGCTTTTGCAACTCGGTTTATTTGCCGGAGAAGAGGATGCACTAGAAAAAGTTTTTTGGCGTGATGACTTTGAAAAAGTTTATTTTGATCGCTTAGTCAAGCGGTTTGATTGGGAGTATACAAGCAGCAAAAGAAATTTTAAATATAATGACGGAATGCCGGGTGCAACAGAAGTATTTCATATAAAACGAGCCGGCTGTTATCGTTTTTATATCAATTTTGATAGATGTGCTGACCAACCGTATCATGCTGAATATCACCTTCAAAAAGATGAAAGCAAAGAGCAATTAAATAAGATAGATGTACTTGAAATAGCACATCATAACCAATTATTTTTTAATGCATGTGCAACAGGAGCAGTTATTGGTGTTGATCGTATAAAGCGATTGTTCTCATCGAATTCAGAAGACTTGCGCATTGTTGATGCGCTCTATTTTTGTAATTTAAATGACCTAGCCGAGCGTTTAAAAATTATTGAATCTATACTGGTTAAGCAAAAAATCACTTCTGAAGCGATAAGCTTGGCTCAAAAGCTTTTTCTTGCGCCAGCGCCACGAGAAGATTACCAGTATCAAAACAATATAATAAACACCTTTACTATTATTTTTGCTCAGAACGATGCCAATAAAAATGTGATCGAAAAATCGAATCACGTAAAGCAATTTATTAACAATAATGAAGTCAAAAAGTTATTGATCTTAATTGGAATGCTTCGAAACAATGAGAAAATCATACAATTGATGCTATCCCTAGAAGCTACAAATGAGCTATCTGAGATAAAGAATGTCGAAAATTTGAGTTCTTATATTGTGGAAAAATACAAACCAGATTTTGTTATATCTTTGATCGAATTACTCGCAACTTACTATGGAATTACTCCATATTTAAAAAGCCTGTGCTCTTTTCTTCTTACAAAAGTAACGCAGACTCAAGCTCAACAAAAGCTGCTTGATAAGTTATTTGTATTGTATAAAAAAGAAAATACAGATGATGGGAATAAAACTGTATTGAACCAAATGCTTATTCAATACCCTTATGGGCGTGAGCTTATTATGAAATTCGTTCAAGAAAAATATTCTATAACTGATCACTATCCGTATGATATATATCTATTGAATGGTCTATTGAGTGATCTACTTAATCGCGGATATTCACATGAAAAAATTCTTACCTTTGCGCAAAGTTTATATCAAAAAATCAGTGGCGAAGATATAAATAGGTCTTTATGCTTATTTGAATTTCTTGTAAAACATGGTTTTGCTTTTCCTGAAGCTATGCAAGTTTGTGCTCATGCTCTCAATAAAGAAAAAGAAGGAATAAATGTTCGGTTAGTAATTCGAACTATTGAAGCATTAATTGACAGAAAGCAAGAGCTAGAATCTTGCTTCAATGCAGCGAATAAGATTCTTTTAGATGCCTCCTTTGAAAATATTTCAGGTGGTTTAATCAAAGATGATGTTCTCGACCTTTTTCAACGTTTACTTAAAAATGGATACTCGCATGAAAAAATTCTTACGTTAGCTCAAACTTTATATCAAGACGAGAATGACACTGTCAAAGAAAAAGCTCTTTATATATTTGCGCTTCTTGTGAAGTACGGTTTTGCTTTTTCAGAGGCTGTGTTTGCAGGCATGGATGCAATTGACAATAAAATAAACATATCTGCAGCTGGGAATATTTTTAAAGCGCTTTGTGCAAAAAAAGAATGTTTAGATGATTGTTTTAACGCAGCAACTAAACTGCTTGCACTTAAT